>Ga0209541_10014992_pt1 | contig 11638 bp, 11 predicted proteins | sample RifCSPlowO2_01_FD_184027 | JGI IMG/M metagenome (GOLD analysis project Ga0209541, IMG submission 184027) | Groundwater microbial communities from Rifle, Colorado - Rifle CSP2_plank lowO2_0.1 (SPAdes) (version 2) | ecosystem: Environmental > Aquatic > Deep subsurface > Groundwater | place...
GGTCATGGCTAAATTATAATATTTATTGACGGCGGTTGGGTCAGCGAGGGAGACGTACATCTCTTTTTCAAGATTGAATGCTTTTGGATCAAATGTACCTGTGATTTTTACGTCTTCGACTTCTTTTGGTCCGTAACGGAGAGGGATTTTGACAGCTTTGCCATCATCTAAAGTTACTTGTGTCCACCATAACCCGTCGGCTTTGATGAAACTAAAGCCGTTGTAGATGTAGCCTTTCTGGTCGCCGAGTTCTTGTTCGAGGTTCTTTTGATGTAAGTCGTCGATAGTTACGACGCTTTTATCAGCGTATTTGTCATAGAGGGTGAAACCAATAAAGATGGCTGCGAGGATGCCAAGGATGGTGATGATGGCAATGATTAGGTATTTGGAATCGCTGGTTTCTTCTTTTTGATTTTCTTCTTGTGTTGCTTCTTTTATTGTTTGGTCAGTTTCGGTATTTAGTTTTTGTAGTTCTATGTCTGATGAAGAAATGTCAATTTGGGCGTGGTGTTTTGTAGCGTGATGCTTTTGTTCTTTTGTTGGATGGTGAGGGTGTTTTTCTTTGAGTTCTGAGTTTTTTATGTTATTTTTTAGGGGGATATTTTTTTTTGTCATGTGTACCTCAAACATCTACTTTTTGTTGTATCTCTAAATGAAAATAAGCCCCTGCCGAGATTTGAACTCGGAACCTGCGCCTGACTCTTCATTGGATTTTGCAATTCAATTCTTTGTATACGAGAGCGCCGCTCTACCGTTAAGCCACAGGGGCGTTTTTGAGAATAAAAAAGGGGTTTCTTTTAAAAAAGTATCTCTTGTTTAGGAAAGTAGAATGAAATGAGATTATAATTTCTTGATTATTTCTTCTTTTGAACTAGCTTTTTTCTGGCAATCAAAACAAATGGGATATTGTTTGCGTGAGCCTGGTTTATAGACTATTGTGCCTTTGATTTTTTCCAAAAAGAGTTCTTGGAGTTTGGTGTTACAGAGGGAGCATTTGGTCATTTTTAGTTAGATTCACAGAGGGTTATTAAAAGCTTTTGTGGAATTTGTGAAGAGTAAGAGATTTGTTTATTTGTGATTATTTCTTTTTGTCAAAAAAGGTCATGACGCCGGTACTGACACTGAGAGGATTATAGCCGCCTTCAAGTACGGCAAAATAAGGGATGAGAGTTTTATCTAAAATGGACCACAGTTCTTGGTAGACTTTATGCGAAAGACAAAAACCGCCTTGAAAGATGTCGCGATAGTCGACGTAATCCATGGCAAAAGTGTCAAAGCCGGCGCTGATAGCAATGATGTCAGGCTTGAATTGTTGTATTGTAGGAATAAGAGTTTCTTTGAGTGTTTGGATATACTTTTCATCGGTTGTACTTTCAGGAAGAAATTCTAATTGAGTATTATTAGAATCGGCTTGGTCGATAAATGGCCAGAGTTGGTGCTGACCTAGAGAATAATAGAAGATATCGTTATTTTCGGCGGCGTAGGAAAGAGTGCCGTCCCCAACGTGTAAATCGGTGTCAATAATGAGGACTTTTTCATTTTGACGCTGTAAATATTCGGCCGCAATAACGATATTATTAAAGATGCAAAAGCCAGCGCTTTTATCGGCATGGGCGTGATGGCCAGGTGGGCGAACAACGGCAAAGGCTTTTTGGCCTTGTTTGGCGTGCTTTGCGGCTTCTATTGCGGCACCGACGGCGTAGCAGGCCATCGTATAACTTTCTTTGCTGAGAAACGTGCCGTTGGTGTTGTTGTTTAAAGAGGCATATTCATGGTCACGTAAGTTTTTACATGTTTCTTTGATTTCTTCAATATATCTTGGAGTGTGAAATAAATCAAGATAAGATTCTCCAGAAGTAGGACGAAGAGCGTGGATTTGGCCTTCACGAACTTCGCTTTGGCTAATTAACTGTTGAATAAAAGGGATATCTTCAACTAATAATTCTAATCGTCCTGCGCGATCTAAAGACTCTTCGGGGAGAGTATCTTGCACAAAGATAGGATGGTAGATTAGTAAGGGGGGTTTGTAATCCATAACTATATATTAGTAATAACAAATATATAATGGTTGTGGTATATTTTGTTGAAATTTAGCTAATAACTACTATAAAGTAAGTAATCATAGTAAAGTTTATAAATGGGGCTTATTTTAAAGGAAGATGGCACTTTTTAAAGATTTATCACGAGAAAAACAGGTTGAAGCATATCTTTCTAGTTTGAAAAAGCAATTGAGAGATGGACTGATTGATAGGGATGAATATAAAACAAGTGTGGCGTTGTTGAAACCGAAAGCAAAGGTGACTGCACGCAAGACTTTTACAATTGAAGAAGCATCGCCTGATGAGGAATTGGTGAAGCGATTAGAGACGTTATATTATCGAGAATTATTTGGGCGAAAGCCGTCTGAGCGAGATCATAAATTACATAATGAGGTGTTAATTGGTAAAGATGGATTGCAGGCGGCAGGAGCGATTTGGTATACACTCGAACCAACACCGGGATATAAGAATTGTGTATATTTGGATATGATTTTCGTAGGCAATGAGTATCGAAAGACAGGGTTGGGAACGCAATTGATGTTTAATTTGTTGTCGTATACCCCCGAGGAACATTCGATCATTACGTATGCGTGGAAGCCAGTGATTGATTTTTATCGACGGCATGGATTTTTAAGCACAGATGAAGAGTCAACAAAAGGAGGGCAGCTTTTTTTGAAAATGGTGCTGCCGTTGACTCAGAAGTCATTTGATAAGTATTGCAGGGAGAAAGCGCATGTGGGTAATTATTTTGATGCGTATGATGAGTTAATTACAGAGGAAGATCCTATTTTTAATTTAGATTATCTTAATTTATTTGTGAATAGTGTGGCAAACTTGACGCAGGAGGAGGAGAGAGATTTTAGCTTGAATCCGTTTACGGCGCTGTTGTATCATCGGGCAAAGCAGGAGCATAGTTTACTTGCGCAACGACAGGGAAAGTAGGGACTGCAGATTTAAATTTTCTAACCGCAAGGCATATAAAACAGGTTTCTTCTTTTAGAGGAATGGCTCGTAAACGTATTGCAATCATTCATCGGGAGAAATGTCACCCAAATGAGTGTGGGAATTATCTTTGTGCTAAATTGTGCCCTGTCAATAGGATGGGAACGGAGTGTATCACGGCGGATCCGGTGACGACGAAGGCGCGTATTGATGAGTTTTTATGTACGGGATGTGGGATTTGTCCTAAGCGCTGTCCGTTTGGGGCAATTGAAATTATTAATTTGCCGGAGACATTAACTCGGGCGCCGATTCATCGATTTGGGGAAAATTTATTTGAGTTATATTCATTGCCCACGCCGATATTTGGACAAGTGACGGGGATTGTGGGGAAGAATGGGTTGGGGAAGTCGACGGCGTTTAAAATTCTGTCAAATATTATCCAACCTAATTTAGGGAATTGGGAAAAGCAGATGGAGTTTTCTGAATTTTTAGCGTCGTTTAAAGGAACAGAGATGTATGTGTTTCTTGATCAATTGCATCAGAACAAAATTACGTTCTCGTACAAGCCGCAGCAAGTGGATTTGATTCCTAAGCAGTTTACAGGAACGGTGCGTGAGTTATTGCAGAAAGTGGATAAGAGTGCGAAGAGTGTGGAAGAGAAAGAGAAACGATTAGTTGAGGTTGTGGCATCGCTGGAGTTGACGCATTTTTTGGATAATTCGTTAACGGCGATTTCAGGGGGGGAGCTGCAGCGCGTGGCGGTTGCGGCAGCGGCGCTCAAAGAGTCTAATTTATATTTATTTGATGAGCCAACGTCGTTTTTAGATATCAAACAGCGAATTAATGTGTCAAAATTTATTCGAGAGTTGACGACGGATAAGACGGCGACGATTGTGGTTGAGCACGATTTGATTATTCTTGATTTTATGACTGATAATGTGAATATTATGTATGGGTTTGAGGGAGCGTTTGGAATTGTGTCGGGAATCAAACCGAATAGAGAGGGGATCAATGCGTTTTTGGATGGATATTTGAAAGAAGAGAATATGCGGATTCGCGATCATGCGATTAAGTTTGATAAGATACAGGATTTTAAGAAGGGGACACGAACGCCGCTGTTAGAGTGGAAAGCGCTGAAGAAGACGCAGGGAAATTTTGTGTTAGAAACGGATGAGGGGATGATCCAGAAGAATGAGATTATCGGTATTTTAGGTGAGAATGGGATTGGGAAGACGACGTTTATTAAACTGCTGGCTGGGGTGTTGAAAGCGGATTCTGGGGAATTAAGTGCGGAAGTGAAAGTTGCGTATAAATCACAGTATCTTGAGACGAGTTCAGATATGTTAGTATCAGAATTTTTACAATTAGCGATTGATAAATATACAAACCAATTGATCAAGCCGTTAGATTTAGAGAAGTTGTTTGAGCAGAAGTTGTCGGAATTGTCGGGAGGACAGCTGCAGCGGGTGTCAATTGCGTATTGTTTGTCGCAGGATGCGCAGTTGTTTTTGTTAGATGAGCCGTCGGCGTATCTTGATATTGAGCAGCGGCTACTTATTTCAAAGATCATTAAGAATATTGCGTTTGAGCGGGATTTGACGATTATGGTGGTTGACCATGATTTGTTGTTTTTGGATTATGTGTCAGATAAATTGATTGTATTTACAGGCAAGCCGGCGCAGTATGGGAAGCTGCAAGGGCCTTTTAGCATGGAAGCAGGGATGAATTTATTTTTGAAAGAGTTGAATATTACGCTGCGACGGGATTTGCAGTCGCATCGGCCACGGATAAATAAAGCGGATTCGGTGAAAGATCGAGAGCAACGGGCGGAGAATAAATGGTATTATAGTTAGTTTTGCATTAAAGAGTTTGATTATGATACATTACATTTTTGGCTATGGCAGTTTGATTGATACACAGAATAGATCACTGACGCTGCCGCACATAAAAGAAGTGTTCCCCCTAAGGGTACAAGGATTACAACGTGAGTGGAATGTGCCTTCAATTTTACGTTCGTTTACGGTGTTAGGAGTCCGACCGTGTGCTGGCGCTTCTTGTACTGGCATAATTTTTCCTGTTTCTGACTTGGAGTTAGAAGAATTGGATGTACGAGAACAAAAATATGATAGAATTGAGCTTGCACATGATGCGATTGAGGGGTATTCTGGAAAAGAAATATCGGGAGCGGTTTACACTTATATTCCGCAATTTCCTCAACAAGTTAATCGAGAATATCCTTTGGCGCAGACGTATCTTGATATCGTCTTGCGAGGATGTTTAGAGTTTGGTGATGGTTTTGCACGTGATTTTATACAAACGACGAAAGGATGGAGTGAATATTGGGTGAATGATCGCATGACGCCAAGAATGAGAAAAATGGCTGGAAATAGCGAATTGGAACAACGAATTGATAGAATGTTAGCTGAACAGCTACCGGCTTATTTTTCGCAAAGGATTTAAATAATAAGAGAGTTTGAGGGTATACTTAATACGTAATAATAAAAAATGTACAAGGTGAATAACTATGACAATGAGTAAACGAGATGTGGAAAAAAGATTGAAAGATGTGAAAGCGGATGTTGCGGCGTTGGAATTGAAATGCAAAGGCGGCAGCGGCACAAAAGACGATTATATTCAATTAGCGAAGTTGAAGAAAAAGTTGTAGAGAGATTGTCTTTAAGATTAATTTTTGATTTTTTATTTAATTATTATTTAAACTTATATTTTTCTAAAATTTTTAAAATTTCTTTTTTCCCTACGCCACTTCTTGTTCTTCTTCGGAATCTTCCATCATTTCTTGTTTGCCGCGTTTAGGCAGGGGCTGGTATGATCTTCCGGCGATGCTTTTACCCAGCTTGTGGAGGGCTTTTGATTCAATCTGACGGATGCGTTCACGGGTGAGATTAAATTGCTTGCCGACTTCTTCTAATGTTAGTTCTTCGTTACCTTTTATCCCATACCGAAGGTGGATTATTTTTTCTTCGCGGGGGTGGAGTTTTTTTAAGTGCTGATGGATTCTTTTCTGTTCATATTTTTGATCTGCGGCTTTTTCTTGGGAGGGAGGTACATGAACATAACCACTGAGTTGGTGCTCATCACTACCATTGATAAAATCGATTAATGAGGATTCTTCATTGTCTCCTACTTGTTGATATAAAGAGGTGAGATGTTCTTGGTGTGAGATGAGAATTTGGACTTTGAGGAGAGGTATCTTCAAAATTTGAGCAATTTCTTCCGAACTTGGATTGCGATGATGTTCGTTGTAAAACTTAGAGATTAGGCGTATCACTTTTTGTTTGGTGTCATGCATATGTACGGGCAGGCGAATTAAAGATTCTTCTTCTTGGGAGGAGCGCTGCAGTTCTTGGCGTATCCACCAAGTAGCATAGGTTGAGAATTTATATCCTAATTTCCAATCATATTTGATTGCAGCTCTGCGTAATCCCATTAATCCATATTGTAAAACGTCGCTGCGTTCGTGGCCTCTTTTAACGTAGGGGGCGCCAAGTCGGGGGATTAGACGACTATTTTTTAATGTAAATGTTTTAATGATCTCAAGAAATTGTTTTTGAGCGTGGGCATATTCTTGAAGATAGGTCTGGCTTTCACTGATGCGAATGTATTGCAGTGGGTCTTGGGATTTATTTTTTTTTGATTTTTGGTTATCCAACTTTTTATTCTGTGTTGAATTAAAATGATGTGCGGCGTATTGAGCGCAGATTTTGACGATTTCTTCGATTCTTTCTTCATGCCAGGGTAAGTTGTTACATGCATTCAGAAGATCTTGATCGGTGGCAGCATGTATGACTTGTTCAAGTGAAGAGCTATATTTTTCAATTAATGCAGATGCTTGTTCTTTATCAAATGGAAAGAATTCACGTATTGAAGCATAATATTTCATTTCTTTATTTTCACTTAATTCGCCTTCCGCTGTTTCATCTAGAGGGGTTTTTAATAGTTGATAGACATCTTGAAACAGTTGTTGCAACTGAGGATTAGCAGGAAATTGAAGAACAATGATGGCGTTTAACGATTGTTTCATTTTGGCGGCTTCGACTTCTTTTCGTTTGCCTAAAATTATTTCACCTTCATGATCTAATAAGTCATATTGGCGGGTGTGGTTAAGAAAGGTGGCCGCAGGGTCGTTTAAGACTATATGAGGTTTAGGTGCTGCTGCTTTTGGAGATTCAAACTTTCGGGGAGAGGGAGGGGTTGTTTTTTTTGTTTTACATTTTCAGTTGTCGTTTGAGAAGAGTAGGCTTTCCCGGTGAGAATCTGGTCTTCGAGGAGAAGCCCTTGTATTTGTAGAGAATATAATGTGGTTTTACGAGGGGCTGTTTTATATTCATTTTTGTTGTTTTGCTTTTCTGCCCCGGTGAACTGTACTTCTTCTGCTACATATTGAAGAAGGAGGGTTTTTTGGTGCAGGGCAATTTTGGCTTGAGATGGCGTGATGTTTTCGAGGATAATTCCAGAATATTGGCCGTCGTCCATGATGAGGCGGGCGGTGAGATCTTGGCCGTTATAGTCTAATTGGATATTGCCATGACGTTCACGCCAGCTTTCAGAGGGGTGCATTTTGGGGGCGAGAGGGTGGACTTGGCCACGCTGGGCGGTGACGATAGTTTGTAATCCGGTATATGATGCAATGAAATGAAATGGTGGGTTCATAGTTTTTTAGATGAGAAGGGGTTTATAATTATTATGGCATAAAGATATAGATAAGTTTGAATAATTAATATTTTTAACTCAAAGTTCTCTATAGAAATCTAGAGGGAAATGTCTCTTTTTACCACACGTTCTTCCAATCTTCTGTGTGGTTTTTGTAGAGCATTATTACGGCTACAATTATCATAATACTGCTTAATATCTGACCCATGGTGAGGGTTTGACTGAAATAGAGCGTATCTTCGCGCCAGAAGTCGATGAGGAAGCGGCTGAGGCCTTCGAAGAGAGCGAAGTTCCAGAAGATGAAGCCTGCTTTAAACCTTCTTTCTTTCCAACTCAACCACAATAACCATCCCGCTAATAGAAAACGTTGGGCGGCGGCGTAGAGGATGGAAGGATGGCGGCATTGTTGATCCACTTGGGGGAAGACAACGCACCAAGAACCGTTCCAAACTCTGCCGACAAGTTCGCCGTTGATGAAGTTGGCGATTCGGCCAAAAGCTAACGCGAACATGGTGGGAAAACTCATCATGTCGGCGATGTGCCAGAAGTTGAGTTGTTTTTTTTTACAGTAGAGGTAGGTTGCGGTGATAATGCCGACAAAACCGCCGTGAAAACTCATGCCGCCTTGCCAGATTTTGAGGAAGTTGAGAGGGTTGCTGAGGTAATATATTGGTTCCCAGAAGACTTCGAAGACACGGGAGCCGATTAAGACGCCGAGCATGAGGTAGAACATCATATCCCATATGTCGTCAGAACTTAATTCAATTCGGCCTTGTTTGGCAACGAAATGAAGCCACCAGATGGAGAGAAAGAAGCCGGCGACGTAGATAAGACCGTACCATCTAATTTCTACCGGGCCAAGATCAAGAAGGATGGGGTTGAGGTTGTGAATCCACATGTTACGTTACATTCAGATGGAATTTATTAAAGCTTCCCTTTTTAAAACATCTAGTTTCTATACGCATAAACTTTATATAATTCGCTCTGTTATGTGAGAATATAATATTAAAAGAGTGGTGATATCATGATAACGCAATCGTTTTTAACAGAATTTGAGCTTAGTTTATTGAAATCGTATAATCGAGCGTCGAAGAAGAATATTATTATTGGGGGGAATGAGTCGAATTTCATTGGAGCTTCCAAATATCAGAATGAATTTTTGGCAGCGTTTATGGATGCATTTAAAGAACAGCATGCGATTTTAGAACGAGAATTGCGTCGAGGCGGAAACAATCCGGAAAAATTGATGGATAAGATTGGGCGGGAAGTGGAGTCGAAAATACGTATGTCTCTTTTTCAGAAAAGTCGGCTAGATCAGAACGCATTTGAAACAATTGCGCGAGATTTGAAGAAAGACATCCGTTCGGTGTTTTATGAGAATTATTTGAATGTGAAAGTGTAATTATTAGTTTTTGTTCTTTTCTTCAATAAGAGAGTGGGGATAAAATGGGATATTTTTGTGTTCACCACTATATATAGATAGCACAATACCTAATCCACTACCGTAAACTTTATATAGTCATTTTCTCCTCCGCAAGAGTATTAGGTTTATAACAAAAAAAACGAGGTAAAATTCATTATGGCAGAAAAAGACAAGCTCTATTCTAGAGAATTACTAGGCAAAACAGTAGTATCCAAATCAGGTAAGAAGTTTGGTGAAGTTGGAGACATGATTTTTGAAGTAGGCTCTGGCGAATTAATTCACATTGTATTACGAAATCCGACTACATATACGGAACGAATGGAACTTGAGAGAACAAAAGAAGGGCAAGTATTAATTCCGTTCTCTGCAGTGATTGCAACAGGAGACTTCTTAGTTGTGGCAGAAGAAGATATTATTTAGTTGATTATTTTTAATTTATTTTTTGTTGGTATTCTTTTTTTATAACAGAATGAGTAGATTTTTTTTTATTTACCACACTTTTTTTCGTTCAATATAATCATTCAATCCGCAGCCGTTTTTGATGAGTGTTATAGGGGTGTCTAATGATTGTTCGATGAATTTGACATAGGCACGAGCTTCTGATGGCAATTCTTTAAATGTGCGGATGTCTTTTGAATTGCGCCAGCCAGGCATGATATGATATACTGGTTGATATTGTTCTAAGAGTGAATGATCATTAGGAAACTCCGTGATGATTTCATTTGTCACGTTATGTTTATAGCCGGTGCAGATTTTTAGCATGCCAATGCCATCTAAACAATCTAAGCGAGTGAGCGCAAATGAATCTAAATTGTTGATGCGAAGCGCTTTACGTAAGACAACGAGATCTAACCAGCCGACACGTCGGGGACGACCGGTTGTTGCACCATATTCATCAGCGTGTTCACGAATATAGCGAGTGACTAAAGTATCGTAGTTGGAGTGGTCTGTATTTCCGCTACGAACGATTGCTTTTTCACGATGAGTAAGAGAAGAAGTGCCGCGAATTATTTTTTTGATATTAGCGTATGGTTCTGTTTCGGTTAGAAAAATGCCTTCGCCTACTCTTGTGGTATAGGCTTTGGCAACGCCGATTACTTTTTCAACGGCGTTTAAACCTAATCCAGTACCGGTTAAAATGCCGCCAATAGTTGTGTTTGAAGCGGTAACATAGGGATAGGTGCCATGATCAATATCTAACATTGTCGCTTGGGCACCTTCAAGTAAGATGCGTTGTTTATCATTTATAGCGTTATAGAGCAGAAGGGAGGTGTCAGTTACAAGGGGAGCAAAACGTTGTGCTAAAGGCATTATCTTTGCTAAGATTACATTGGGGTTAAGCTGTTCGATTTCGGGATAGAGTGCTTCAAGTTCGGTATTTTTTTGAGTGACTTGGGCAGTAATTTTTTGTTCTAATTTGGATAGATTTTGAAGAAGACTGGCACGCAAGCCGGTGCGCTGCATTTTATCCATATAGGCTGGACCAATGCCGCGATTTGTGGTGCCTAAACTTGCACTGCCGCGAGCTTTTTCTTTAGCGCCATCAAATGATTTATGCCAATCAAAAATTAAATGTGCGGCGTCAGAGATGTATAATTGAGGATTGAGACCGTTTAGGTTTTGCGCAAGCGTTTCTAGGTTTAGTACGCAGCCATTAGCGATAACATTTTTAACGTGAGGATAGATGATGCCTGATGGAGCGATATTAACAACAACTTTTGTGCCGTCTTCCTGATATAATGTATGGCCTGCATTGTCGCCGCCTTGGGCTCTGACGACGTAGTCGGCGTCTTTGGCTAATTGGGCAACTACTGCACCTTTGCCTTCATCTCCCCATTGGGTGCCGAGTACGGCGATTCGTTTGGTCATAGATTTTTGGTTTAGAAAAAGGCTATTTAATGATTTTGAGGGTGGGATGTCTATATACAGATAACTGTAATTGGAGTATATAGTTCTAGCTGAAGAGGAGTTCGAATAATTGTTAAAAAAGCGTACTGTTAAATGCAATCAAGTAGAGTTAAACGCACTCCACGGAGGGTTATTTCTCTTTACTCTCGTTTTCTATACGCGCTTTTCGCCATAACGATAAATTCAGATGGAAAACGAACGCGAGTGGTATCGATTGCCGATTCAGAAGTATTTACAGCAGTAGTTGAATGGAGTTGTGGTTTAGGAATATGTTTTCCTGCGGGAAATTCTTCATCGATTTTTTGGACGTAATCACGTACTCTTGACATGACGGAACTTAATATGAAGTTATGGACTTTTTCTTCAAATATTTCAGAGATGTGGCTAAATTCGGTGACGCGATATAAGTTAGCGTTGGTTTCGATCAAATAGAGATCTTTTAGACGTTTAAGTTGGCGGCGGATGTTTGAAGACGCAATACCAAGCATGGGGATACCTAGCTGTTTGCGAGCGTCCATGACTTTGTTTTTTATTTCTTCAGAATGTAATTCTTCTCGTCTTCCTTTGGCTTTAAGCAGGGTGTGAAAGACGTCAACGACGACGTCACGCGAATCACCAGGTTGGAGCAGACCTACGGATAAGCAGAACTTTCTCA
>Ga0209541_10014993_pt1 | contig 11638 bp, 7 predicted proteins | sample RifCSPlowO2_01_FD_184027 | JGI IMG/M metagenome (GOLD analysis project Ga0209541, IMG submission 184027) | Groundwater microbial communities from Rifle, Colorado - Rifle CSP2_plank lowO2_0.1 (SPAdes) (version 2) | ecosystem: Environmental > Aquatic > Deep subsurface > Groundwater | place: Rifle...
CATAGGTATTAATTATTTGAGCAAGATAAATCTGTTTCTTTTCCTCACTTTTCTCTAAAACAATCTTCGGATACCCGCCAAATTTAATATATTCTTCTGCTAATGAAACCAATTCGTCATTTATTGCTTTTGTATTTTCTTTGTTCAATTTATAAGTTTTGCCTTTGAATATTAAGAATTCTTCAAAGCTTAAAGGATAAAGCTCAAAATTAACTGTTCTTCCTACAAGGCTCTCTTTAAATTTTTTCTTAATTTCAAAAGTAGAAGAGCCTGAAACTAATAATTTTATATTTGGGTAATTATCATGCATAATCTTTAAGAAATTTGTGGGATTTTCCATATACTGAATTTCGTCAATTACTAAAGATACCCTTTGTTTTTCATCAGCACCCTTTTGTATAAGGTACTTAAAAACATTTTCTGCTCCTTGATTGCATAGCTCTAAAAGATTTGGCAGCTCTAAATCAAAGTAAAAAACATTTTTAAGATGATTTTTAATTAAATATTTTAAAAGGAAAGTCTTTCCAACCTGTCTTGCCCCATAAATTACTATTACTTCCTTCGATTTTAAATAATCTATTATCTTATCTACAATTCTTCTTTTATATATAATTTCTTCCATTTTGTTATGTTTTTTGTATACTATACTATACATAAAACATATTTATAAATCTTTCTATAAATTTTCTGTGAAGAATGAACTTTTTTAATTAATACTTTTTAAGATTTATTATAATAAAGAAGAATATACTTTTCAGAACCTAACATATTGTAGCAGAAGAACCACCTTCAAAATCTAATGTAGAATCATTTGCAATAATAGCTTGTAAAGAAGCTATAGCTAAAGGCTCTTTTGAATAAACTAACTCAAGAATGTAATCTGCTGATTTCTCATGTGATTTTTTAATTGCCTCATCAACAGTTTTAGATTTAATCAATTCTTTGACAATAATATTAGAGCATTCAATTACTGGTCTAGCAACATAATCTCTAAGTGGTGTACACTCATATTCATGATGCCTAGCAATCCAGAATTTTTTTCTATAGCCAATAAAAGACTTGCATCCATTTTCAATAGCACTCTTCCCCAATCCATCTAAGCAATCGCATGCCCTGGCAAATGTTACTGTCTCTTTAAAAATATCAGAAGAATTTATATCAATAAATGATTTTTTATCATTATCAAATAAACAAGTCTTGCTGCCATGCCCATTAAAAAAAATAAAATTAGGTCTTCTATTTTTAATCCTGCTTCTAATCACCTTTTCATTTATATCTTTTCCTTCAATTTTAACAACTTTAAATCTCTTCTCCGCCTCTTCTATTAATTCATTAGAGTAAGCATAAAGATAATTAGTCTGTGTATCATGATTTGTTCTTATAATCATCATTTTATAGTTTTAGATAAAATTTTAGGCATTTTTTTAATAAAATTTATCTGCATCTCAATTGTCTCCTTTCCTACTTCTGAATACTTATCAACCTCTTCAATTAGCTCATCCCTAGTAAAATCTCCAAAATTCCCTATAGAGAAACTAACATTTGGAGGCATTGCCAAAAGCCTCTCTTTAACTAATTTTTTCAAATACTCAATATCTTCTTTGCTCATTATATCAACTCCAGCTTTTTTAGATGCTCTAATATAACTTTTGCATTGGCTGTATCTTGTTTAATCTCCCCATAAGCAACATCCCATGAGATAGTTTTTTTGTCAACAAGGGCTATAATCTCACCCCTTAAAGGAAGAGGTACAGTTGCTACTAGTTTTAAAAACTTAGCTTTTAAAATTTCATATTCCTTCTTATCCATAACCCTTTAATATAAACTATTATTTATATTATTTTCTATTCTTAAAATATTGTATTTTGAAATATCGGTATAATTTGGTGATAAAAACTTCTATAAATTTTCCTTTTACCAATCATTTTAATCATAATATATTATTTAAGCATATAATACTTCCTACATTAAAAGTAATAAACCCCAATATCTTTCTATAAATCTTACCCTTTACATTAAATTTTTATCATATAAGGGACAAACCAACAAAATTTAGTTTTCCAAATTATTAGAATGCCAAATTTATTTCCTCTAACTTCTTGTCATCTAACATCTCTTTCACCCAAAAGAGCATAATACTGCTCAGCGCCATACAAGAGAATATGGTTATTAAGCGTTTCGTTGGCAGCATTCATTTCATCTCTTTTACGAAGCATCTCTCTAAAGCTTTCTTCAGTTATTGCAATAGCATGAAACTTTTTATTTGAAGCAGACAGCGAAGACCTTAATTCTCGCTCAAATTTTTCATTAAAAGAGGGCAAAATAACCAGCAAATCAATATCCGATTTCTTAGTTTCAGTGCCTGATGCATACGATCCAAAGGCAAGCAAGGCAAAAGATTTGCTAGAGCATTTCTTAAGAAAGTTCAATATATGGACTTTGATTAAACCATGTTTCTTAAAAAAATAATCTTTCCTAATATTCTCAATATAAGCTAAATCCCCTATATTATTTTTGTAATTCAGCCTTAAGCCATTCTTGTCTTTTATGAAAAATTCCTTAGAAATCAGTTTTTTTATAGATGTATGCACTATTTTCAAATCTTTCTTAATTAATCTAGATGCCTCTCTGATTGTAAAACTATCTAGGATTCTGGAAACAAACAATTCAAGCACTTTTATCTCAGTTTTTGTGAATATCATGTTGTATATAAATACTACATACGTTGTATATTAGTACTACTATATAAATCTTATTATCATATATATTGTTTATTTTAAATTATCAGAATATCAAACTTATTTTAATCTCTCTTCAACAAATTTAACAATTGTAAACAGGAAGCCTCTATAAATATATTCCTCTTTTACCTCTTCTTTAACCTCTTTTACCTCTTCTTGAATATCAAACACTAAATTAATCTTTTTAGTTTCACCATTCCTAATATTTAACTCAACCAAGCTGCTATATTTTCCAGTTATTCCTTCCTTAATTTTAGTGTTTAAATAAATATTATTCTCACCATTATGCAGGCTTACAGCTTGAGGTGCTATTGCCTCAGCCCAATTTCCAATAGGATTCATTTTAATATCTCCAATTATATCTTCATTATTATTAGTTATAATTAAATGCACATTAGCAATTCCTTTACTAACGCTTGTTTCTCCAAATAAAACTAAATTTTCCTTCTTAATTTCTTCTTCACAAGATTTTACTTTTAATATCTCAGATTTAACATAGCTTCCATCACTAAAATAAACACTTGCATCTAAATTATAATCCTTGCTTTGGATATTTTCTGGAATCCTAAAATTAAATCTCTTAGTTATCTTTTCATCACCCCCTTTATAATCATCCAGGTCAAATTTATCAGATTCTAAGCTGATATTTAATTCGCTATTTTCTAATTTTACATATAAATCCTTTTCATCCTTAGTTCCTGTATTTTGTACCTTTACATTAGCCTGTACATTTCCATTGCAGTCAGCTTCTTTAGGTATTAATTCTAATTCCTTGATAATAACATCATGGCTCTCTCTTTCTAAATTTAAATCAATAATATCATAATTGCATTGCTCATTTTCATTTCCATCCTCGTATGCCTTTACAAATAAAATATAATTATCCTTGTTGTCATAATCCTCAGGTATTTTTATCTGCAATTCAAAATCCTCTTTATCATTTTTGCTTATATCAATGCTATCAGCTTCTACATTTTCCTCTTCATCATCTTCATCAATATTATACAAGAAAGTCTCAACAATTACATCCTTATCATCTTGATTATTGTTTTTTACATTTACATTAATATCAATATTCTCGCCAAAATTAAAATCATCATTATTATCAGGATCTTTAATGCTAATACTTAAACTACCCTTTCTCCCAGATTCGCACTTGTCTAGCTCCGTAAAATCAGTTAAATTATATCTATCTCCGCTCTCCCCCACTTTAAAAGAGCTGAAATGACTGACATCAAATACAACCTTTCCATTGCTTGTTGGGAAATTATCATAGCTTATTAATTTGCAGAAGTCACACTCCTTTGTTATATCACCCCCATTTATACTAAATCCATCATAATAATAAATCTTAGGAATTGTTTTGTAATACAAATTTCTTAAGGTAATTCTTGCTTTCTTATTTAATTCTGGATAATTATTTGAATTAACAGCAACTATTCCATTGTTAATTTTTATATTATCGCTTATATCAATAAAACCGCTTAAATTTAAATTTTCTAAAAACTCTATCTTCCCTTTATCAGAATCCTCAAATATAACATTTTCTAGATTATTTAACTGCTCTTCGCTTAATTCTGAAAAATTAGTTGTGTTTCCATCCCATTCATTTCCCAAAAATGGTTTGTTAGTTGCAGTTAAACTCCACTCCTTCCATATTTCTCCGCCATCATAAACCAAAACACTTACATTATATGGACTATCCCTTGCATTAAAATTCTTAGTATAGCTAGTTGAATTTTCAATTATTAATTCATTGTCTAAATACCATTTAATTCCTGGAGTAGTTCCATCAGGATCACTTACACTTATATTAAACTCTTGTATCTCATTGCCCTGAATAACTAAATTTGGTTCAGTAGGATAATAAGTATCAATTACAGGAGCATCAGGAAAATCAGTAATAAACATATTTGTCAAAGAACTTACATTTATCTTGCTATCATCCGCCTTTACATACCAATAATAATTCTTATTATTTTCTACATCATAATTTATCTCTGTATTATTTGTTGTATTATAATAAATAATATTATCAGAATTATTTGAAATATAAACATGATAATTTATTTCGTCATTATCAATATCACTGCTTTCATTCCAATTTAATAAAACAGTTTTTTCAGTAATTTTAGTATTATTTTCAGGGCTTATCAAATTAGGAGCACTTGGATCGTCATTTACATTATTAACATTTATTCTAAAAACATCATTTTCTGTTAATCCTTCAGAATCATTATATCTTATAGTTATATTACTATATCCAGTTTGGTTTGCCTGAGTTAGGCATGTTAAATTACCAGAAGAATCAATACCACAATCAACTACTGAAATATTAGATTCATCTATAATTTCTGTTCCATTTGGATTATAATCCTCTTCTAAATCCCTGAAATTATTCTTTAATTCCTGATTTGTGTAAATCATATTAGTATCACTATCCTCACTTATATTTACATCAGCTAATCCTTCAACCCATGGTTTATCATTTACTGGATTAATTGTTACTAAGAAATCTGTTTCTATGCCTGCTCCTGAGCTATCATTCAATGAAAATTTAATAGAATTGACTCCTGATTGATTTGCTACTGTTGTACATTGCAAATTATTAGTTACAAATAAACAAGAGACTGCTGATGTATTTGATTGTGAAATTAATTCATAAGTTGAAGGGGTTGATTGCTCTAAATCTGTCCAGTTTGCATTTAAATCTAAATTTGTTATAGCTATGAATGTTCCAGTATCTTCATCAAGTGTTATATTTGAGAAAACATCTGTTAGCCATGGCTTATCATTAACAGCATTTATAGTAATCTGCCAATCATATATTACAGAAGCTCCAGAAGAATCATTTAATGAAATTGTGTAATAATCAGTTCCTGTTTGATCAGCTAATGTATTACAATCCCAGTTATTGCTTGCATCAAAATAACAACTAGTAGATGAATTTGTTGAAGTAATTAATTCATAAGTTGAAGGAGTTTGTTGCTCTAAATCTGTCCAGTTTGCATTTAAATCTGAATTTGTTATAGCTATGAATGTTCCAGTATCTTCATTATAACTAGCATTAGATAAATCTCCTTTTTTCCAAGGAGCATCATTAACATCATTAACAATAATTGTAAAATTATCCATATCTGTACATCCATTTCCAGAATCACAGCAATTTAATGTTACAATACTGCTTCCAGATTGATTAGATTTAGTTTCACAATCAACATTATAACTACTGTCTAAATCACAATCTACAACACTTGTATTAGTTTCTAATGCTATTGTACAATTTGTTAAAGAACTATCTTCTACATCTCTGAAAGCATTATTCAAGGTTGTTATATTTATTACATCTTGATTTACTCCAGAATCCTCATTAATTGCATCTGGGTCTGAAATTAATTCACTCCAAGGAGGGTCATTTACACTGGTTACATTAATTCTAATAGTATCAGTTATTGGATTACCACCATTATCTAAATATTGTATAGTTATATCACTATAACCACTTTGATTAGCAACTGTTGTACATCTTAAATCTCCTAAAGGACCTGAAGGAATATAACAATTGATTACACTTATATTTTGACTATAATAATCTAAAGATATAGTATCAGGATTTCTATCATTTTCAACATCCCCAAAATTATCTTTTAATTGCTGATTTGTATAAATCAATATATTTGCTCCAGTATCCTCATTTATATTTACATTATCTAATCCTAATCCATAAATCCAAGGGGGATCATTTTGATCAGATATATTAACATTAAAACTAACAATAGCAGAATTATTTTCTTCATCTTTAGCATCCAAAGTTATTATAAAAATTCCAGTATAATTATTAAAAGTGTCACATCGAATTTCCTCGTTTATATCAGAACAATTAACATTACCTGTATCTGTTGAAACATTTATACTATTCCATGTATTTCCATCCTGTAAATCATAATAAAATTTAGAAGCATTTGTTTCTGTAGCATTTAAAAAAATCACTTGAGATGTTTTATCTTCTTCAATAGACCAAATTACATTAATTTCATCCCACCAAGGATTTTGTGCATTTTCTGGAGAACTTAATGAATTTTGTGGGTTTGGCGTTGTTAATATAAAAAAATCATCAGAATTATTATCTGTATCCCATCCATTTCCTTTTTCTTCATAATGAATTATAGATGATGATCTTCTCTCTATGCTTTGATCTGCTGTAGGATTAGTTGGGAATACTGTTCCTTCATAATCACTAGATGAACCATATCCTACTTTATCTATTAGATTATCACTGTTATTATAAAGTAATATAGCATTGTCGTTTGATATATAATATGAACTTCCAGAATAATTTAGGTCTGCACCGACTATACCATCATAACCTGTTTGATTTGTGATTAATATATATCCATAAGCTGGAATTGTAATTGCTGGAAAACTACTCACAAGATTACTTTCAGTACCACTACTATTCTTCTTTAACTTCCAGCCTGTTAAATCAATAATAGAGGAAGTTGGATTATAAAGCTCTATAAATTCATCACCAGCAGTTCCACCACTAATTTGAACTTCACTAATCACAACATGATCATAATAGGCATAAACATTAGGAATAAAAATTAAACTAAATAAAACTAAAAAAATACCTCTTCTATTTATCACATCCATTAATTAACCCCCTATTTACTATTATAAAGTGTTAATTTAATATTTAAGCATTATTATACTCTAAAGATTATACCAAAATATTTAGAAATAAATACCCCTATTCTTTCTTATATATTTGCCAGCTCTTCCAATTACAAATATAATTATTAAAACTAAAGCTGTAATTCCTAAATAAACGCCTGTTTTTTTAAAAGTTCCAATAATAGCACCACTAGTAATTCCTGCAAATCCTTCTCCACTTGGTGTTGTTATTTTTTCAGTAGGAGTTTTTATTTCCTCAGTTGTAGTTTCTATTAAAGGGGTCCTTGTTACCAAACCTATCCCTTCTATTGGACTAACCCCACCCCCCCTTCTTGTAATCTCACTACTCACAGTTGTAGTTGTTGTACTTGTTGGTGTATAAGAAACAAATTTAGTAAAGTGCTTTGTCCAAATAATTAAATCAGTTCCAGAAGTTACATAACAATCTCCTTCTTCAGGAAGTGTATCAGGATCATCTATTTGTGCAGCAATGCATACAGGAATTGTATAAAATACATCATTTAACTCATAACCAGCACTCTTCCCAGCCTGTCCTGGAATTACTATTCTAGTTGCCTTGTCAAATGTCAATTTTACTTTGCTTGAGCCTACTTCTAAAACAATCTCAGGGCTTCCAACACTAATGCTCACTTCATCAGCAGCTTTTAAAGTTGGCAATGTAATCAAGCCATTCCAATCAGTCCCTCCGCTTATTTTAGTATCTTTTGGAATCTCAACTTTATATTCCATATCACTAGTCGCTCTATTTAATACTAAATCATTTGCTAAAGTTATTGTCTTACTTGTTTGATCAACTAAAGAATTTAAGTTTAAACTAACTAACTCATCTTTACTAACACTGCTTGGAATAGTTATTTCTTTAATATCAGCAGCATTGCTATTATCAATCAAAATTTCGTTTTCTCCATCCTTAACATCAACATTTCCATTATTATCTAGAACAGCAGGTGCTACATTCTTTTTAACAGTCAATGAAAATACTTTTGTAGTTGATTTTGAATTTTTAGTTAAACTAGCAGTTAATGTTACATCTTTATCTTCATCATCGCTTCTTGTTACAGCACCATTAATTGCTATTACATTTGCATTACTTGAACTCCAGTTTATAACAACATTTTCATGATTTGATAAGTTTATAGGCAATTTTAAATTACTCATTATTTTATCTTTAGCAACATTGCCATTTAAAATTAAAGCCTCAGTCAAATCTAATTTAGCCTGTGAAACAGCCCATTCATCAATATCAGTTGTTCCCTTTACAATTAAATTAAATTGTTTTAATTTAGTTGCACTTCCTTTTGAGATTGTAGCACTTAATACAACCGAAGAATTTAATTGTGGCCTTGAAACACTTCCATCACTTGTTATTATCTTTGTATTGCTAGAACTCCAGCTTATCTTAGTATTATCACTCCATTTTGTTACCAAATTTAAATTATTAGTTACAGCATTTATATTTTGATTATTTAAAATTAAATTCTCATTTAAAGCATTATAGGCTTCTTCAACAGCCCAATAATCACTTTTAGCCTCTTCTAATACTATTAAAGAAAATTCTCCTGTTGCACTTGCCTCACCTTTACTTAATGTAGCTATTAATTTTATATCTCTATTACCAACACCATAAGAAGGCCTTGTTACTTTTCCATTATAAGGATTAATTATATTTACATCAGAACTATTCCATGAAATCATTACATTATTAGAATTAATATTAATTAAATTTAAATTACTTATTACATTATCTTTATTATCATTGCTTCCTTGTATTGTTTTAAATGTTAAATTAACATAAGCCTCATTTACTAACTCTTCATCTGTTTTTTCAGTTGTACTCACTTTAAAACTTGAACTTCCCTTAAAAGAAGCATAGTCTTTTGGATTTCCACCATAAACAGTTGCAACTGCTTTAATTGTTTTCCCAGTAAAACTTGCTGGTAGTTCTGTTACATTAACTAGTAAAGTATAGGTTATTACTCCATAACCCTCTCCCATCTTTCCCTTTTCACCATAACCATATCCATAGCCATATCCGAATTCCTGATACCCATAACCATATCCATAGCCATATCCGAATTCCTGATACCCATAACCATATCCAGGATTTAAATTATCAACCTTCATTGAATCAACACTTAGAAAATCACATCCACTTACTTCATTATTAGAATCTATATGACAAACAATTTTATCTCCATTATTATTAAATTCAATATTAGTATAAAGTATTGGTAAAAACTCTCCATCATTCACTGTAATTTGTAAAGTAAATATTTGTGTTTCTTGCAAGCTAACATCAATGTCAGGCGTTATTAAAGAAACATCAATAGCCTTAGCAGGTCCTGAAAACATTATTATAGCTATTACAAATACAGTTAAGAACAAGCTGATTACACCCTTCTTTAAGTTAGTTTTTATCATAGTTTAATAAGTTAAATCCGTATACTTAGAATATCTAAAGTTTAAAAAACTTTCTTAAGCTGATTTTATAGATTAAATAGCACTTTTTAATAAAAATTAAGATATAACAAATAAGAAAAATATTTAAAGTTTTGAATATTCTTTCATAAAAAGAGGTAATATGAAAAAACTATTAATAACAATTATTTTTATTTTATTAGTTAACATTACATTTGCTTCCCATGAAACTACAGTTATTGTAACTCCCATTTCAAGTTATGAAACTACAAATTTAAGTATTAATCTTAGTATTACCAATGAAGGTCCAGACCAGATTATGAGCACAACCCTCTTTTTTGATAATTATACATTAATCGATATAAATCCAATATATACAAATATTGTTTATGAAAATGATTCAAACACTATAACATGGAATTACTCCCTTCTCGTATCAAATCCAGGAGAAACCCATATTTATAATTTTGGAACATTCACATTCCAAACACCTTTAATAGATGAAAACACAACTTATGATTGGATAATCCAAACAACAGATGACGAAGATTATACCTTTAATAACACAATTCAAATAACAGCCTTAAATGATTATACTTCTCCAACCTTTTCAAACATTCTTCCAGAAAATGCCTCATTTAATTTAGGGTCAGACTCAGAATTATTCTCAATTTCTGCTTTAGATGAAGAAACAGGAATAAAAAATGCAACATTAAATTACTGTAATAATGAATCAATCCAAGAATGTGACTCTTTAATATCAACAGAATTAAGTTGTATAGATAATATTTGTAGTACAACTCAAGATTTATCTAGTTATCAAGATTCATCATATATAAATTATAAATTTGACATTGCAAATAATGTAAATGAAATAAATTCATCTGAATGGTATTATATACAGCTAGATAAAATCCCCCCATCAATAATCTTAGAAAGCCCAGATAATGGTATAGAAGTCAATCAAAATGAAACTCTTACTTTTGCATTTAAAGCAATTGATAATCTTGCAGCTTATTTAGATTGCAGTCTTATAATTAATGATGCAATTATTGATACAAAAACAATTGCTAATGATACCTCTGAAAATTTTACCTACACAATTACTGAAGCAAAAAATTGGAATATTAATTGTACAGATGAAATAGGTTTAACAAACACAAGCGAAACAAGGTCCTTTTCTATTTACTCTCCTCCAGCTCCAACAACTGATGATAATGGTGGAGGAAGCTCTGGTGGCGGAGGTGGTTCAACAAAATTCAATCGTCCTATTGAAAATCTCCCCCCTATTGAAAAAACAACTCCAGAAATAAAACAGGAAAAAACAGAAACACCAGTTATACAGCAGGAGCAGGAAAAAATAATATCAGAGCCTAAGCAAACAACACTGCAAAAATTTACAGGTTTTGTAAACTATAATGTTGGAAAGCAAGGAATTAATATTATTTTATTAGCTGTTATAATTTCTTCATCAGCAGGTCTTTTAATTATTAAATTAAAAAATCCTAAACAATTAGGTTTAGATATAAAATTTAAAAGAGAAGGTAAACAAGTAAAAATAAAAATATAATTTTTTATTTAAACTTTCTAAAAAGAACTACCTGCAAAGTGCTGTTCCATATTCAGGGCTTATACAATATAATTTTTTATAATTGCTCCATCCGCAATAATGGTCTCCGAAATTATCCCACTCTAAACATCCATCTTTATTATAATCTCCGCATATCATGAAATGCATAGATGGATTTGCACTTGAACACTCTTCTTGCCCCTTATAATCACAT
>Ga0209541_10014997_pt1 | contig 11636 bp, 10 predicted proteins | sample RifCSPlowO2_01_FD_184027 | JGI IMG/M metagenome (GOLD analysis project Ga0209541, IMG submission 184027) | Groundwater microbial communities from Rifle, Colorado - Rifle CSP2_plank lowO2_0.1 (SPAdes) (version 2) | ecosystem: Environmental > Aquatic > Deep subsurface > Groundwater | place...
ATTAGTGAATATATAATAACATTATTTTGATTATCTTTTTATTATATGTTAATTAGTCTACTTACCGCAAGAACCACTTTGCTTATTCACCCTCGGGGTTAAACGTTGAAGAATTCACGAAGTTGTTTGCCCTTAATTGGTGTGGTCAAGTTATGACTTTGGGAATCAAATTCAACTGGACCAAAGACTGCAGTGTCTTGGCCGCCAAGATAAGCTGCGCAGACATCGCCAATGCTGTAATGCCAATATTCAAAGGGGTAATTAATAAACCCATATTTTTCCATACCTTCCTTTAAAAGTTTTCTGTTTTCTTTTACTTTTTTAGAAAGATGAGGGTAATCCGTAATAGATTCGATATCCCCGTAATTATAGGGCACCCCAAAATCTAACAACTGACCATTTTTATCTAAGAGGGTTACATCCACCGCGGCACCGGCAGTATGAGCTGCTAAGATCGGAACACCGGCGGTGTAAATATTGGCTTTCTTGAGTGCTTTAGTTTTGGTGTATTTTGGATAGTTTTTCCTAACCGACTTGTATCTAGTAACAAATTTTTGTCTTTGCTCGTCGAGGGTTCGATAGGCGCTCTCGAGTTTAAGTGTCAGTCCTTGCTGGCTGAAAGATTCGGCGGCTTGTAAAAGGGATTCGGACACGGGCTTCCTTAAGAACGCTGTTTTTGGGTCAACAAAAAGGAGATTCACGCTGGCTGCCTCCGCTAAATCCGGAACAAAGGAAAATTTTTGAAGAGTATCCTGGAGCGGTATTTTTAGCAATTTCTCATCAAATTCCTTGGATTTATGGCTATATTCCTTTTGCAGAGAAACTATACTGTTCTTATTCATAATCCCAAGGTTTACCTTCGGCGCATAATAAGCAAGCTTACATTTTTACTGAGCATAGCTTCGTCGTCCTTTAGTATTCCGACACCGTGATAGAAACCAGAATAAATAATAGCGGAGACGCATCTGTGAGCCTGCAGATCAACTCTGTCGCCGCAATACACAGGAATACCGATAAAGTGGGAGGATTCTCGAATTAATCCTTCTAAGTTCTTCTCGGTTGCCATGGGAATTCTTCCTTCATGATAAACGCCAGCAATAATTTCAGTATCCATTACCTCATAAGGATTGTTATGTCCCTTTTCGATTACCAATCGCGCGCCATTTTCTTCAACCGTGCCATAAAACTCCGGGTGATAGTCAACAACCCTATAGCCTGCTTTGAGGTGGCTACGGATACTCTGGCCGTTCTCTAGCCTGACGCTGGCCTTGCTCCTGCTCTTTCCAGCCTCAACAGCAATTTTTTCCTGTCCCACTAACAAGATCTGAGCCGTTCCACTGTTTTGTAGGTCAGGATGTACAGCCACGCCATAGTTATAAGCCTCGTCAGGTCCTAGATAATGTTTATGTTGCGGAATAGGATTGGTAATTATTTGGGTTTCGCCAATCAGTCTTCCGTAATCATCTCGCAAAAGTAGGACTGCCCCGCCACGTAAGGCTATCTCGGTTAACTCCTCCATACTGATGCCTTGGTGTTCGCCAAACGCTAGATCGTCAAGTACTTTTGCTTCCGCTAACTGTTCTTCGCTCTGCGCTAGCTCTAGGAGATGAACTGCATCAGCGTGTCGTACCTCAAAAAACTCCTTAATAGATTCACCCTCAGCAATTACTGTTTCTTGTTTTCCCATATTGTTATTCCTGGATTAGATGATTTATTTCGTCCATCATCTTCGTTCCGTCCCCAGTGTTTACGGCCACCACTAGCGTATCTCTTGGTTCTTCTAGCTTATATAGCGCCGCGAAAGTTGCCGCGGCTGTTGGTTCTGGGATAATCCCCTCGGTTTTGATAATTGTCTTAAGAGCATGAATTACTTCCGCATCATTTACTTCTATCACGTACCCGCCCGACTCTTTGAGAGCTTTTACCGCCTGAGGGGAGTTGTATGATTCTTTAGCCACAATCCCTTCTGCTATTGAGTCTTCGATTTCTCCAAGAACTACGTAAGGTAAGTCCTCTTCCAGGGCAATTTTAATTGGAGCAGCACCAGCTATCTGAACGCACACCATTTTGGGAAGTTTGTTGGTCTTCCCAAGTTTTTTCAATTCGACAAAACCTTTCCAGGTCGCAGCCAGACAACCGCCGTTTCCACTTGGGATAACTATGACATCTGGCACCTCGCCCAGCTGTTCAAACATCTCATATGCCATTGTCTTCCCGCCCTCAATTCTATAAGGATTTTGGCCTGAGGTAACATTCCACCCCGGCAGGTCGCGGTCAATTATAGATCGATAAACATCTTCGTAAAAGCCTGGGACTTGCTCGAGCTTTGCCCCAAATTTTAATATTAAATCCTTTTTTTCTTGGGAAGTCTTTTCGGGGACAATACAAACACACTCAATTCTCGCTTCTTTTGCAAATTTCGTAGTCGAAAGAGCCGCATTTCCAGAAGAAATAACGTATACAGAATTGTGCCCGCGTTCGATTGCAGCCGATATAATAACTGCGCTTTCTCTGTCTTTAAAACAGCCGGTTGGGTTTAAGTCTTCCCTCTTAATCCATAGGTTTGTCAGGCCGACCGCTTGGCCAAAATTGTTGGCTTTATCCAGTGGTGTGTCGCCTAGCCCCTCGATTTTGCTGTGAATTTTCTTGACTGGCAGGAGTGGCAAAAATCTGTCCATACCCTTTTTGCCGGGCACCGGGAACTCTCCCACGCCATCATAGCTATAACTAATATCTTCGAACTCATAGTATCTGTCAGAGTCCTGGCCGTTTTCAGGTGTTAGGCTGTCGGACATAATTTCCCTCATAACATTAACTTCCTTATGTTAGCGTAAAACTTCAGTGCGTAATAACCAAATATCTGTCGTCGGACTTGGCGCGCCAAGACCCCTGCAACATTAACGATACTTTAAACTTGAAACAGTATATTGTCAACTCCGTGGAGCAGCCGAGTTCGAAAGATATTGATTAAAACTGATCGTTAGGGGTATAGTCTTAGCCAATGGCGAAGCATGAACAGTTACTTAAAGACTTAATAGGCATTAAGTCGTATTCCGGCGAAGAGACGATTTTAAAGAATTTCATCGCTGACTGGTTCGAACACCGTCAAATCGCAAACTTTGCCCAAGATGATAATTTAATAGTCCGGCTCGGTGGCGAGGACAGAACCAGAGCCTTTATTTTTAATTCCCATATGGACACCGTTTCCAGTGGCAGCCTACCCTGGCGTTATGGTCCATGGACTGCCCACAAGGATGGCGATAAGATGATTGGGCTCGGTGCCAGCGATATGAAAGGCGGCCTAGCCGCCTCGATGCTGCTGGCCGAAGCAATGGCGGCCAATGGCAAACCACCGGTTGATATGTGGTTTACCTATGTCGTGAAGGAAGAAGTCGATGGATCGGGTACGGAAAGCTTCGCTGACTGGTTCGAGCGCGAGGGGCATGTGAAGCGCTACAGTGATATGGCCGCCATCTCCACCGAACCAACTGGCCTAAAAGAATTGGAACACGGCCACAGGGGCAACCTGTTTTTAAAAATGACAACCGAGGGCGGCTCGGGCCACGCCTCCAGACCGCACCTCCTAAAAACCCACTCGGTGAGGCAGATGATGAAGTTCGCCGACGCACTTCAAACCAAATTTGGCGAGTGGAGCCAAGAGTTTTCTGACGGACAGTTCACCCCACCGACGCTCGGCGAAATCACGTCTATCCAAGCCGGCGTAGCCATTAAAGGCGCCGGCGAGGGTCAGGTGATAGAAGTCGAGTCACCCAACAAATTTCCAGCTGTTTGTACAGCCACTTTCGACATCAGGACAACTCCCCAATTTCACAAAGTCGCTTTTGAAAGGATTAAAGAGTTTGGTCGGGCAATGAATGTCAGCGTTGATTACGCCTTCTCGGCCGCGCCGGCCGGCTACACTGATCCGACCGAAAAAATAATTAAGGTCACCAAGCAAATAGTACCTAGCGCTGAGCTTACTGTGTCGGATGGTTCAGCCGATTTGGGCTTTTTGACCATCCATGGCATAAAAGCGGTTATATTTGGCCCGGGTGAAAAAGACCAATCACACAAAACAAATGAGTACTGTTACCCCAGCCAGATTCCCGAAGCCGTTGAAATTTACAAGCAAATTGTCGAAGTCTGGGCGAAATAAATCATAGGTTAACCTGTTTGGGGTAATCTAAAACAAATTTGTAAGTTTTACAGATATGTGATATATGTATTAATAGATGCACTGGGTTTATATTACTTGCGAGCCCGGGGCCTAATTGTAGAGGAAAATTTATGGCTGACACGAACAAAGAGAAACAATTCGAGCAGCTACCTACGCGATACGGAAGTATTGATGTGCCGCCCCGCCCCCCTGAAAACCAACCGATATACGAACCACCAGTCCATGAAACTCCGGATATATCAGAATATGACCTTCCTTATATTCAAAGCCAGATTCAAGAAGAATTGGAAGTTCGTTTTGGAAGTGAAGTAAAACTAGAACGGCCACCGGATCATATCGACAGCGATTATGCTGTACGGCTTTTTAAGCCTTTGGCTGAAGCCGGGCCGGAAGTAGTTGACCAAAAGATTAATGAATTGGTCGCATCGTTAAGCGATGAGTCTGTTGTAAAAGGGCTATCACTCGAAGGCCCATATCTGAATATAAAGCTCAATCCCGAGGTAGTAGGGACATCCGTCATCAGAACGATTGAGGCGATGGGCGAAAAATATGGTTCATTCAATGCGGGCGACGGGGCGACAGTCATCTTCGATACATCCTCACCAAATATTGCTAAACAGATGACGGTTGCCCATTTACGTTCGACTGTAATCGGCGAGACCCTGGGACGTCTTTATCAGAACTGCGGCTATCGGGTAATAAGAGATAACCACCTAGGCGATTGGGGTTCCCAGTTTGGCATCTTAGGACATGCTTATGAATTGTGGGGCGATCAAGTGCCCGAGTTAAGAGAGGGTGGCGACCCAATCAAGGGTTTATTGGAGCTTTATGTGCGCATCAACAGTGAGATTGAGGATGAAGAAGCCGTAAGCGAAACTGGTTCAGAGCTGCGACAAAAGGGGCTGGAGTGGTTCAGGAAATTAGAGCGCGGTGATCCAAAAGCCCGCGAGCTATGGCGCTGGGCGTTAGATATTAGCATGGTGGAAGCCAACCGAATTTATAATCGACTCGGCAGTAATTTTGAATATATTCTTGGCGAATCCGAATATGTCCAAATGCTGCCCCAGGTTATCGAAGCTCTGAAGAAAGCTGGCCTAGCCAACAAAGACGATCTCGGTCGGGTAGTTGTCGATTTTGACGAAAATAGCAAGATAAAACCACTACTAATTCAGAAATCAGATGGCTCAAGCCTCTATGCTACTCGCGATTTAGCGACTCTGGCGGCGCGTAGCGTATGGTTTAAGCCGGAAAAAGTCATCTATGTCGTCGGTGGTGAACAAAAGCATTACTTCCAACAAGTCTTTGAAACTTTTAATCGATACTCGGACGCCGTAGGCGAAACGCCGCCAGAAACCGAGCATGTTTACTTCGGAATGGTCAAACTGCCGACCGGTAGAATGTCGACACGCAAAGGCAATATCATCTTTTTGGAAGACGTGATCAACGAAGCTGTGACTCGCGCTCGCAAAATCGTCCAGGAGCATGCTGGTGAATCCAACATTGAGTTTAGTGAAGCGGAGATAGACAAAATAGCCGAAGATGTCGGTGTTGGTGCGGTAGTTTATTCGGAATTACGCCAGGGCCGAACCCGCGGTATTGAATTTAAGTGGGACGAGGTGCTGTCTTTCAGGGGCAACAGTGGCCCATACCTGCAATATACCAATGCAAGGATAAATGCTATCTTCCGCCGACTTGGAGAGTACGAAATAGATTTTGACTCTCCACTTAAGATAACCGACGAGATAGAAGCTGGGTTGGCCCTAAAGCTGGGCGAATTCCCGGAGGCCATCAAAAGTGCCTTAGACAAGAACGAACCCTCAGTTGTAGCCGAGTACCTTCATGATCTGTGCAGCGCGTACAACGGTTTTTATAGAGATAACCCCGTTTTAGCGGCCCAAGATAAGCAGATAAAGGACTCTCGACTCAGGCTTTGCAACGCGACTTCGATAGTATTAAAACGCGGCATGCATTTGCTTGGGGTTCCGCTTCCTGAAAGAATGTGAGTGTGACGCCACATTTTTTTACTGCAAACTCGCGTCTCGGCATGATTAATGTGCCATATCGGGGCACTAAACTGAATATCGGTGTCGAGGATGGACCCAAGTCAGTCCTCTCCGAAGATTTCTTACGCCACTTTGCTAATCCTAAGGTCACGGCCTATAAATTTCCCCTGCCTAAAGACATCCAAGAAAGTGACTACCCAGAAATCATAACCCGGTTATCAAAGAAGTTTGCTGAGCTCATTAACGCCAGTTTATTGTCAAACGAAACTCAGGTTGTGGTGGGTGGAGACCATAGTGTTGCTCTCGGCGCGCTGTTGGCTGTTTTCACCCGCATGGACCCCGCCAGCGTCGGCTACATCCAGTTTGATTCACACGGTGATGTCCACTTATTCAAAACTAGCCCGTCGGGCAATTTTCATGGCATGTGGCTTAGACCTTTTCTTGGAGAATTTGACAGCCCTGAGATCGCCAGTATAGTTCCTTTTACTCTGAAACCGGGACAGATAATGTTCATAGGTAATCTGAAACTAGAGAACGAGGAGAAGAAAGTTTTTGCGTCGAGAAAAATAATTAATATAACCTCTCGTGATTTGGCGAAAGATAGACAAGAATCGTTATCACGAATTAAGGACTTTATTGAGAAATTCAACCATATTCACATCAGTTTTGACATCGATGTCTTCAATAAAGAACTTGTAAACGCAACTGGCACGCCTGCCGAAAATGGCTTCCAGCCTAATGAGGTTTTTGACGTTCTTGATATTTTGGCCCGTGCTAAACAAAAGTCTATTGATCTAGTAGAAGTTAACCCTCGCAAAGAAAACAGCCAAGCCACGATTGAGATAGCTCAAAAAGTCCTTCTCAAACTAATAGAATAATCTCGCCTAAGACAAACTATCGGTTTTTTTGATATTAAAACCGGTTAAAATATTTTGCGTAAATGATGATTTACCTAGTGGGCTCATAATGCGGTTGGGCTTGCGGGAAAGGGAGAAATATTTTTGGCTCTTAGTACGTTAAGGAGATTTTTTGGTTTAGCGAATCAACCCTTACCATATTGCCCATTGGCAGGGCGACCTGTGGATCAGTATGACCAAAGTCTAAGTTTTGCACCACTGGAATCTGTTGATTGTATCCCCGTACGGTCTTTATAACAGTCTCCCTTTGTTCTTTACGGTAAGCGGCCTTTTCTTCAGTAGTTTTTTGCTTATCAAATTCCCAGGCTTTTGGCCTTCCAACCAACAGGGCTTGGAATTTATCGAACCAACCACGTTCGCCCATACCGACTAACAAATATTCCACCAGCCACGGATCGGGAATATCTTCTGCGCTTTCCAAAAACAGAATAGTGCCGGATAAATCATCATCCTTGGGTAAGTATTTTCCAACCGTAAATTCCTCTATTATCGACTCGATGCAGCCGCCCCATAAAATACCCTCTGCATCCTTTTTACCATCCCAGTTCCAGCCATCATTTGGCTCCATCTTGCGCGGTTTGGTTAAGTTGGCCTTGTCTGACCAATCTAGACCTTCATCATTAAATTCCTTCGGGGCAGTAAGTTCCATATCACCAGCTTCAAACAAAGCCTTTTTTAGATACTTGATTGTAAAATCATGCATGCCGCCCTGCATGGCATATTGGGTCATAATACTGCAGCCGTAGTAGGAAGGAATACCTAAATCCCAGAGGAAATTATGCAAATGGGTGTTATCGCTGTAACCGAAAAATGGCTTTGGGTTATCTAAAAAGGCCTGCGGGTCTAAGTGTTTAAGTAGTTTTATTTGGTCATCACCGCCAATTGATGTAATGACTGCTTTGTTGGCCGGGTCAGAAAAGGCTTGGGTAATATCACGAGCCCGATCTTGCAAGGGTGCATTCATCTGTCTGGTAGTTGGATACTCCCTGAACCCCAAACCAAAAACAGCTTGTAATCTTTCTAGTCCCAGATCCTGAACCCAGGGGAATAGACCTGGCAGACCAGCAGAGGGTGAAATAACAGCTACTTGGTCACCCGGTTTAAGTTTTGGCAGCTTAACGAACTGTTTCATTGCTTGATTGTAACAGGTTAGCAAAATAATAAGATGGGTTGGCTCTTAGAGCTGGGGTTGGGGGAATAAGCCCAGCTTTTTTCTAAGCATGAGCAATTTTCTTCTTTAGTATTTTGTGGTAAAACCATAGATACGTCTGTCGCTACTTAAGAGTATTAACTCTTACGCAGTGATAAAGACTAGGCATTAGATTAAGGAGTTATAATAGAAGTTATGGCCAGTGTTGCGAAAGTCCTTACCAAAGAGGCTATTTTGGATGGTTCTGTTCAGGACGCACCTGATAGCCTACCCAGCCGTTCAAGGCTTGAAAGTTACAAAGACAGACTGATTAAAGCTGCCGTTTTCGCTGGGACTGTGGGTGCTGCGGCCGGGTTTGCTCTAAGCGGCGTCGGTAAGGCCAGTGCCGGGCGGGAGTCGCCCGGCATTCAAACTAATGTCGATTTGGACACTGGATCACGTGTTCAGTTAGTCTGCGCCCGCCCCGAGGGTGTCCCATTTTGCGATATCGATCGGGTCCGCGAAGCCGGCGCAGGCACGTTGAACTTCTTAAAACACCCTGATCATGGCGCTCCTGGTTTTTCGATACGATATGTTACAAAAAACAATGAAAGAACAGTGATTTCACTCCAATTAGACGAAACTGTCTCAGAAATAGAAAATATGTATTCATCGGCTCCTATAGCACTCTATGGTTCAATAACAAATCAAGTACACGAAAAAGTAAATAATGATACAGAAATTACAAAGGCTGTTTTTGTAACCGGTCTACCAAGGCTAACAAAATGTAGCCCAGCATCAAATTGGAATGGAACAAGCTTAGGATTTGACACTCTTGTTCAAAATCTTTCAGAAAATTGTGATTCAAAAGACCCTTACGACGGTTACAGGGCGCCTCACGCCAGAATGTTGAACGATATCATCCACAATGATGGGTGGGTCCAACCATGTGCTGAAGATTTTATAGACTCTAATGATCGCAATTTAATAGGTTACTCCAACGACCCAAAAAGTCTTCTAAAAAAAGATGTTACTCCAAACTGGTTTGAGGTTCTTTTAACAAAATCCATTTTTGATCCCGGAAGACATGGTGGCTGCAAAAACCTGGCTGACGACAATCCGCGTTTTGCTTGGGATGTTCACACTAGTGTAAGTCGTAGCAGTGTTAGTGGTAGTAGTATCGGTCCTGGTGTTAGCAGCAACCAAGGCAGAATTGAATTAATGAGTCCAGCGGATGAAGTTTTAACACTAGATCCAGGCAACCGTTTGCCGGTTGGTACAGTCGTTGAACCTCGGTATAAACCAGCTGCCGGTGAAGAGTTTACCGGCTGGAGCGGTATTTGCATGGGTAAAGAAACTTGCCAGTTTGTTGTCAATCAGGTTATCAATCTGCAGGCTAACACCAAACAGCTGCCGCAGCAAAAATTGGAAAGCGTGGTTATTGAAGTTAAAAGAAAAATCGGAGCCAAAGGCATCGTGAAAGTGATAGGCGATATGGAAGATAATAATGTCAACTACCCCTCTGATAGCATAGGCGCCGCTCCCAAAGGTACAACAGTCAGGCTTACAGCCAGTACGAGCAATAGAAACCTAAAACTAGATTGGGATAATATTGACTGCGTTCGAGAAGTGGCTACGGCTGCCGGCCGAGTATGTATTACCAAAGCCGGAGTAAAAGCCACTAAAAAGAATCCGGCAACCCTCATAGTTGCACGAAAATAGAAACCCCTTTATTGATCCGGCTTTAGGCTATTGAGGATTTGTTGCCAAATAGCTTTGTTAGTCTGCCAGTTATAGTCAATGCTGGTGAGCATAAAATAATAAAAGGAATTTTTGCCGCTAACCAAAATAACGCTACCCTTCAACGGCGTGGCTTTCTGGCTGGCTTTAGACTGTACCGACAGATCGAATAGCCAGGCGTTCTTGACAATATTGCTAGAGGTAAATGCACGGGGATTGGCTAAGTTTACATCGAAGTTATCGGGTAAGTAGTTGGCTGCGAAGTCTTTGATAGGTTGGGAGAATTTTTGATAGTCAGTGGCCTCCGGACTGGTTAAGGCAGTAGATAATTTTTTAAGGTAGGCCGAGTCTTGGGTTTCAGTATTGACTAAACCCGATACAGCGATGTAGCCTATGGCTTTTTTTTGGCCGTCTTTGTCCAAATTGTGGCTTAAGCCGGCAACTGAAGAACCGGCTTTGTAATTCTGATAATAAACTTTAAATTCGGCCGGTTTTTTGAAGGTTATAGCAGCATTTTTAAGATTGCCTGATAATTTATAATCTTCTAAAGCACTATATGTATAGTGATCGAGTTTTCGGTTATAAAGCAGGCTTCGGATACCATATAAAGCCCCCAGGCCAGCTATTGCTGCGAGAAGCGCAGCTAAAGCCATCAGATAAAGCTGTCGTTGATGGGATTTGATTGCCCGAAAAACAAAAAACAAGGCTAACACTATACCAAGAGGCGAGATAACAAAACTAATTAGAACAATTAGAGCCCAAGTCCTAGGCTTGGCCGCAGCAACTTCTTTGCCAAACTTTCCTATCAATATATTACTGTCTTCATTAGGTGGCATTTACTGTCCCAACTTCTTATATTTAGTATAGGGTTAGGCTTCTAAAAGCACAAGCGGAGTTTAAGTAATATTTAGTCCGTTGAGTACCGTTATTTAAGAGAGATGTACAAATAGATGTACCAAGGAACGGCGACCGAGAGAACTAGAGCGGCAATTAGTATAAACAGTTGTTCGTCCCTTTGTAGTAACTGAGTAGTGCTTCCCGAAGAAGATTTTGCAGTTTCTAAAAGTTTTGTCAGCACATTAATTAATAAGACTGTAAAAAGGAATTGGAAAATTAATTGCCCTTGCAATAAATAACCATTCGATGATGGAACATAGACAGCCACAAATATACCATCTATAGCCAGAAGCAGAAGTAATGCCACGTCTATAAAGCTCCTGTTATTTAATATTATTACCAGCCATATAGATAATATCAATTCTGTTGAAAATAAAATAAAAGCCATAATTTGGTGAGACCAATCAAATAAAGAACCCCAGGTATGGGGCGTAACAAGCAGAGCTAGATTGATTATTACGAAACTGAATAGTACGTATCTTATCGTTGGGAACGGCGAGATTCGGGGTAAGGATTTTGCGGCTTTGTAAATGAACCAGGCGCTGATTATAGATCCGGTCACATAAGGAATTATTGTAGGCTGATGAATACCGTAGTAGGTTATGCCGTGCTTGGTGGCTAAGGATTGAGGAGCTAGAAAGATAGAGATGAAAACCGAACTAAAGAAAGCTAGCTGGCCGTATATTAAATACCGCGCTATATTACCCATCTAACATGAGAGGAGACAGGCCAAATCCTCGGGGGGTATCGGGGGTGGGGGTGGCGGAGGTGAT
>Ga0209541_10014998_pt1 | contig 11634 bp, 13 predicted proteins | sample RifCSPlowO2_01_FD_184027 | JGI IMG/M metagenome (GOLD analysis project Ga0209541, IMG submission 184027) | Groundwater microbial communities from Rifle, Colorado - Rifle CSP2_plank lowO2_0.1 (SPAdes) (version 2) | ecosystem: Environmental > Aquatic > Deep subsurface > Groundwater | place...
CAATATAATCAAAAAGCATTTTAATCAACAAACTCTATTCCTAATTCATTCTCAATTTCTTTCTTCCTTCTTGTAGAAGTAGATCTTCTTGGACCAAATATCTGCGGAGAACTAACACCAGTAACTATCAGCATTGTTCTTATTGTATTTTCAAGATCCTCGCTTATGCTTGCTCCCCAGATTATCCTTGCATCCTCGTCAAGTTTTGTTGAGATTGTTTCAACAACTTTCCTTGCTTCATCCAAAGTCATGTCTGGACCGCCGGCAACATTTATTAATGCGCCATTTGCTCCGGAGATATCAACATCCAGTATCGGATTGTTTATTGCTTTTTCAACAGCTTCAACAGCCCTGTTTGCTGTGTCTGATTCACCAACGCCGATCATTGCAACTCCGCCATTTGACATTACTGTCTTGATATCTGCAAAGTCAAGGTTAACCAAACCAGCTTTTGTAACCAATTCAGCAATTCCTTTTACAGCATTTGTCAATATTTCATCTGCAATCTTGAATGCAGTATGCAATGGCAAGTCAGGAGCCAACTCCAATAGCTTGTCGTTTGGAATTACAATTAAAGTATCAACGATATTTTCTAATTTTTCAAGGCCGATTATTGCATTCTCATATCTTCTTTGGCCTTCCATGGAAAAGGGGATAGTTACAACACCAACTGTAAGGCAGTTCTGCTTCTTTGCAATCTCTGCCACAATTGGAGCGCTTCCAGTACCCGTTCCTCCGCCAAGACCGCATGTAATAAACACCATATCAGCACCAGTTATTGCTTTTTTTATGTCAGTTTCAGATTCTCTTGCAGCCTCCTCACCTACTTTGGGAATAGAACCGGCCCCTAAACCACCTGTCACTTCTTTCCCAATTAGAATTTTAACATCAGCATTTGTATATAATAAATCCTGAGCATCTGTGTTGATTGCTATTGTCTCAGCGCCAGTAATTCCTATTTCAGTCATTCTGTTGATGGTATTATTGCCAGCACCGCCAGCTCCAACAACTTTTATTTTGGCTTTTTGTTTAGAAAGCAATTGTTCAAGCTCTTCATCAATAGCAGAAGTCTTTTGAACTTCTTTTTTGAAACTAAGATTAGAAGTTGCTCTGCGTATCATAGATTCCATAGCTTAAAAATTCTTAAACTATTATTTAAAGATATTTATCCTAAAGTGATTATTTTTCATTATTTATTTTAAAAGTCACTTTTTTGATTTTTACTCTCTCAAGAATTTCCTTTTTTAGGCTTTCTTCCATTTCTTTGCTTATCTTGGTATCAATTACTGCTTCATCATCCTTTAATTCTAATTTGTAATCCTTGAATAAAATGTCCAGAAAGCCTTCCAATTGTTCTTTTTTGTCTGTAATCTTTCTTTTTATCTCAATTTCATAAACCAGATTTTTTCCTGATAATGGATTGTTGAAATCAACCAATGTTCTTCCGCCAGTTACGGAAATAATTCTTCCAATGAAGCCATCAAGATTCAACTGCATGCCCGGCATGGGTTTTATGTTTTGCTTTGTAAACTCCTTTGTTGGCACTAATTTTATTAATTTACCGTCTTTTTTTCCAAAACCCTCTTCAGGATTTAATTCTATTGTATATTTTCCTATGTCTTTCCCTATTATTTTACTGTCCAACCCTTTTATTATATCCCCCTTTCCTAAGCAGATAATTACTGGCTTGTATTTGAAATCTTTATTATAGATATTATTTTCTTTTGCAATCTCTTTATTAGTCAAATCAAATATGCCATTATCCTTGATTCTTGCTATGTAATCAATTTCTATGAAATCATTTTCATTTAACATTTTAAATTGAATTTTTGTTGTTTATATAAATGTTTTTATAACCACTTCAAAATGGAAACTTTTATAAATAATTACAACTTTCCTAAACAAAATGAACATTATCCTAAATCCTAAGTATGAACCTTCCGTAGACAAGAGGATTAAAAGAATCCTTGCAGATAAATCCAATTACATCTGTATACCTGAAGAGGATATTGCAATAGGAGAAAAGAAACAATTAATTTTAACAGATTTTCCATTTATTTTTAATTTAAATTGGGTGGATTTTCATAAAGTTCTGTCCGAATATAAAAGAGCGGTGCCTTCTTCAGTAGATAGGTTAAATCTGCATATTTTGCTGTCTTCAGATAAACCAGTTTATGATGGAAATAAAAATGAAATAAGTCCTAATAAATTAAAAGAAATAAAAAGAGTTGCTCTAACAAATTGTTGGGAGTACACAAGCACAAGATTTAGTTCCGGAAAAAAGGGATTAATAGTAAACCACAATCATATAATTGATGAAAATGGAAATTTGAGGCCACTATACTCAAAACCTTTGGAAAATTGTGTTATGGAAAATAGTGTTTTTGTGGATTTAGATTCATTTAATTCTCAGGGGTTTCCCGAAAAAAAATCAAAAATCAAAAAATACTTTGAAGGTAAAAATATTTTACTATTTTCCCCAGTAGATGAAAACGTTGCTGGGCTCTTTGCCAATCCTGGCAGGGCTGACCTGTATTACAATGGGAATCCGTCCGGCTCGCATGGTTGTCTTGGGGTGCGCGCGAAATTTTTGGAGGATATTTAAAATGCCATGGAGAAAAAATGTTGATCCAATAATAAAAGATTATTTGGACTTGCAGGTAAAAGAGACAGCTAAATTCAAAGATGCTTATTCTCAAGCAAAGAACAAAGCAGATGCGCAATTGTGGATTGCAGTTGCAAACATGACAAAACATTTGTTTAATCTGGAGTTAAAGATAAAATATCTTGAGGGTGCTATAAGGGATTTGAATGAAAGATTATTGAAAACTACAGAGAAAAAGCCAGAGGATGTTCTTAAGGAATTGGAAAAGGAAGCCAAGGAAAATAAGATATCTAAGAAAACAGTTAAGAAAAAAACAAAGAAAGTAAAAGGTTCCTTGAGAAAAACTTTGAAGAAGTTTTAGAAATCTTTATAAATTATATTAATTCTTTCTCTTTCATGGATGAGGGTGACAAGAAACAAACAAATGTTGGTTCCTTAAAAAAAGGGAATTATGTGATCATTGATGGCATAGCTTGTATTGTTAAGGATGTTCAGACATCAAAGACAGGTAAGCACGGACATGCAAAGGCAAGAGTTGAAGCCATTGGAATGATTGACAGTCAGAAAAAAATATTTGTTGCTCCAACACATGATAAAGTTGATGTTCCGATTGTCACAAAACATTCAGCCCAGGTATTGTCAATATCAGGTCATGTCGCAAACTTGATGGAAATGGAAACATATGAAAACTTTGATTTGAAAATACCGGATGAATTAAAATCCCAGATTCACGAAGGTAAAGAAATTATTTACTGGAAGATTCTTGGTGAAAAAGTTATGAAACAGGTGAAATAAATGGTAAAATTCCCAGAAGCTAATGAAAGATTGTATAAGAATATGTTTGTTTGCAGAAAATGCAAGACAAAACAAAGAGCTCAGCCACAGAAAATTATTCAGAAAAAGGTTTCATGCAGAAAATGCGGAAGTAAAGCTTTAAGGCCTGTAAGAAAAAAATGAATTGGGATTTAATTTTATTGCTTGTTTTCTTTTTTCTAGTTTATATCTTTTATTTGACACATAAAAAGAAATTTGAAGTTCAGGGAAAAATATTTTTTCTTTACAGAACAAAATTTGGTTTGAAATTCATGGATAAATTATCAAAGTTCTCTCCTAAATCATTAAATGTAATTGGGATCATAGGAATAATAACTGGTTTTCTTGGAATGATAATGATGTTTTTATTGCTTGTTCAGATGACTTTTAAATTAATAATACAACCAACATCAGCACCGGGATTGGTTCCTGTTCTTCCCGGAATAAAAGTTTCTCCCTTATTACCTGTTTTAAGTTTCTGGCATTGGATAATAATTATTTTCATAATCGCATTGGTTCATGAATTCAGCCATGGAATCTATGCAAGATTAAATAACATTAAAATTAAATCTTCTGGATTTGCATTTCTTGGTCCAATACCTGCTGCGTTTGTCGAACCTGATGAAAAGCAGACGGCAAGGAAATCAAGGAAAGCGCAATTGTCTATACTTTCTGCAGGCCCTTTTTCAAATATTATTCTTGCTTTCCTGATATTTTTAATTTTATTGTTTGTATTTTCACCAATGCAACAGTCCTTGGTTGAACCAACAGGACTTTACGTCGCTGGAGTTATGGATGGATATCCGGCTAATATTTCCGGAGTTGAAATAGGTTCTATAATAACCGGAATAAATGATAACGAGATAAAATCTTCAAATGAGCTTTTGGATTTCATAAAAAACAGTGAAGATGAATTTGTTCTTAACACTGACAAGGGAGATTATTCAGTAACACCAAAAAAAGAAAATGATATTAATGTAATAGGTATACAGACAATTCAACTTCAGGATTATAAAAATAAAAATATTGGAACTTCTGTTTTCAGCTGGTTCTTTGAATTATTCAAATGGTTGTGGTTGATATCGCTTGGCGTTGGATTGTTTAATCTGCTGCCTTTAGGTCCTGTTGACGGGGGGAGAATGCTTCCGCTTGGTTTGTCCTTTATTATTAAAGATGCAAATAAAATAAAAAAGATATGGAAATATATCAGCTTCTTTGTCTTGGGACTGATAATAATTAACCTGTTGCCTTATTTGATAAACTTATTAAACTGGTTGTTCTCACTGATAATATAAAATGTTGGTAGATGTTCATTGTCATTTGAATTTTAAGGATTTTGATGAAGACAGAGATGCAGTTGTAAAGAGAGCAGAAAAATTAAACATGACCGTTGTTGATTCAGCAACAAACATGGAAGATGCAAAAAGATCCCTTGAAATTTCAAGGAAGTATAATATAGTAAAATCTTCTTTGGGTCTGTATCCGCTGCATGCAATAAAATTGAATGAAAAGCAATTAGATGAGGAAATTAATTTCATTAAAAAAAATAAAGACAACATAATTGCAGTTGGAGAAATTGGTTTGGATAAAAGTTCTGAGGATTTTAATCGTTCTGATGAAATTCATCTGGATAAACAGGTAGAAGTTTTCAAAAGAGTTTTGGCATTGGCAGAGAAAATAAAAAAGCCGGTAGTTATTCATTCAAGAAAAGCAGAGAAGGAATGCATAGACATTCTTGAAACTTTTAAAATAAAAAACATTGATATGCATTGTTTTGGTGGAAATTTTAAATTAGTAAAAAGAATTCAGGATAATGGTTGGATTTTTTCAATTCCAACAAATATTGTCAGACTTTTTCATTTTCAAAAAATTGTTGAACAAACTTCAATATCGCAAATATTAACAGAGACAGATTCACCTTATCTAAGCCCTTTCAGAGAAAAAAGAAATGAACCTTCATTTGTCGTCGAGACAATAAAGAAAATTTCTGAAATAAAAAAATTGGATGAAGAAGAGGTAAAAAAATTAATTTACATGAATTTTCAAAAAAATTTTCTAAAAAAATAATTAATAGAAAGATATATAAATGATTTAAGATTAAAATTAAATATGTTTAGTAAAATAAAAAGAGGAATTAATTCTGAATTTAATTTAATGATTTATAGTCCTATATCTTCATGGGAAAATGAGAGGTGATTTGAATGAAAAAAAGAAAAGCAGCTAAGAAAAAAGTTAAAAGAAAAGCAAAAAAGAGAACAACAAAGAAAAAAGCTAAGAGAAGGAGAAGATAATTCTTCTCTTAATCTTTATTTTCTAAATCATAAATATTTATTTTTCAATTATAAAAATAAAAAAAGAAAAAATTAATCTTCATCATCATCACTTAAATAACCCATCATGAAGCCTTCTTCCCATGGGTTTATGCTGTCACTTTCTTTCAAATAATGCAAATCTTTTTTAGTATATACCATTTTCAACAAATTTTTTTAGATTAAATGTTCTTTTTTCAAAATCTTTGAAATCCAATAACCTGAGTTGTCTGCTGAATACATGATCAAACTCCACTGTACTCATTTTATTTCACCTAAATAATCACTGAATCGATTTGAAACAAAGCACCAGTGTTCGATTTCCGATATTATGTTGTTGTATTGATCCCAATTCATATATTCTTTTTTTCTGAATAACATCTTTTCACCTCCAGAATACATAAAAGTAGATTTTCTTTATATGCTTGGCGCGCGCGGTTGTCCGCACGAACCATTCTGCAAAATATATATTAAAAAGGTAGTGTTGATGAAAATAAAGAAGTATTTTTATAGGGATTAAGTAAAAAGGGTTTTGGAATAACATTGGAATAGGAAAAATAATGAAAATTTTGATGAATTAAGATTAAAAAATTTCTAACATCAAAATGATTATTTACTAATGAATACCCCATTTTATATAAAACAAAATACACATGAATATAAATTGGGGTTGATTTGTTTAGAAAAAGAAGTGTATTAATTATTCTATTATTTATTATATTTATTACATTCAAAGGATACCCAATTCTTTAGATTTGGGTTAAGTCCAATCCTCCAATAATTTTTTCTTTTTCCATATTATCATAAAGCATGCGCAAGGAATCTCGCGCATGCAATGCAGTACGCATTAGCGTGAGCTCTGTTCCATCCTTGCGCAGGAGGCAAAAATGGAACTTAAATCAACTCAGCATGGATACGGGCAAAACACGTATCACTTTGTATTTGTGCCAAGATACAGGCACAAATTGTTCAGGATTCAAACGTGGAGGAATCCTGTAAGCGGACTTTCTATGAAGTTGCTGAAAAATACAACTTCACAATCCATGCTTTGGAAATCCAGCCGGATCATGTTCATCTGATTGTGGATTGCCCAAGGACATTGTCAGATGCACAGTTAATGCAGATAGTAAAAGGATTATCCTCATATATCCTGTTTAGGTTGTGTCCAGACTTAAGGTTGAGATATTCAAAGGGGCATTTCTAGAACAGAGGATGTCACTAAATAAAAAGAAGAAGAAAATAAGAAAATAATATGAATAAAAAAAAAGTGAAATTTAGAGAAAGGAAATTTTATTGATTAATCTGATTATGGGAATCTTTTTTTTATTAACTCAATTTGTGTCTGCAGATTCATCAGAGATCAGAGCCAAGTTATTCTTAGAATTAATTAATTATTATGTAATGCTCAAATATATTTTTAAAGATAAAAAATACTAATAATATATGAAATTATTAAATATAAATATTATGTTAATATTATTCCTACTTAGTTTAAATTTTGTTAGTGCAACAGGAGGCGGTGGAGATGTACCAATTTCTACAATAAGTTTGAATGAACCAGATAATAATTATAACATGACTTCTGGAAGGTTAAAGTTTGAATTTGAAAAAGAGTGGTATGCAATTCAATTAATAAGAGTAAAAGATGAGTATGCAGATTTTATTGTTATGAATCTGGATAAAGATAATTTAGAAGATATAACTGCATATTGGATTATAGAAGATACATTTAGTTTAAACCCGAGTGAAGGTAGAAGAATTGGCTTAAATGGAGATAATATTGAAGATGTAGTTGTTGGATTGGATGAGATAATTAATGGTGGAAAATATGGGACAGTTAGATTTGCAAGTTTTTATATAAAAAAATTAACTAATGCTAATGTTATGCCTGCTTCTAAGGAAAATGAAAACATTAAAGAAACAAAAAATGATGAAGAAATAATAGAATCTGAAAATGGAAATGTTTTGAATGAAGAATCACAAGAAGAAGTGATAACAATAAATCTTGCTGGAGGGGGAAAGGAAAAAGTTATGTTAATGGAAACACAGACATTAAAGGAAGCAACCGACTTAACTATTTTTCAAAAGATGATTAATTGGTTTAAAAGATTGTTTTAATAAAAGAGGAAGATGAAACAAAGTAATTGGAATAAGTATAAAGAAATATGGATTGGTGGAATTATTGGAGGAATAATATGTTTTATTCTCCCATGGTTATTCTTTTTAATAAGATATACAGATTGTCATGTAAATCAACAAACTGATTGTGGATTTGGATTGAGTATACTATTTGGGTTAATTATAATTTTTTCATTAGTTGTTTTAATCTTAGGTTTTATAATCGGGCATTAATAGGTTTCATAATTCAAAAAATGAGAAAAAAATGAAGAAACTAAAAAATTTGTGGAAAAGATTGAAAGGGTGGCAGAAAGGTGGATTAATCGGAAGTTTATTTGGGTTAATATTAACCCTATCTTCTATGATCGTTGATACTCCAAAGATAAACAATTTACTCGAATTTTTAATTTTCATGCTTTTTATTTATATTTTTACTTCTGCTTTATTCGGGATTATTATAGGATATTTTAGTTATAAAATTAAGAATAAATTTACCTTTTTTGGAGGGATAATTGGATTAATAATTGGAATGTTTAGTATTCTCTTATTTGAAACTAAAATTGGAAATATTTTCTTATATTTCCTCTCTTTTGTATTAAATGTATTAAAAATATTTTTTCCCTCAAGTATTTTAAATTCTGGGGGAATGGCTTTAGCACCTATTTTTATTATTTTTAATATAATTTTATGGTCATTTATTGGGTTAATAACTGGTTTTATAATTTATTTAATAAAAAAGAGGTTAGATAAATAATGGCAATAACAAAAATAAATTTAATTTATTTGATTACATTAGTGATTATTTTTACAGGTTCTATTAATTCATTAGCAGAAGCAAGACAGGAAGATAGTGAAGATTTAACACAAAGAATAAATGTAGAAGTAGATAGTCCTTCCATTATTAGGAATGGTAATGAAACTATATTTATTATAAGAATACAAAATTTAGATGAAAATAACAACTCCGAGTTAATAGTTAGAGATATAAAGATTTTTGATTCAAATAAAAAAATAATAAAAATTTCTGATTCAAATAAGGAAGTTTATTCTATGAAAAAAGAATTAGATTATATTGAGAAACAAATTAAAAAGGGTAAATATGGGGAAGAAGATACACCTGAACTTAAAGAAGCAATTTTTGGAATTAAAGATAAAGAATTTAAAGAAAGATTTGTATTAAATCTTAATGATTTTAAATCCCCATTAGAAATTGGAGATAAAATTGATATTTTTTTAAAGATTAAAATTACGTATGAAAGAAAAAATTATATTCTAGAGAGAAATCATACAATTTTAATTTCCCCTCTTTTACCTTCCCCATCACATAATTCTCCTGGGTGGTATAAAGGAGACCAACATGTACATAGTAGTTATTCAGACAATTGGGTGGATTACTTACCAATTATAGGACATAATGGTTGGTGTAATTCTATCTCTGATCAAGTAGATACTGCAAAAAGTTTAGATTATGATTGGGTAATTTTTACAGAACATTCTTTTGCTGATGATGCGGATACATCTGCTGAGTGGAATAGTGGAAAAACAGAATGTGATAATGAAGATACTAGTTCATTTAAATGTCATTATGGATTAGAATTAAGTACCGACGCACCTGGAGTTTGTGACACATCTCATTATTTATATTATGATTCGACCCCACTATTTATAGAAGCCGATTGCAATTCTCTTTCTGGATATACTTGTTGTGATGTTGAAGCAGAAGATCTGATTGATGAAGTCAACACAAATGGTGGGATTGGATTTATAGCCCACCCATATGGAACAGTCTTTGGAGGTTATGGTTATGGTATTGGAGTGGAATGGGAAGAATGGGACTTAACTGGTTTTAAGGGATTAGAAATTATTAATGGAGAATTTGATGGTGATGATACTAAAACTATAAATAATCCTGGAGGAGATACTGATTCTTGGAAAGAATTTTTAGAAGATGAAACAAATCCAGATAATGGTTTTACAGTTGGAATAGCAAATAGTGATGCTCATCAAATAGACGAATTTAATTCATTTAGTTATTGTTATTTGGATTCACTTTCAGAATCTAATATTATTTCTGCTATAGAAAATGGAAACTGCGTAGCATCAACAGGACCATTTGTACAATTTATATTAGATGGAGAAATAATTGGAAATTCTGTTGATGTTTCTTCAGGAACAAATAATTTAGATATTTCTGCAAATTCAGAAGGTTTTGGAGATATAACTTATATCTATGTTTATTTAAATGACGAATATTATGGTGACATAGAAGTGTTTGATGATACTTACTCAGGAACTCTTGATATAAATTTAGATTCTAGTGATAAATTTATAAGATTAGAAGTTTATACAACTACAGGATATAGAGCATACACAAATCCAATTTGGGTTGATGTCACTACTTGCAGTTGTGGTAGCTGGTCAGAAGGCTCTTGTGGAGCAGGAAGTTGCAGTTCTAGCCAGAAACAATGGACAAGAACATGTACTCCTTCTGCATGTGCAGCTGAGACAAAATGCGTATATGATGAAGATTGTGAAGATGAAGGAGGTGATGTTACCGAATGTGAAGAATCTGGATATGAATATTGTATTGAATCTGAATATGGAGATTGTACTGTAAGTATAGCTGAAAATTTATATGATAATGTTAATAATATTCAATGGGGGGGTGTAAATGACGCTTGGGATCCTTATGTTATAGATGAATACGTAATTGGTTGGAAAGCTGTTGATGCTGAACAAATGTATTATAATTGTGATGGAGATACCGATTGTGAATATGGGGGTTGTGATTGTACTGAAATAAATGATGAGGATACTATGGTAACTGTTTCAGCACCAGGAACTGCTCATCGTGAGGAAATTCTTGGTTATGATGATACTGAAAGTTACGCTTGTTGGGTGTGGTGGTATCCTTTTTATCCAAACTATGAAAATAATCCATATATTTATGTCTTAAATTGTTATGATGATGTTGACTGCTCTGCAAATCAGTATTGTGATAAGAGTAGCAGTTGGTCAAATTGGGATTGTGTTAATGATAAATCAAATGGTCAATCATGTACAAGTGATTCTCAATGTAGTTCAGGGTATTGTGATAATGATGGTGTTGGTTTAGCAGATGATAATCATTGTTTTACTCCATATAATACTTATTTTGATAACCAAGAAACAAGTTATTGTGAATACTCTACAGGATTAGGAATTGTATATTGTGATGAAAGACAATCTGGAGGTGATTTAAATTTCTGTTCTGGTACTTCTTATTATGAAGAAGAATGTAGTTCCACTTGTAGTTATCAAGATATAACTTCTGTATTTGAATGCACAGATGCTGGATGCTCTTGCACAGAATCATTATGTGATGGTTTAACAATTGGGAGTAACATTAATACTTGCTCTTCTGGAGAAACATATTTTGCAGATAAATGTATTTCAACTGCTAGTGGTGAAGATAGAGAGGATAATATTTGTAGAAATTCCATTTTTGCTGGAGATTGTACTGCCGATTTAGAATGTGGGGGGGTTGAAGCTGGAACTAATGGGTGTAGTATTTCGTGTGAAAGTAATATTACAAATACCGCCCCCATAATAAATACAACATATCCAGATGAATTTATTTCTATAGAAGAGCCACAAAATCAAACATTTAACATAACTTATACAGACACTGAAAATGATTCAGCAATAATGTGGTATGTTGATGAAGTAGCACAAGAAAACTATGCAAATTCATCAAATTATACCTGGATAGGCAATTATACTCAGGAAGGCAGTTATAATATAACTGTT
>Ga0209541_10015000_pt1 | contig 11634 bp, 23 predicted proteins | sample RifCSPlowO2_01_FD_184027 | JGI IMG/M metagenome (GOLD analysis project Ga0209541, IMG submission 184027) | Groundwater microbial communities from Rifle, Colorado - Rifle CSP2_plank lowO2_0.1 (SPAdes) (version 2) | ecosystem: Environmental > Aquatic > Deep subsurface > Groundwater | place...
CCCAAATTTACAAGGATATTTTTGCTTCCCTTTTCCAATTCTTCAAGGCTTAATTTTAATTCATCTAATTCAGATTTATTTTGTTCTATCAATTGTAATTGAGAATTAAGTTGATTTGCTTCATTTTCAATCATACTCATTTGCATTATGTATTCTTCTTTCATGTTCGTATGGAAACAAAAGGTTTCCTTAACAAGTCACCCTTCCTAGCTGACCTGTATTTGATTAATTTATATTTCATGCTCAATATGAATCTATAGTTTTACTTTCAATTCATATATTTATATTCTTTTGGTCTACTGCAGCCCAAAGATTTTCCTAATTAAAATGCTAAATATAATCGATGAAATTATATACCACCAAAGCCATGTTCCAGCAATATCTGTTCCAGCAAAAGTGCTTTTTAACCATCCAAAGAATATCAATATAGGAACTATAGTAACAATCATCGGTTTTAAAGATGCCCTCATTTGTTCAGGAAAGTCCTGCATCATCTTTTTGTTTAATTCCATAACCTTTTCAGGGTCATTTTTTACCTGTTTTAATTCAAGTCTTATTTCTTTTTGTCTTTCTCTTATCTCCTTCATTTTTCCCCTGTCAGTTAAAAAATAGCTGATAATTGTTATAATAAGAGAAGCTATAAGGGATAATATTACAATTGAAATTCTCGGATTGATTTGTATAAGTTCAGTTATTGCCATTCTCTTTTTTAAACGCCAATCATTTTCTTTAATCCAGGATTCATATCCATGGCATGTTGATGAGCAATATTTTGATATAATTGATAGGTTATTGTTATGCCTAATAATAATGAAGTTCCTCCAACAAGTGCTCCTATAACATCAGCTAACGCTGCCAAAAGACCAATTGCAATTCCTCCCATGACAGTTAAGGGCATTATATACCTTGATAAAATAGATTCAAGAACTCTTTTATCTTTTCTGAAACCTGGAATCTGAAGCCCTGATTTCAAAATATTCCCTGCCTGACTTTCAGAATCCATCCCAGAAGTCTTAACCCAAAAAATGGAAAATAATGCCGAAAAGAAAACAAAAAATACAATGTGCCCAAGAGTCTGTACTATTAATCCAATATGAAAACTTCCTTGTATAATTGCTCCAACAATATTAGTAGAACCGATCCAGTATAGAAATCCAGAGACAGGCTGCCCGTTAACTACATTTCCTAAAAATGTAGGACGACCAAGCCAATTCTGTAACAATCCTCCAAACAACTGAAAGTTAGCAATTAATGCAGCAGTTAATATAACTGGTATATTATTAGCATAAAAAAATTGTAAAGGCCATTTCATACTATACCCTCTTAATCTATCATAACTAAGAGGAATCTCAATTTTAAGTGATTGTGCCCATACAACTACTAAAAATAATATAATAGTTGCAAAAATACCTGAAAAGGCAAGTAATGCTCCTTGCGAATCTGCATTTATTAAACTTATAATAAAAGCTATTACTGCTCCTGATGCTTGAAATCCTCCTTGAGGACCTAAAAATGAAAAGGCAGAGGTAATTAAATTTCTTCCAACTCCAGCAACTATAAACAAGCTTACTCCACTGCCAAAACCCCATTTATTGGAAACCTCATCCATGAATAATATTGCAACACCACCAAGAATTAATTGGAATATTACAATTCCTGTGAAACCTTGTGCAGCTTTTATTCCTCCCATAACAACATAAATTGTTGCTTCAAATAATATAAAGAAAAATACTAATAACTTCTGCAATCCTTGAAAGAATTTTTTCCCTTCAGTTGATGAAGTGTCTATATCTAATATTTTGCTTCCTACTAATAACTGTAATATTATAGAAGCCATTACTATTGGTCCAATACCCAATGATATAATTGAACCAAAATCTGCTCCTAATATAACTGCCAAAAATTCAAAATTTTCCAAGAAACCTGGATCAGCACCATAAATTACAACATTGGACATAATAAAGAAGAAAGCAAGAATAATTAATGTCCATTTTAATTTGATATTAAAACTAAGTTTTTTTTCAGTCGGGCTCTTTACTTCTGGGAGATTATAGAGTATGTTCCTTAATTCCATTTTATTTATTTTTTAGGTTTTTCTTTATTATCCCTGTTTTTTAAGATATCTTCTTTTTTCTCTTCCACTTTTTTCCCTTTGTCAATATTTTTATCTTCAGATTTTCTTGATAATGTAATAGCTTTTCCTCCAGCCTTTGTAATTTTTTCTTCAGCTGATTTGCTAAACTCTTTTGCCTTTATTGTGATTTTTGATTTTATTTCCCCTGTTCCAAGTACTTTATACTCAGAAAGAACTAATTCATTATTCTCTCCAAATTTTTTCATTAAAGAATCAAAGTTTTTTTCAATATCTCTTAAATTTATGAATCTTGATTTTATTCTTTCAGTTTTTTTGCTTGTTATACCTTGCTTGCCAAAATATTTATTTCCATATAATTTTATAACCAGTGATTTTTTATGGTCAGCTCTTTTACCAGTTCCAGCCATACCAACTCCACCTTTATGTCCGCTTCCTTTCCTTGCTTTTCTTGCACCATGATAACTATTCTGTCCTCTGCGCCTGCCCGCCCTTTTCCTTTTCTTTGTTTTCATTACCATATTCTTTTCTCCATTAATCTTTCTTTATATTCATCATATCTGCTATTCCAAGAAGAAATATGTTCTATTGAGTTTCTATAAACCTCAACGCTGTTTTTGTCTTCTATTCTGTCCATATCTCTGTTAGAATAAACATCATAAAGAGAAACATCTATTAATCCTTTTTCTCCTTTATTAATTGTTTTTATTCCAGCACCCCAATTATCAACAATTAATTCTATTTTTGTTGGTTCAAAATCAAATAAACTTCCCTCTCTTAAATTATCAAAAATAATATCATTAATTCTGTTTACCATATTTTCCTTTCCATTAGTTTTTGTTTATATTTATCGTATCTATCATCTGCAGGAGTTATATACTCCATCTCTCCTAAGTTTCTATAAACAGAAACAGTTCTTCTATCCTCAATTCTGTCCATATCTCTGTTAGAATAAATATCATAAATAGTTCCTTTTATATCATTACTGTCAATTTCTCTTGCAATTGTTCTCATGCCACATCCCCAATTATTAATTATTAGTCCTAAACTATTTTCATCTCTATCAAATAGATTTCCTTGCTTAAGATCTTCTTCTAAAAAAATATTATTAATTGTGCTTACCATCTTAAATCATCCTTTCTATCAATTTATTTATATCTTTTTTATTATCCCCTAAAACTCCTTTCGGGTATTGCAATTTTGAATTTATTCCTTTTCTTGGAGGATGAAGTCTAAAGAATGGTTTTAATCCTAATTGTTTTAAGCTTTTTCCATTCATCAATTCTTTTGCTGTTTCTTCAGGATTTATCTTTATTTTTTCATGTTCTTTATTGCTTTTATCAACCCTTGCCCTGTTTTTTATTAAAAGTGAAAGTGTAGGTTCATCTATAGAACCATATGCAACATAATATTTAACTTTCTTTAACATTCCGAACATGTTTTTATCAGAAGCATTTATAAGTGCACAGGTATATTTTTTTCTTAATCTCATTCTGTCAAGAGTATTTTTTATTTCTTCTTTTACTTTCACAAGCCCGGAAATTCTGACTACCGCTAAAAGAGAATTTTTTTCTTTAGTTTCTTGTTTGTTTTTCTTTTCCATTTTGTTATTTTGATTTTTCTTTATCTTCCAATTCTACACCACTTCAACAGATTCTCTTGAAAAACCAAGAGAAGCTAAAATTTCTTTTAGGTTTCTTGAATGATCACCCTGCAATTCTATTGACTTATCCCTGACTGTCCCTCCGCATGATAATTTATGCTTCAGTTCTTTAGACAATGTTTTCAAATCAACATCTTGAAAACCGGATATTATTGTGATGACTTTTCCAAACCTTTTCTTTTCAGTCTGGATTTTTATTTTCTGTTCTGTTTTTGCTATTTCTTCACAAACACAAGCTTGCAATGGCAACCCGCACTTTGGACATATCTGCATATTTATTTTTTAATGGACTTATTGTTTAGTCTATTAAATGTATGAAGTTTTGCAATAGTTCTCTTTATAATTTTAATTTTTGACTTTCCACCCTTGCTTAAATCTACTTTATTTTTTATTAGTTCCATTTTTAATTCTTTTATTTTCTCTTCTATTTCTCTTTCCTTCATATTTTTTATATCTTTTGTTCTTAATATTGCCATTTTTATATACCCTCTCCTAATAATTTTTCCTGGATTAAAATAGCCTGATCTGCAATATCTTCTAATTGTTTTATATATCTCCCTTTAAGTAATTTATTTTCAGTAGTACTATAAAGATGAAAAGTAATCTTATATAATGAATCATTATAACTTAAAGCTTTATTATAATCTCCTATATTAAAATGATGATCTGCCCCTTCACTATAATTTCCTTTCAATAATATATTATCAACCATTATTCTGCTTTCTCCTTAGTTTCTTCAGTTTTCTTTCTTTTCTTTACAGCCTTGGGCTTATTTTCTTCATTTGTATTAACTGCTTTTTCTTTACTTTTAGCTTTTTTAGGCTTGTTTATAATGTTTTCCTCCTGAGGATTTCTTTTTATTAGGTTCTTAATTTCATCATTTATCTCAATTCTGTCGTATATTCTTGCATTAGGATCCATTATAGCAACTTTTATTCCTATTATCCCTGTTTTTGTTAGGGCAGTTGATTTTGCTCTGTCAATTTCTTTAGCAGATTCCCCTGCCTTTTTTAAGTATCCTTCTGCAAATCTCCATGAACGAGCTCTTTCGCTTGGAAGTTTTCCTGTTAATCTTATTTCACAACCAAGCGCACCAGCATTCATTACCTCCTGAAGCTTTTTATATGCAATTACCTTGAATTTTAAGTTGCCCATTCTTTCAAGAGATATTGCAATATCATCCGCAACTAGTCTTGCATCAAAAAGAGAGTTTTTTATTTCATTTATTTCAATATGAGGATTTTCCAATTTGAATCTATTTTTGAGTATATTTGTAAGCTCTTCTATTTTTTCTCCCCTTCTTCCTATAATCATTCCTGGTTTATTTGTTGAAATAATTATTTTTTCTCCAATTGGCGTGTATTCTATGTCAAGCTTGCTTATTTTTCCCTTACCAAGATTATTTTTTATGTATTCAATTATCCCGTATTCTTCTTTCTTCAATCTTATGAATTTTTTTTCTTCCATTTTTATATAATCGTCCTTTGTTTTGGTCTAGAGTTAAACCCAAAATAACGCCATCCATTAATATTCTTTCTATCAGGAAACATTATAATATTTGTATTAAATAATCGATCATTATTATCTAATTCCCCATAAACTCGAACTTCCATCTCCTTCTTTACAGCATTTTCCATAAATATCCTTGCATTATCATACTGATTATATTGTACATCTGATTCAGGATCTATAAATGTTCTACAAACTAATCTTTGATCCAGTATAAATGTTAATGGATATTCAACTTCAGGATGGAATTTAGGGTCTGCAATAATAGATGCACTAGGAATTCCAACTATTATTCCCTTAAAATTTTCCTTTCCTAATACTTCTTCCACAGTTAATCTTACCATTTTACCTGTTTGTTTTTGATAAGGCATCCATATAAGCCTTAGCTAGATTTAATGTTGTTCTAATCTGGCCTTTAGTAACACTATATACATCTTTAATACCTGCTAATTTTAATATTTTCTTTCCTTCATCACCTACAACTAAACCAGTTCCTTGTGGTGCTGGTAATAATTTAACTCTGCAGCTTCCGCATTTTCCTTCTACAACAAAAGGAACTGTATGTTCTTCTCCGCATGTACAATCAAAGCTGCTGCAATTTTTCTTAATCTTTATAAGACTAAGTTTTGCCTTTCTCAATGCTTTTGCCCTGGCAGGAAGAGTTTCTTTTGCCCTCCCATAACCTATACCTATATAGGAGTTCATATCCCCAACAATTGCCATGCATGAAAATGTAGGAACATTACCCTCTGCAGTCTTTTTTTGGGTCTGTCTCCATGCTCTTCTTTTTCCCCCTCCAAACTTGCCCTTTGCCTGTCCTATGTTTAATATATCAGACTTCAGGTTTAATACATAATCAATAATCTCAGGCTCAAGAACTCTGTGTTTTAGTATTTCATCAATATTTGTTATTTTTTTATCTTTTACCAGTTTTCCAAGGGATGTTTTTGGAATCCAATTTTCAAGGTGTTCTGCACTTTGCCTTGCAGAGATTTCCTCTCTATTCTTGAGATTACTTGCCCTGAAATCTTTATTACCCATTCCTTTAATTTTTCTTGTAGTATTTTGTTTCTTCATATTATTTAATAGAATTTTTTATCTTTTCAAATAAATTCTTGTTTATTTTTGAGCCCTCTCCCTCTATTTTATCTTTTGAAGGAATAATCTTATCATCATAATTTATTTTTACCCCAGCATCATTCAAACCTTTTACTGCGGCATAAATTCTTGACCCCTTTGTATTTGATATTAGTCCTAAATCAAGTATAACCATTTCCTTTGAATCTTTTATTTTCTTGCCTAATAAATATCCTCCAAGATAAGATGCAGGAATAGACTTTAAACTGTTTGCATTTTCTTTAGGCAGCCCATGTTTTAATAACTCTTTTGTATTTACTGAATAAATAACCTTATCTGAAGCATTGTCACTTTCAACAATTTGTAAAATCAAATATCTATTTGTTTTTCTAGCAACAAATCTCTTGTGTCCTGCTTCAAGTAATTTTAATCTTTTTGTATAATTTGTCTTATTTTCTATTCTTCTTCGTTTATCCAGTTTCATTTTATTTTTTAGGTTTACCCTTTCCTCCGTTTTCTTTCTTAGCTTTAGTTTCTTTAGTTTTCTTTGCATTCTTGCTTTTTCTTTCAATTTTTCTCTCTTTTTTATCATCTGACTTTGTTGAAATCTTAACGCTGTTCAAATATTCTTTAAGGTTTGATTTACTTTTGAAATTTCTCATCTTTATCTTATTTCTTAACTCTTTGTAAGTATTCTTATCTATTGAATTGTTATTTCTTAATTCCTTAATATAAGCTCTAAGTTTTCTTGTTATTTTTACATAAATTTGCTTTCTGTTGGTAACCCTTCTTTTTATCTTTCCAGGACCTCTTCTTCTCTTTCTTTTTTCTATTCTTTTTCTCCCTTTAATAGGTTTTATTTCAATTATACCTTCCTTATGTAAATTCTTTATATCTTCTTTTGTTATAGCTTCCTTTATTTCAGCAATACCTTCTTTATTAAAAATTATTCTGTTCTTTCCAACTCCAAGTGTCCTTTTGGCAAGTTCTTTCTTTTTAGCCAGATTCATTTTTATTTTCTCCAGATTCTTTGTTTATATTGGTATTATTTTCATTATTTATTTTTTCTTCTTTCTCTTCTTTTTTTGATTCTTTCTTCCCTTTTCTCTCATTTAACCTTTTCTTATTTTGTCTTATCTTCTTTTCTTCTTTCTGAATCCTGATTTTGTTTTCTATTTCCTCAAGAGATTTTTTTGGATTTACACTATGTAATTGAATTTTATTATCTATTGCATATTTCATCAATTCCATTTTCTTCTTTCTTCCAATCTTTGAAATTAGTGCAATCTCATTTTTTTTTACATTTTTTAACTCTTGAATATTTGAAACACTAACAATCTTTTTGCCGTCAATTAAACTTCTTATCCTTTTATCACTTCTAAAACCAATCATGACTCTTACAGGCTTGCCTTTATGCTTTAGCCTCATCTTGTTGTCAAGTCCTCTTGCATGCCTGTACTTCTGCTTCTTTTTTCTTCCACGTCCAAGTTTTGAATACTGATGTGATTGTGTTCTCTGGAATTTTGGGGTTTTCTTTTTCACTATCATAAGAAGCTCCTATTAGGTTTTTTAATCAAGAATATTCCATCCTGGAAAATTCTTCTGTCCTTTTTAGTGACTCTTGTTCCTTTTTCTATATTAGTTGCAACCTGCCCCGCTTTTTCAATATCAAAACTTTCAACTTCAATAATATCTTTGTTTAATTTGATATCAACATTATCTGCAATTTTTATCCTTCTGTCTTTTTTCTCCCCAAGGAAATTTTTTATAATTAATTCATTTTTATTCTTGTCAACTTCTACAGTCATAGGGAAATGAACATTAGATATTTGTAATTTATATTGGAAGGGAGCATTTAATCCTAATATCATATTTTTAATATGCGCTCTCATAGTCCCAAAAATCTTTTTTTCTTTTCTTGATGATCTTTTTGAGTTAAGAATAATCTTGTTTCCGATTATCTTTACATCAATTAAATGATTTAGTTTCCTTTTTATTTCTTTATTTTCCCTTTTCATTTTTATTTCACCATTTTCAATAATACAATTTATATCGCTAGGAATCTCTATTTCATCATGAAGTTCTTTTTTCTTTTTTACATTTTTCTTTTCCATTAGAAAACATATGCTACTAGGCATCCTCCTATATTCTTCTCTTCAGCTTCATCATGTTTCATTAACCCATTATTTGTAGAGATAATAATAAAACCAAAATTCTTTGCAGGAAGGAATCTTCTTTTATAATAATCAATCCTGTTTACAGTAACAGTATAACGAGGTTTTATTGCTTTGAATTCATTTAATTTTATTATCTGAATTATCAATTCTTTATTCTTTATTTGATAATCAATATAGCCTGCATCTTTAACTATGTCAAGAACTTTTAATAATAGTTTAGAATGTCTTTTTAAGACTAAGCTATCTTTTCTTGCTCTTTTGGCATTCATTATCTGGTTCAATGCATCTGAAATTAAATCTTGTGACATTTTTAGTTTTTTCCTCTGAATTCTTTTTCATACATTTTGTATAAATGCTCAATTTTATTATTTCTCTCTGAAAATGCTTTTAATCTCGGCAGATATTCACGCATAGCTTCTCTTAATCCTAATTCAAGATGCCTTTCATCAAGAGAGATTAATTTGGATAAATATAACCAAAGAACTTCAACAGCTACAATAATATCTCCTTCTTTATTATCTGAAATAGCCTCATCCATAAGTAAATCTGCATGATCAAAATCCTTTATTAAGTTTTTATCATTATCTATACACTGTCCTAAATCTCTGTTCATAGTTTTTCTTATTTCTACTAATGAGGGTATTCTTTCTTCTAATTTTTTATAATGTAATGTTGACATTTTATTTACTCCTAACTGTTTTTCTTAAAACCTATATCCTCCGCAATTTCTCTGAAACAATGTCTGCATAGATTAAGATCATAACTGTTTATCATTGCACCAAATCTTCCGCATCTTTCACATTTCTTTCTTGCAATGCCTGTTGTTCTTTCTTTTGGCTTATTATGTTTTATATATTTAGCTTTAATAGCAGGTTTATTCTTGAATTGTTTCAATGCCTTTCTCCAGTCGCTTGCAGTCATTTTTCTACAACCTCCAATTTGAAGTGTTTAGTTACAAAGTCAATTATTTCTTCTTTTGTTACATGCTGTTTTTCAGGATATCTTCCTGATTTTATCTTTTTCATTCTTATTCTTTTTCCTTTTCTTTTGAATACTATACTTAATTCCATTCCAATTATTCCAATATCTCTGTTATATTCTAATCCAGGGATTTCGATATATTCCTTTATTCCAAATGAAAGATTGTCTTTTGTAATCTGTTTTTTTGATATTTTATTATCTACTGCAGCAAAAAGTCTTTTTGCCAGTTCTGTTATTTCTTTTTTATTCCTCAATGTAACCTTGCATCCGCTTTTCTTGCCTGGACTTATTCCAAATGCAGGTATCCTTTTCCTAGAAGTTATTATCTTAGGCTTTTTCTTTGTGATCATCTCAAGCAATTTAACTGATTTTTCAAGTTTGTCGTCAATCCCGCCGCAATTTAATACCATTTTTTCAATCTGTATTTCTCTCATAGGATTTTGATTTTTATCATTATTTTTTCTTTCTTTCATAGTATTTTCAGTTTGTTGTGTCATTTTAAATTTTGATTAAACTTTTTTTAAAAGTTTAGTTTCATCTTATTATTCAATAGCAATTAGGTTTTTTACCCAGACATTTACTTCCTCCTTATTTTCTGTTTTAACCAAAGCAATACTTTTATCCCCCTTACTTATTATTTCATTTACTTTTCCCTTATTCCCAATATGTTTTCCTGCAAAAACATAAACATTTTTTCCCTTTTCTATAGGTATAACCTTCTGTATTTTGTTTTCTTTGAAACTAAGTATAACTGAATCTCCGACTTTTGCTTTTTCATTTGTTATTACATTAAAACCTTCCATAAGATTCAATTGAACTTTCTTTCCAGGAAGGATTTTTTTGCCAATAATCTTGTATGTTTTTGTTAAAGTTTCTTTTTCAGGAACTTCGATAAATGAAAATTTTTTAGTGCTTGAAAGAATAGCTCTATAATGTTTTTTTGAATCTTTTAATGACAGTGTATCAAAGAGATTTATTGGATAATTGATTGACTTTACATCTTTTCCGTTTATCTTTATCTGTTTTTCATTGATTAATTTCTTTAATTCTTTCGCAGTCTGTACTACTTTAAGCATTTCTCTTGCAACTATAACCAGTGGTATGGATGTTTTTTGATTGTGGGTTGGAACTGCAACGAATTTAGTTCCCTTTCTTGGTATCGGCCAGTTCTTTGGTGCCTTATTCCTTTTTGTGTACATTTTGTTTTTCTCCTGATTTAGTTTTATTTTTTCTTTTAATAGAATCTGTTCTTTTTTTGTCATCAAGATTTAATTCCTGAATCTGAAGGTTTGAGGGATGGAAATAAACGCTTAATTTAGTCCCGTCTTTTTTGATTCTTGTTATTCCCTCAATAGTTACTCTTGTTCTTTTCATGTCAACAACATCAATTTTTCCGTTCTTTCCTTTGAATTCTCCCCTCATTATCTTTATGCTATCCCCCTTTCTTACAGGTACATTTCTTTTTGTGTATTTTTTCCTTAATTCTTTTGAAAGATTTGCAGAAAGTAATTCGTGTTTTACATGCATCGGAGCATTAGCTAGGTATTTTCTCTGCTTTCTAGGTTGTCTGCTTCCCTTCCATTTAATTGAAAATTTTTGTTTCATTTTTATCTTCTCCTCTTATCAAATATTTCATCACATTTATTTCTTAATTCAGTATATCTTTTCATAATAGGTATAGGATCATAATCTAATGACATAAGGCCTGTAGAATAATTTATGAAAGCTTCATCAGTCATTTGTACTTCAAAATAACTTACTTTACCCTTTCTTTCATTAATATCTTCATTATCTACAACTATTGAAGGAGTTGCTATAATTACTTCTTCATTAGCTATATATGCCTCTAAGGTTTTGATGCATGATTCAACTTGTTTTATTAATAATTCTTTTGTTTCCATTATTTATACAATTGATTTGCATATTTTAGCTAATAATTGCCATCTGTCAGCAACTTCTCTTGCAATAGGACCTTTAATCTGCGTTCCTTTTGGGTTGCCTTTATCATCTTTTAATAGAGCAACTGCATTGTCAGTGAAAGCGATTCTTTCACCGGTATTTCTTCTGAAGGGCTTTTTCTGTCTTATAACCACTGCATCAAATACCTGCCCCTTCATTTTTATATCCCCCTTTCT
>Ga0209541_10015002_pt1 | contig 11631 bp, 13 predicted proteins | sample RifCSPlowO2_01_FD_184027 | JGI IMG/M metagenome (GOLD analysis project Ga0209541, IMG submission 184027) | Groundwater microbial communities from Rifle, Colorado - Rifle CSP2_plank lowO2_0.1 (SPAdes) (version 2) | ecosystem: Environmental > Aquatic > Deep subsurface > Groundwater | place...
TGAGTTTTTTGCTGTGACCTGCATCACCACTCCAGTCACATAATTCATGAACGGCTTGTTGCCTATGAAGATGCTGCTGCCCGTCTTGCTGTCTTCGCTGTACTCTGTTATTTCCATGCTGCCGATGCTTCTTTTGAATCCTATATAAATTTTTTGAGTGTTTATGTCAAAAATTTCAACTGGCTACAGCTTCACAATCTTCGCCCTCAGGACTTTTTTACCCTGGACATCTTCCAAGGTTATCTTATAGCTCTGGTAGGAAATCTCCTCCCCTTCCTTTGGCGGCCTGCCCAATGTGGAAATGATAAAGCTGTCAAAGCTGTCGTAATCCGACTCTCTTATCTGCATGCCGATCTTTGTGTTTAGCTCCTCAATTTCAGCGGTGCCTATGGCGTTCCATTCGCTCTTTGAAACCTGGGTTACAGTAGGCTTCAGCCTGTCGCTTTCGTCAATTATTTCGCCGACGATTTCCTCCAAAATGTTCTCTATGGTGACCAGCCCGACGACCTGGGCCTTGTTGTTTATCACAATGGCCATGTGCTCTTTCCTAAGCTGGAACAGGCGCAGCATCGAATCAAGCTTCTTGTTATCGAACACAAAAAATGGCTTTTTCATCACCTGCCTTACAGGTATGTCCAATTTCCCGTCCTTTGCATAATGAAGGGCATCCTTGAGGTACAATATCCCCACTACGTTTTCTTTGTTCTTTTCATAGACCGGAAATCTTGAATAAAGCTTTGAGGTGGTAAGCTGCAGGACATCCTTGATCTGCAAGTCGGAGTTTATTGTAATCATCGCTTTTTTCCTCGTCATAACATCCCCGACAGTTGTGTTGCTGAAGTCAAAAACGCGCTGGATCAGCCGCTTTTCAGTGTGCTTTAATGAGCCCTCTTCCTCGCTGAACTTGATTATGCCCTTAAGCTCCTCTTTTGTAAAGCTGGGGGACTTCCTTGTTCCTGTTATGGAGCTGATCCCCCTGACAAGCAAATTCAGCATTTTTATTAGAGGGTATATCGCTATGCTCAGCTGCCATATAAGCGGGGCAGCATACAAAGATATCCTCTCGTTATTGTTGGCGCCTATTGACTTCGGGATTATATCCCCAAAAACAAGTATGATGAATGCGCCGATTCCGGTGGCAATTCCTAAGGCGTTGCTCTGAAAATAGCCAATAGCCAGCGATGTTATGATGGCGGCTGCGGCAGTGTTTACTATGTTATTTGTTATAAGGATGGTTGAAAGCAAGGTTACCGGGTCTTCCTTTAGTTTCCTGATATAAGCTGCCCCGAACTTCTTTTTGTCAATCCAGTGCCTTACCTTGAATTTGCTGACTGACAGCAAGGCTGCCTCCGCCATTGCAGAAAGCGCGGATATTGCAATCAAGGCAGCTAAAGTGATTATCTTGTAGTGCAGTGTCATTCTGTTTTTTCAATGGACAGCTTGAATATAAATCTTTGTCTTGAAGATTGGATACTACATAGGCTACATCTTCTCCAGAACTTCAATGCCCAACAAATTCAATCCATTCTTCAAAACCTGCCTTACTGCAGAAACCAGCAGCAATCTCGCATCTTTCACTTTTTCATCGGCCTTCAGAATATTGTGCTGGTGGTAATACTCGTTGAATTTCTGCGCCAGGGAATACACATAGCTTGCTATAAGGTGCGACCTTAATTCATTTGCAGCTTTCAGCACAATTTCAGGGAAAATTGACAATGCCCTGATTAGTTCAATTTCTGCCTTCTCTTTCAGTAAACTCAGCTCGGCTTTTGGGTTAATCCTGCCCTTTGCCAGTATGCTGCTTATCCTTGCATAGGCGTATTGGATGTACGGCGAGGTCTCGCCTTCGAATGACAGTGCCTGCTCCCAGCTGAAATTCACGTTCTTTTCAGGGCTGACTTTCAGTATGCCGTACTTGACAGCGCCGTATGCAATTGCTTTTGCAGCCTCTTCATCAGCTTTGCCATACCTTTTCTTTAGCTCTTCATTTGCCTTTGCCAAGGCTTCTTTCATGAAATCTTCCAATAAAACCAGATTGCCTTTTCTCGTGGACATCTTGCCTTCCTGCAATAGCACAAAAGAGTAGTACAGGGGCTTTCTTTGGAATATCTCCAGCTCCTTCAAGGCTGCGTTTATCTGCTGGTTGTATAATTTTTGGTCTTCCCCTAAAACTACATAATAGGTTCCCTTCTTTGTTAATTCAATTGCATAAGTTATGTCCCTGAGCGGATAAAGGGAAGTGCCGTCATTTCTTGTCAAGACCAGCACAGGCACTTTAACCCCCAATCCATAGCCTTTCTGGTCTAATACCCACCTGTTGAAGCCGTCAATGAATAATTTGCCAGTCTTTTCCAGCCTCTTTAACGTCTTTTCAGTCTCCTTGCTCCAGAGATATTTTGACTCGTAATCAAAAATGTCATAGTTTATCCCCAGCTCTGAAAGTATTTTTGCCTGTCCATCAATGCATATTTTTACCACATCTGCGAATTTTTTTCTTATCTCTTTGTCGCCTTTTTCCAGCCTGCCCAGCAAGTCAAGGACATTCTTTTCCAGCTCAGGGTTTTCTTCAATTTTCTTGTTTATTTCAATGTAAATATTTAATAAATCATCAAACGCAATATTGCCTTTTCCTTCTGCGCCCAGAACAAGCATCGCCACCTGCTTTCCGACATCATTCACAAAATAATGCACTTCAACCTTATAGCCCTGGAATCTCAAAATCCTTACAAGCGAATCCCCTATTAATGCGTTTCTTGCCCTTCCGACATGGGGAGAGGCATTTGGATTGATGCTGGTATGCTCGAGGATTATTTTCTTGGTTTTTCCGATGCCTGAAGATCCGAATTTGTCTTTTTGCCTTAATGTCTCTTTTATTGTGTCTTCCGCCATCCTGTCTTTAGTGACAAAGAAATTAAGATAAGGCCCTATCGGGTGTGCCTCTTTAACAAGCTTTGTCGGCCTGAATTCAGATGCAAGCTCTTTCGCGATTTCATTCGGCGCTTTTTTCAGCTCCTTTGCCAAAACAAAGCATGGAAATGCATAGTCCCCCATTTCCGGAGTTGGAGGTACCTCTAACTCTATATTCTCCAGTTTTGTTTCCCTTTTGAGAAATTTTATGATTTCCTCTTTGAAATCGTCCATAAGAAAATAAGTTTAGATTTAAGGATTTAAAGGTTTTGTTTATTAAGGTTAATGCTGCTTTCATAATTTGTTGAAATGCACAAGCTAAGGCTGAATTGAGGTAATAGTGGGAAGAAATTCACGATTTGGCTGGTTGAAGCGTAATTCAATTCTATGGGGTATTCCGGTTTTTTCTGCTTCTCTCAGCCTTTGAACTAAGTCTGTAGAAGTAACAGAGCAACTGCCAGGTTGTCCGCAGGCAGTAACTTCAAGAGGGGTTAGATATTTGGCTGTCCCGTCTGCTGATTCAACAGTTACCAAGCCTTGGCGAAGAGTATCCCCTGCCCTATTTTTTATTACTCTGTCCTCAACTCCTTTTACTTGTGCACCATTAATGCTCTCAACCCTGTTATAGGCCAGATACCCGACAGACCCCACTACTGCTGCACCAAGAACGATTGCTCCTCCGATAACTAAGAGGTCACCTATAGGATCATCACCTATAAGATCGGGATTAACTAATTGATACCCCACCATTATTTACAAGTAACAAGGCGCAATATTTAAAATTTTCCAAATAGTCTTTGTCAAAAACCACCCATCATAGATAGGTGGCATGTTTGCATATCATAATGCATTGCGTGGTTTTTGATACTCAAAATTCCGCTTACTGATGGCTAGTTTTTGAGCACACAAAATTCCATGCAATGTCTTAGTACACTTAACCACTTATCACAGATAAGTGGAATTTTGTTGTTTAAAGAGATATTGGGTATAAGCAGGTAATTAAGGGAATTCTAACCACCCATCATGCCAAAGCGCTTATAGTGATGATGTGTATGTTCCACTTCTTCGCCATCTTCTTCAATTCCGGCAGTTTTGCCATCTTTCCATTATCAGAAATTATCTCGCAAAGAACAGCAGTAGGATACAGCCCGGCCAGTTTGCATAATTTGATGCAGGCTTCTGTATGGCCCATTCTTTTGCCAAGGCCTCCGTCATCACATCTTAAAGGGAATATGTGGCCCGGTTTTGCCAAATCATCGGGCTTTGTTTTCTTGTCTATTAAAGCCTTGATTGTTTTTGCCCTGTCATAAGCTGAAATTCCGGTCGTTGTTCCATATTTACAGTCAACTGAAACAGTGAATTTGCATTTATGCAGCTCGGTGTTAATTTTTGTCATTGGCGGCAATTTTAACTCGTCCAGTCTTTTTCCAAGCATCGGAACACAAACTAATCCCCTCGCATGCTTAATCATAAAATTAATTTTTTCAGGAGTCACAAATTGAGCGGCAAGAACCAAATCGCCTTCATTCTCGCGATGTTTTTCGTCTATAACGATAATCAATTTCCCTTTTTTAAATTCTGAAATTGCTGCTTCAAGATTAGAGTTTGTCATTTTTTGATTTTTATATTGTTATTAATAGGCGAGGCAAAATTCAATGGCAGAAGAATTTTGCCGAGCACAAATTATTGTCGCGAAGCGACGGGTTGAATTTTATCTTTATTTTAATATAAGATTGCATTGCATTTCATGCTTAATTCTTTTTGCTCCACTTGCGCTGGACAATTGGCGCGCTTCAATAATAAACTAAATAACAATAACTAATATCAAAAAAATAATAAAAAATTTAAAAATAAATAATTTTCACAGATACGCCTCAACCAGCATGTCTTTTCCCACCCTGGAGCATACCGGGTTTTTTAAGTTTATTGCCTTGTCTATCTTGTTGACTCCTAAGTTCCCTATCGCTCCCAGCCCGTTGCCTATTAATTTAGGCGCGGTAAATATCAAAATCTTGTCAACAACCCTTGCCTTGATTGCCGTAGAGTTCAGCTCCGAGCCGCCTTCAATCATGACGCTTGTAATCTCATGCTTCCCAAGCTGCCTCATCAGGTCATTCAGGTCCACCATGCCCTTGCTTGATTTGGCGATGATCACATTGACACCCTTTTGCTGCAGCTTTTCAATTTCCTTTTTTGCAGCCCTGCCGGTGGTTGCTATTATCAGCTTGCCGGGATTTTTCATCAGTTTGCAGTTTTTTGGGGTCCTGAGCGTGCTGTCAACAACTATCTTCATGGGGTCCTTGCCGCCGGCCATTCTCGGCGTCAATTCAGGATTGTCCCTCAGCACCGTGTTCAATCCTACCATTACAGCGTCAACTTCCGACCTCAGCTGATGCACGTATGCCCTGGCCTCCTTGCTGGTTATGTACTTTGAATCCCCTGTCTTTGTCGCGATCCTGCCGTCCGCTGTCATTGCGACCTTTATAATCGCAAAAGGCCTTTTGGTTTTCATGTGCTTCAGATACGCCTCATTCAGCTTTTTTGCCTCCTTTTCCAGGATGCCTATCTTGGTTTTCAGGCCGCGAAACTTAAGCTCGGTGAAGCCATCAACCAATGGATTGGGATCTTTCATTCCGATTATTACTTCCCTGACGCCCGCCTCCACAATCTTTTCGGTGCACGGCGGGGTCCTTCCCCAGTGCGAGCAGGGCTCCAGATTGACATACATTGTAGAATTCATCGCCTTTTTGCCGGCATACTGTATCGCAAGAACTTCCGCGTGCTCTGAGCCCGCCTTCTTATGCCATCCTTTGCCGACTATCCTTCCCCTCTTGACTATTATGCAGCCCACCATTGGGTTGGGGCTTGTAGTGCCTCTGCCCTTTTCGGCAAGCTTGATGGCAAGCTCCATGTATTTCTTGTGAGATATCAAAACAGACCCACCCTACTTAGCCTAGGTATTTTCCATTTGATATATAAATGCTTGGATTGATTTTTAGGTGGTGAAATGGGAAAAGTTTAAATAATAGGGTCATGAAGGGATATCCTAAACGATCTAAATGGCTTTTTTGGGATATTTTTCAAGAAGAACATTTTTTCGCATACTTGAAGGAGGCGCATTTAAAGATACTTTCTTCAATGTTGATAACCCCTCTCCCCCGGCTCATCAAAATTACGGGCCTTTGGAAGGTATGCTCCGCTCTGGCGAGAGGCCAGCGTGCAACATTCTGGAACCGCAGCAGCCATATATCCGAAACAGGATAGTTCATGAGCTGCTCCATTCATTGCTTCAAAGAGAGGGCTACACTCCATCAAGCATCCGCGCATTTGAAACAGCTCACCCTGCTTCAGCAATTTCTTTGTCCGACAGCTATGTGCATCGCAGCGTGCCTTTCTCTATAAGAATTGACTTGCGCCCTTCAAGCCTGCCTGAATTATACAAGCTGAGAAGGAGCCCTAATCTAGAGAATGTAATCCAGTCAATTGCAGTGTATGGCAGCGGGGTGTCTTTAAAGGACACAGACGGCGATGATAAAGGCGCTATTGAAATAGAAAACCTTGATAGGAGCCCTATAGAAGGCTCAAGTTCGGCTTTGCCATTAAAGCCAATCTCCCTCCTGTCAGCGGAGCAAAGGAATGCCGTAAGGGAATTTGACACGGCCTTGCTCCACATGCTGCACCTGCATTACACCGGAGCGGAAAACAGCAAAAGGTTAGGCATGTCGGACAATCCGGAGCTTGCTTATCAGAAAGCGCTGGAAAGATTGTCGCAGCTGTTCCCTCAGTTCAAGGCTAAAAGATTTTCGTAAAAATGATTCTTGGATTATTTTAATATAAAAAAATTTAAATATACGATTGAAAATATCCCTATCATGGCAATTGAGGCAACTGTTGCTGACCCTAATGTGGAGGTATTCGAAAGAAGGTTTAGGGTATTCAAGGGAAAGCAATTAACGGCTGATGATCTGAGCGGAAAAACTGCCGCAGATTTGGCAGCCCTCCATATTCTTGTTGACGGAAGGCCGGTTATAGTTAGGGTCCCAAGAAAACTTCAATTTGCATCCGATGGGTCGCTTGCAGAAGTTTACGGGCCGCCATCGGCTGTGTATGGGGAAGGGTTTGTTGGAAGAGGAGACCAAACACCGGCAGATAAAATCCCAGCATTGGATTACTTGAAAGAAGTTGCCGATCATTCAAGAATTTTCATCTTTTAAGTCGAAATCGAATCAATACTCCTCCCAGCTCTTGATTTCAAGATTTTCTATCCTTTCAAAGTGTTTTCTGTTATTAGTCAAAAGCGGCATGCCCATTGAAATTGAACTTGCAGCAATAAAAATATCTTGCAGCTCTATTATTGATCCTTTCTTTCTTAAATTCACATGAATTTTTGCAGATTTAGAGCTTTAGTGATTAAATAATCGTAAAGTTTATATAGAATGTATGTTTTTAGAATACATATGGCTGTTAATAACATACAATTTACAAAGATTGAAATTAAGATAGCTAAGTATCTGTTTAAGCGTTTCAAGGATAGATATAACCCTAGGCAATTGGCAAGAATATTGAATATTAATCATGCTCATGCTAATAAGTTGTGTAATCTTTTGGCGGATAAAAGGCTACTGGTGAAGGAAGATATAGGCAATTCTGTCTTTTTTTCTTATGGATATGATAACAAGCTGGCTATAAAATTTATGGATTATATGCTAAGTTTGGAAGAAAAAGAGTTTCCTAAATGGTTAAGCGTCTTATCACATAGCCTAAAAAAATTTAAGGGCAGCATTGAAATGGGCCTGGTTTTTGGCTCTTCTATAAAAAACAAGGATTTTAATGACATAGATGTTTTGCTCATGTACAATGCTGGAAAATCCAAAGACATCAAAAAAATAAAGGATGAAATAAGAAAATCCGAATTAGTTGAAAAGCCAATAAGATATGTAGATATAACTGAAAAGGATATTCTGCTGAATAAAGAAGGCAAAATTTTTTATAATATACTATCAGATAATCTTATATTTTATAATCCTGAAAAATATGTTGAGGTCATAAGAAAATGCCGCAAATAGACGAGCATTTAAAATGGTGTTTGAAAGACCCAAAAAGGATGATAAAAACAAATCCAGATTTGGATTTAGCGCAAAAGCACGTTAAGAAGTCAGAGTATAATTATGGTGTAGTGCAAACCCTTGAAAGGTTGAAAATATACGACTGGGCTTTAAATGTCGGCTTTTATTCTATATACCACTGCTTTTTAGCAATTCTTGCCAAATACGGCTATGAATCAAGAAATCAGGCATGTACGATAACTGCCCTGCTTACTTTGATAAATGAGAAGAAACTGGATTTGGATAAAGACTTGGTTACTCAATTTGATACTCTTGATGTTGAAAAGAACATCACTAATCCAACAGTAAGGGAAAGCAGAGAAATTTCCACCTATGGTGTTGAAACAAGCATTGATTTGCAGCAGTTAAAGAAAATAAAGGAATTGATATTAAAAGTGCAAAGAGAGACTATAGGGATATTAAGCAAATAATTATAAAAATTGGGAAAGAAGCGAAGTGCAGGTTGCTAATTATACTTTTTTGAAGGAGAGGGGGTATTAGAAAAATTGAAGAATTGTTAGGAACATCTATCATAGAGTTCTTCATCAAGAGTTGGTTTGGAGTCATCAGGTACTGAATGCAGTTTTGGATTAAGCATCCCTTCCAATCCTTCATTAAACTGCTTTTGCTCTTCAGGGTTTAATTCAACTAGTCTGTTAACTGTTACATTACCAAGATGAAATTCTGTATTAGCATCCGTAGGAAATCTAAAGTTTATTTGTGGTTTGCCATTATTTAGTTGAGGATACAGTTCTGTAGCTATCCGAGAATACCAACCTAAAGCTTGTCCTAACGTATAAGCACTTTCTCGAGACTGAACATTGGCAAGTGTCATCTCATAGAAATCCGTACTGGTTCCTTCCTCGCCTGTGGGCAATAGGGTTCTATATCTTTGTGAGTAGTAAATACCAAAACTTGAAGATATAGTTCTTTGACCGTCTGATTCTCTTTCAATTTCTCTCTTTAATGCAAATAATTCTTTCATTTTTATGGTACTGTGGGAAATTAACTAGCTATATAAACTTTATGCCAAACCATGCTTTTAAGAGAATTAAAAATAAATACATTTTATCTTATTTCAATACTCCTCCCAGCTCTTGATTTCAAGATTTTCTATCCTTTCAAAGTGTTTTCTGTTATTAGTCAAAAGCGGCATGCCCATTGCAATTGAGCTTGCGGCAATGAAAATATCCTGCAGTTCTATAGCTGTTCCTTTTTTTCTTAGACCAACATGAATTTTCGCTGTGATGCGCATGATTTCCTTATTTATGTCTATAACCTGAAACCAGTTTAGGAGAGATTCAATGTTTTCAAATTTTTTCTCTGGGTTGTTTGACAGCAGTGCGCCGACATACAGCTCAAACAAAGTAGCGGCAGAAATATAGGCATCTACCTGCTTGCTTCTTATTTTTTCAATTAATGGTTTTGTGTACTCTTTGCCGCGAAGATAGTCAATAATGTAATTAGAATCCACGAATAGTTTTTTCATTCCAACCGCGCCAGATAGACCTGATTTTTTTTAATTCCTTGTCTGAGATGTCCGACCATGCGCCAAATAAATTGTCCAAATTTGATTTGGGTTTCATTACCATAAGCCGTTTATTTTTTATTTCCACAACTACCACCGAGCCTGTGCTCAAGTCAAGCTTTTCCCTGTACTCAATGGGAAGTGTAATCTGCCCTTTCCTGGTTATTTTGGTTTTGTACATGTTTATCGGTAATACTAAGGGTATTACTTTTATATAAAGGTTGTGGTTTTTATTATTAATTACTAAGTGGTAAAAAATAGAAACATTTAAATATCGGTGTTTCTTATCTGACATTTATCATGAATAACAAACTATATGTTGCGCCACTGGTTGTTTTATTAGCTGGGGCAGCGTATTCATGCAGAGGCGCGAATGCACCACAACCAGCACAGAATACTAAAAAATCTCCAATTACTTCTCAAGTTACGAACCAATCGGCGGCTGCACCTGAACCGGTGCCTTCATTAGACGAATTGACCAATCTTTACAATAAGTATTCATCAAAGTTTTCTCTTATGGTTAAAGAAGCAGTTGATGATTATGCAAGAAGGAACAGCTACAAAACAATGGACAAAATACCATTAAAAGATTTGGCTGACCTCTACAAAAATGCTTTCGAAAGAATGAAAGATGATTCCGATGTCAAAGCATTTTTTGATGGCTTAAGGGCATTTTCTAGACGGTACCCAAATGGCTTTGACGGATTCGTTCAAGCTGTAAACCGCTTAGATATGACAAGAGTAACTAATGAAAAAGGGCCGCTGTTTTTAGGTGATCAAATGGCACCGGCTTTTTACGACCCGAATTTGGTGATTAATATAGACGCCAACCACTTTTTGCCTTTTGATATAGACGCTAATGGCGTACAAAATGTAAGGGTATACCGGACTGACTCTGGTAACTCAGCAGTTTTAGTTCCGAGCAGAAATAAAGGCATGTGGGGTGTCCCAAAATTATATCAACTCAAAGATAGATTATTCATAACTGAATACCACTATGGCGATTTTTGGGTTCCGAGAGAATTTTTGCATTCGGAGCCTGGTAAAGAAGGAAAAGATTTGGCGAGCGTAGAAATAGAAACCCATAATGCAACGCTTCAGGCAGTAAGAACTGTTTTGGAACAAGTTAAACCAGGAATGCAAAAAGAGGAATTGGATGAACTAGTTAGGCAATATTCAAATAATGTATTAATTGGCGAAATTCTTGGTGACAGAACCATACCAAGCTTAAGCCTTGTTGATTTACGAACTGCCAGAGAAAGGCTCGAAGATAGGTTAGCCACATTAAGTCAATTATCTGGGCAAAAATAAAGATTAAATCTAATACTCCTCCCAGCTCTTGATTTCCAAATCCTCCATCTTCTTGTTGTAAATAGAGTCTACAAACAATTTCGCTATCTGTGCATTAGTCAATAATGGGATATTGAAATCAACAGCTTTCCTTCTTATCAGATAGTCATTGGTGATCTCTTCCTCCTCGTAGCTTTTCGGAATGTTAATGACTAAGTCTATTTTCCTTTCTTTCAAATAGGTAATGGCATTCGGCTCTTTTTTCTCAAGGGGCCAGAACAGCACGGTTGATTTGACCCCATTCTGCTCCAGAAACTTTGCAGTCCCTCCAGTCGCATAGAGGCTAAACCCCATCTCAGCAAGCTTCTTAATGCTTTCAAGAAGGTAAGCCTTGTTTTTTATCGGGCCTGTCGAGAGCAGGATGTTCTTCTTTGGAATCACAAAGCCCACTGACAATAATGACTTCAGGAATGCCTCATCCAAATCGCTTCCGAGGCACGCAACCTCTCCGGTGGACGCCATCTCGACGCTTAAGACGGGGTCTGCGCCGTGCAGCCTTGAAAACGAGAACTGCGGTGCCTTTATCCCTACATAATCAATGTCCATGGTGTTGTACCTGCCCCTTGCGTCATGGCCGAGCATTGCTTTTGTCGCCAGGTCAATGAAATTGTGCTTTGTAACTTTTGAAACAAAGGGGAAGCTTCTTGAAGCCCTCAAGTTGCATTCAATCACTTTTATCTGGTTTTCCTTGGCAATGAACTGGATGTTAAACGGCCCGGTTATGTTCAATGCCCTTGCAAT
>Ga0209541_10015003_pt1 | contig 11631 bp, 11 predicted proteins | sample RifCSPlowO2_01_FD_184027 | JGI IMG/M metagenome (GOLD analysis project Ga0209541, IMG submission 184027) | Groundwater microbial communities from Rifle, Colorado - Rifle CSP2_plank lowO2_0.1 (SPAdes) (version 2) | ecosystem: Environmental > Aquatic > Deep subsurface > Groundwater | place...
AGGTTCTCAGGAACCGGTGGTCAGGACCGGTGGCCGGCGGTTTTAATCGTCCACGGCTTTAAGGGAAGTTCAGCACAGAGACATATTCAAGGGGTTTCTGATGTTTTGGTTGATGCCGGATTTTTAACGATTAGGCCGGATTTAACCAAAAACCCGGGAAGATCATATATTGAGTTTGCTGATATGACTTATAGCCAAGAATTAAAGGATTGTGAAGATGTTCTGGAGTATCTTTTAGCGATGGACGAGGTTGACAAGAATAAAATAGGCATCGCCGGTCATAGTTTAGCAGGGACGATTGTTTCGGAGATTGCTGCAAAAAGAAATGAAATCAAAGCGCTTGCGATATTGTCGGGAGTTTACAGTTTTGAATTTGTTGCTGAGCATATTTTTAGTAAGCCGTTTCAAAAAGCAAAAAAGGAATTTGACCAAAAAGGGTGGACGAGTGTTTGGAGTGAACATTTAGAGAGGAGATTGAAAATAAAACGTGGGTTTTATGAAGATGTTATCGGAAGAACGGCTGGTGATTTTGCAGGTGAGATCAAATGTCCAACACTAGTTATTTCAAGCGGCAAAGATGAGGCTGTATCGCAGAAGCATGCAGATCTTTGGATGAAAAACTTGGGAACAAAAGAAAAGCATATGGAGATAATTGAAGGATCAGATCATAACTATAGTGGTGATGCTATGAGTAGAGTCAGTCCAATTGTAGCTAGCTGGTTTGCCAAGCATTTAATCTAAAAACTCAAACCTTTTTAATACATTGAAGAAAGTGCCGCGAAATTCGGTTTCGCTGCCGAAGTAATCGTTTTCCTGCAGGCGGATTATGTAATAAAGCTTATTTTTTTTAATATATGCCGCTTTGCTGTCGGTAGCATTTTCAAAAAAGACGAATGTGCCCTCTATTGTTTTAATTTTTTCCGCTTCTTTCGCTTCAGTAAAATTTTGCTGAACAATGACGGACAGTTTTACATTGGAAGCAAGGGCGGCTTCATATAGGTCTTCGGTCCCGGGGTATTCTCTGCTTTCCAGTTTGTTCCAGTATCTTGGATGCGTTATTTTATAGTTTAATCTTTGATTGGTGAAGGTGATCCAAGTATCAATTGTGCCCATTTGGCGGGAAAGTGAGTATTTGGAAGAGAATGGGTCCAGCCGGTCCTGGACACCGGCTTCAACTTCTGCCTGAGCTTCTGTAAAAGTTCTATTGACTGCAGCTTTGACAAGAAAGAAACCGGCTATTGTTAAAACTAAAAGCAAAGGCAAAATGATGTTACCGGGTTTATAGCTCATTTGAAAAGGAGATCGGCGATTACTTTTTGCTGGAAAAATATGAGATAGGCAAGGAGAAGAAAGATTACAAGTATGGCGGCGACAATAGCAATGGGCAGTTTTTTATTCATCTAAACCTATTGTACCTTTTTTAAAGGGCATTGGGGCCATTAAAAGGTCGGACCTTTTAAAGGTTGTTAAGGTGGGCTAATTTTAGATTTGGTTAAACTTGGCGGGTTTGCCAATTAGTTTTGCTCGTCCGTTTTTGATAACTACTAAGTCTTCGATTCGTACGCCGCCCCAGCCTGCGAAGTAAAGGCCGGGTTCAACCGAAAAGACCATGCCTTCTTTAAGCCTTTCTTTGCTCTTTTTGCCTAAGTGCGGTTTTTCGTGGACTTGCAGACCAATGCCGTGTCCTAAGCTATGAATAAAATTTTGGTGGAGATTGTGCTTTTTGAAGAGATTGTTGGCAAGGTGGAAAGCTTCTGAGGCTTTTAAATCATGCGTAATACTCTCTATAGCCTTTTTTTGAACTCGATTGACGTGCCTGTAAATGTTTTTGTACTTGTCGGAGGCAATGCCAACAAAAACAGTACGCGAGAGATCAGCTGAGTAATTTTTGTACTTTGCGCCAAAATCAAAAAGCAAAACCTCCCCCTTTTTAATTTTGCGTCTGCCAGTAACATAATGGGGAAGTGCGCTATTTGGGCCGGAGGCGATAATTGATTCAAAAGCCAAGCTTTGAGCACCTAAGTTTTTGATGATACTAGCTAATTTTTCGGCAAGTTCAGCTTCAGTTTGTCCTGGTTTAATTAATTTAATGATTTGTGCAAAAGCGCTCTGGGATATTTTTTGGGCTTTTTCAATATTATTAATTTCGTCGCCGGATTTGATTGACCTTAGATCTTCAACAAGATGTTTGATCGGAATTAATTTTAATTCTTTCAAACCCTTTTTGAACTCATTGAATTCGCTGTAAGTGAGATTATGTTCTTCAAAGCCCACCTTTGCTGAAGTCTTCGATCCTGAGAACTCAGACCGAAGGGCTTCGGCGGGCAAGCCGACTCTTAACAAGTCTCGAATTGAATCAATAATTTTTTTTCTCTCGTCAACAATGATGACTGAGAGATTGTCTGATTTAAGCTTACTAGCTTCGTTTTGGTAAAGACGTGCCGTAATTAAGGTCGGGCGGGGATTGAAGACAAGTAGAGTTTCCCGTTCGGTTGGCGAAACACCCCTAAAGCCGGTTAAATAATAAATATTGATTGGGTTTGTGACAATAAACCCGTCGAGTTTTTGGGTTTTAATTAGCTTAGTAAATTTATTAATTCTATCCACAATAGGTAGCAAATTATATAGACTGGAGCGCTTTTAAGCAAGAAAGCGTGGCGTTTTGCTTAACTGTTAATTTGAGCAGGTTTTACCGTAGTAGCTTTTAATAATGTCAATATCTTTGGTGTCAACATTGCCGTCAGCGTTTAAGTCGTAGCGTTTTTCACTTGTCCCCTGCTTATTAGCGACAGCGAGGATATCACTAAGGTCTACTGACTTATCATTTTTGAAGTCCGGAGGCCAGGCAGCGTCAGATAAGTTGTCGGGGCAGGCATCAAATTGATCGGTACCTATTGCCAGCTCTATAGCGTTATTAAACCCATCTTTATCAGAATCAGTATCAGGTGCAGGTAGAGCTACTTTACAGCCGGTGAATGTTGTTATTTGTCCGGCCAAATATTGTCTAATTAAAGCAGCGTCTATGCTGGTTATCTTTCCATCGCCATTGACATCTGCTCTAACTATTCTGTCGAAACCGCTAAGTAATTTAATGTTTGCTACGTGATCAACAATTGCCTGAGCATCTGTGTCGTCCAATCTATTTTCTCCTCCGGTAACATCTCCCATTGGGGGGCATGGACCACGGGAGGAAATACTGGGGAGAGGTGTAGGAGTACTGCTATTTTCAGCGGGACATTGAGGGAATGTTGTTATTTGGCCGGACAAATATTGTCTAATCAAACTAGCGTCACTGCTGGTTATTTGTCCGTCTTTGTCTACGTCTGCTCTAGTTTGTCTGTCGAGATCATTGGAAGGAATTATGTTAATACCTGCACGATGATTAAGGATAGCTACAGCGTCCTGGTCATCCAATATGCCGTCGCGATTTACGTCACCAATTGGGCGGCAGGGACCAGTTGGGCTAATGGAAATTGAAGACGCAGGATTTTGGTTTTCTTTTATCCTTGCGGCTGTTGCTTTCTGTTTAAATTCTTCTGCTTTTTGGCAGTATTTTGCGTAGCGAACTGGATCTCTTTTACAGATACTCTGGTAAATATTGGCTCTGGATAATAATCTTTCGCTTGAAGCTGTGTGATTGGCAAAAATAGCGATAGATGCGATCGCGAAGAAACTGACGAACACAATCGCCATAATCCCCAAATGAATTATGCCGGATTTGAATTTAGGCAGCATACGAACTAAAACTCTCTATTTTTAGTATGCCACTTTAGCCAACAGTTATCAACTAATTAAATAACTTGCTGCAGCTTTCAAAAAGTGAGAATTCAGCCAAAAGTTCCAGAGAAAATATTCTCCAGAAAATTTTTAATCGGCTGGGGGGGTTGGTAAATCGTGAATTCGGTAGCTACCAATGTTGCCGAAATTGTAATTAAACCCATTGCCAGAAGGAGAAGAATTAGAATTGTTAACTTAAGAGGTGTAATGAATTTTTTAGGTTTCTGTTCTAAGTCTTGCGCTGTATTTGCCAGAGGCTGGGTTGGCAGGGGCGTGTTGGCGACGGGAGGGGTAGCCGGAGGTTCTGTGAACTTTTGCTCTTTGGGCATGGCGCTAAACTGGTCTGAACCGCGTCTGAGCTTTTTGAAAAATGGCTCGTCTGTTTTTTTATTCTCTTTTAGGGGTGGCAAATCTGTGGCGTCGGTTTTAGGGGCAACCGGAGACTGAGTCTCAAGCGGCGTTTCTTCGCTGGGTGCAATTTGATCTGCCGGCTTATTCTTGGTTTCGTCCATTAACTTAAGGATAAGTTGATGGACGAAGAAGTGTCAAGTAGATTTTAGTATAATATGCAAGTATTTAGGCGCGTCGTTCAATGGTAGGACCTTGGTCTCCAAAACCAACGACGGGGGTTCGATTCCCTCCGCGCCTGCTTTTTTGTGCCTCAAAGCGATGGTGATTTTAGGCAGTAGTTGAGTTGTGGACTTGGAGGATTGGTATTGTAGCAAAGAGCATCAGGGTTAGAAGAAAGATCAGGGCTCTTGGTATTTTCCAGTTGGGCCCAAAGAGTGAAAGTAAGTTTATCTGCGGGTACAAAATAACAGTAAACATTGTTAGTTTGGCAGGTAGTGCTACCAACTGGGGGAGGAGGTTCTGTAGTAGAAGGTTCAAACCCGACATCCGCCTCACCATATATCGTAGCTGTGTCTGTAGGAGAACTTATCATGTCATCACTAGCGGCTTTATAGTTCGAACTATTGACAGTTACATTTCCTTGAGTATAAGAAGTGGTAAGAGAATTAAGACAGTAATTAAGTGCGAGGCCGGTATTTACGTCTTTGGATCGCACTGCAACAATGTAGCTTGTTCCTGCAGTTACAGGATAAGGGGTTATGGGTTCGTAAACCCAGGTGCTAGTTCCTGCCGCTGTTACGTTTTTGCTTGCTAATATCGTTGTTCCTGTGGAATCATAGAGTTTTACGGGTCTAGACCCACTATTGCATCGCAGGCCCAATTGGGTAATCTGCCCATTGACGTTTGGCGTAAATTTATAGCCCATATTCCAATCAACTAAATTGAAAGAGACGTTCGCTGCGGATAGGCCTTTATCCTGCAAAGGATGCTCTGTAACGGCTGCAAAAACTTCTGAAGGTTTGGTTAAATTATCAAAAACATATTGAAAAAAGTTTCCAAAAGCTAGGAAAATAGGTAAACTGGTTTGGATGGGGTCTTTGATTGGTTTCTGCAAATAGTCTTTGAGTCCCGGAATCCAGTTTAAAGATCCATCGGAAGCGAAGTATTCGTCGTTTGTGGTATCGGCGGACGGAAAATTATCATAATCCCGATAGTAAAGAATTAGTGCGGATTTTAAGGCACCCAGATCTTGTTTGCGCCTTACGTCCCGGCTTTTTTGCTGAGCAGTAGTGTATGTTGCCGTGCCGATTGTTGCTAAAATTCCGATAATTGAGATGACGACGATGAGCTCAATCAAAGTGAAACCAAGTTTAACTTTGAAGTGATGAGAATTGAGTTCATAATTCATAGATTTCTTACTATGATCTACGATCTCTGATCTCAGAGCTTTATGGAAGGGCATTAATTACAGCTTAGGGTTTTGTAACAGTATTCGCAAGCATGATGTGATAAGCCCATTGCAACAACCTTAAAAGGGTGCGTCCTTGTTATAGGTTTAAAGTAGTCTTTTACAAGAAGTGTTTTACAAGAAGTTCTTAAAATGCTAAACTCTATGATTGCTAAAATAAAATGGCCAAATCTAAACGTGTATTTTTTCAACTAGAATGTAGTGCGTGTAAATCTCGCAATTATACGAGTTCAAAAAACCCGGACAACATTACACTGAAAACAAAATCACAAAGTACAAAGTTGTCTTTTAAGAAGTACTGTAAACGCTGCCGCAAGATTACAGAGCATAAAGAAGTTAAGATCTCCTAATTCTCACTTCGTGTACTGATAGCTGCCTTTTCTGATTTCCCAGCTGCCACCCGGGCCAGAGGAGAATTTTGCAGAGGCCAGGCCAGAGGCATAAGTTAAAGTTGCCGAGTTTCGCATGATCAGTTTTTTGGCAACTAGAGCATTAACTTGGGCCGATTGGGAAAGCTCAGCACCGCCGTCGAGGGCGTAAAAAACCGCATTGGCCCCTTGATTAGATACTGACATGGCTGGGTCTAGCGTCGAAGTTGTCACCACCAGTATGTAACCCGGCGGGCTGGCGCTATTGGGGTTGAAGGCACCACCTTGCTCGACAGTGATAGTGCCATTGGTAATTATGACAGTTCCTTCCGATCCAAAGCTTTGACTCAAATTAACTTGCGTGCCGCCGTTTCGCACTATTATATTGCCGTTTTCCACATAGATTGGGCCCGTTACGGTAACTTTTGCTTGATTAGAAATAGTTAAATTACCTATGTATTTTTTTGGCCCGATGCTGGCAATTACGCCGTCGATATTGCAAGAGCTGGGAGTAATTGCGCAATCGATAATGCCTCCGGCAGTAGCCTCATCTTTCCAGAGCTGGTAATCGATGGTGGGCATATCTTCGGGTTCTTGATTTTCTTCAATTACACCCGAAGTAACGGTTATCGGTGGTGAATCAATGGTGCCAACAGCATATGCTTCGCCGTCGATTGTTTGCTGGCTGCCGTTGCCTGCTGAAATATTACCGTTTGAGTAGATGTTGCCGTTTATTGTTGATGACTGGTTCATGGTAATGCCACCTGTGCCTGTTTGAGTAGCAAAATTAAACTCGATAGTTTGGCCGCTGATCACAACTTGGGTTTTGACAGTTGATTTTTGGCGGGGGCTGGTTGAATTTGGAACGTAGCCGGTGGCAACGACGTTTTTGATACTAGCTGATTCGTTGGTAACTGTTACAAAAAAAGTACCGGTTGTGCCGACTGCAATTTCGGTCTCTGTGCTATACCAGTCGCCGGCACGGGCGTTAAGCTGCCAAATGGCGTAGTCCACTCCGGCTTCTGCCAGATTTACGGCTTGTTGCTGGAGAACTTTATTGGAGCCTTGCCTAACGAAATTGGCAACCCTGTCAAACTGGCCTGCAGAGAAAATAATTATCACCGTAACAACCAGTATTCCTATAAGCAGGACAAAACCGGATTTGTGAGTCATTTCAGCTGATAACTGCCTTTTTTTATAGTCCAGCTTAGTAGTTGTGAAGAGGTGGGACCGAAATCTAAGGCAGGACATCCAGAGTAATAAATTAGGTTTGTACCTGATGTTAACAGGACAGATTTACCCAAAATGCAACCACTAATACTGCTGCCGAGAACGTCTGAATCATTTAATTTAGTACGGCCGTTTGGAGTCCAGAGAGCAGCTTGTATTCCACGATCTCCAACCACAATTGCCTCATCGGTGGTCGCTAGAGAATAGAATAAAATGTATCCGCTAACTGGAGTTTGGTGATCACTGTTAAGCCAAATTTCCTGTTCTGCGAGGACAACTGTACTTGCTCCTACGGCAAAACTCCCATCAAGGCCTATTCGATGACCTGTACAGTTGAGACGGAGCCAGCCTGTAATATAAAGTGTACCGTAGACTCCAATCGACGAGTCAGGGTTAACGCAACTAACATTGCCATTAAATAAATGAGGGCCCCATGTTCCGCTAATAATGCAAGACCCAGGTTCAGGGGGACACGTAGTTATACGCGGATTGATAGGGTCGATAGGGCAGTCGACGTTGAACGGATTACTGAGTTTACAAGTGCCAACAACATAGTTCCCATCCTGCGCTAAACCTTTCCAAACACTTGGAGTTAGTCCTGTTACAAAATAAGGGGGAGGGGGAGTGTTTGTTGTGCCAGCTACGGTGGGGCAATAGAAAGGTGGGTTGAAAGTTCCAACAACATTAACATCGCCGTAGACACGCGAAGTGCAAGGCAATGGAAATGGATAGTTGCCAATAATGTTCCTTTTTGAATAGATGCTACTGGTGGGATTAACCGAGGTACCTACTGTCACATTTGACTCAATAGTAATATCTTCCTCTAATGAAACAGCCGCGTAGCCGAAATTAACTTCGAGTGGTACAGTCTGACTAATGCTGGCCGAAATAGCCCGTTTAATTTTTTTGGCTGCGGTTTTAGTTGGTATGTAAGCAGTGGATGTAATGGTTTTTTCGGTTGAAGACCCAGTAACGCAAATTTCAATTTGGCCTGTTCCTAAGGATATTAAACTTGCACTTCCACATGGGTCTCCATAGCCGGTAGTGTCAGTATTAATTTTAAAGGTTGCATAATCGATTCCGGCTTCGGCAAGGAAAGTTGCCTGTTGAGTATCCGTATTAACTTTGCCGAATCTAACGTAATTGGCGATTTTGCCAAAAAGAGATGCTGAAAGAATTAAAATGATGGTTAAAAAGGCCAAAGCAAGGATTAAGATCTGCCCCCTTGCGAACTTGAAACCTGAAACTCGAAACTTGAAACCGGGGGTTAAGCGTTTATTGTTTCTTGTTATTAGTTTTTTATTCGACTTTAGTCGAGGGCGGGTGGGCATATATACTTCTATATTACTAGATTGAGGTTGTCACGTTCCAGTTTTTATTTATTCCTTAAACTTGCTTTGGACTGTTGGCTGTAAGTGTGGGTTTTGACAAAGGATGTTTTTTCGTTAGTTAAGGTAATTGTTACTTCGGAAGCCAGAGCAGGACTGGCATTGTTATATTCAAAAAGAATTGTTTTAACATCGGAAGAGAGGATTTTTGAGGCATTAATCCTGCTGCTGGTCGTGCCATTGGGAATAATTTGTTTGAGAAGGTTTTTGTCGTTGGGGGTGCTGTCCAGTTTGTAGACCATATAATCATATTCACCGGCTGCTGGTTGGAACAAATTGCCGCTTGCGTCGATTGGCCAGAGTGCAAGGATTAGAACTGTTGGTGAACTGTCGGAAACAGTGCCACAAATAGTGCAATCCATAGCTACACTTTGAGCTTCGCGAATTTGGTTAGTCATCTCGTCGATAGCGTTTCTGTTTTGGCTGGCAACTTCGATAGTAGTTTTTTCTTCATTAATCAGCCTGGTGTAGGCAAAATAAACAGCGCCGGTTAAAAGGGAAATTCCGCCAAAAATGGCAATGACGATTTGAAGCTCGAGTAGGGAAAGGCCGGGGCGGCGATGCCGCCAGTTATTAGTTAGTAGTTTGTAGTTCATAGTTGATAAATTATTAATTTTTAATTTGGTTTATTTCTTAAGTATACTTTTACGGTTTGGGTAAACGGTTTTTCTTTGGAATTTTTGGGTTGGGTCGTAAGTGTGACGTTGACCCAAGCAGAATTCGGTTTAGTGACTTCATCCCCGTAATTAAATACTACTGTCTGGACATTGGAGGCAATAATTTTATTGGTAAATGCTTTACGGGTGCTTGTCAAGGTATTGCTTAGATAGACGCTTTTAACGAAATTATTACTGGCGTTGCGCGTATAGACGGCGCAGTCCGAATTGCCCGCTACCGGATTTGTTGGAACTCCTAAGACTAACGGCCAGAGATTTAGAACTAAAACATCATTAGTGCTTGATGTTCCGGGAGGAGCATTGGTGGTATTGCAAGTGCCTGCTACACCAACGCTTTCGCGGATTTGGTTGGAGATTTCTTCGATGGCAATTTTGTTTTGGGCGGAAGTATCAATGGAAGCGCTTTGGCTGGAAAAAAGCCGGAAGTGAGCCAGATAAACCGAACCGATCATAAGTGTCAAGACGCCCAGAATAGCAATGCTGGTAACCAGTTCGACGAGGGTTAAGCCGGATTTAAGCTTTAAGGGTATAGGAAAAACAGAATTTTTTTTTTACAATCATTTTTTCATTCAAGTACTGTCAGACATTTGCAAACTATGATCTACGAACTATGATCTATGAACTATGATCTATGAACTTCCTCAGAGTCCACTTTCATAAATTAGGGTATCCATTGTTAAAGGAAGCTGTTGGACATTATTATCATTATTCCATTTAATTGTTACTGTTACCCATTGTATATCGGGATCCGGAGGACTTCCGTAAGCAGATACGTTTCTGCAAAATTGGCCAGCTCGTAATTTATTTAATTCTGCCTGTTCACCAGAAACTGGGTGAGTGGTGCTACATGCGTATGTTTCCTCAGTGCCGTTTTGGAAATTAAGAAAGGGAACGCTGCGCAATCTTTCCATTTCTTTCGTGGCAATCTTAGCAGCAATTGATTGTTGGTCGGATCTTCGGCGAGTGAGGAGGGTGCCCGATGTAGAAAACAGAATGGTTACAATGGCGATTATGAAAAACAGGGAAAGGAGAATTTCAACAAGAGTAAATCCGCCACATACGTTGTTTCTTGTTAATTGTTTCTTGTTAATTGTTCGCGAAGCGCTGGGCATTAATTATATCTAAGCACAAAACGGGCAAGAAGTGAAGCATGAAATGAGTACTTGAGCCGACGATGGGAGTCGAACCCATGACCTTTTCCTTACCAAGGAAACGCTCTACCACTGAGCCACGTCGGCACGGTGCTGGGAGCAGGATCTGCCTTCGCGAGTTCTTCACTTCATTCAGAAGGCGAACCTAAAGGATCGTTCCAAGTCCCATCAGAATTTTTCACCAATGGACTGGTGATAAATTCTGTGCTGGGAGCAGGATTCGAACCTGCGGAGCCCTTGCGGGCGACGGTTTTACAGACCGTTGCAATTGTCCACTCTGCCATCCCAGCTCTTCGTCGTTTCACTCCTCAGAGTAAACTCAAGTGAGCCGACTGTCGGATTCGAACCGACGACCTACTGTTTACAAAACAGTTGCTCTACCGCTGAGCTAAGTCGGCAATTTAGCTTTACAATTTTACATCAACAGCGAATTATGAGCAATTTCATTTTAGCTGTTTTTGCAGCGCTTGACATTATCTGATACAATTTGCAGACGATTCAATGGACGAGCAAAATAATCAAGCTACGGGATCTTCTGCCCAAAGTCCGATTTACCAAGAGTCCCAGGAAAAAAACGCCAAATGGCTTTGGCTTCTTATTGTCCTAATTATAGTAGGAGCCCTAGTTTTTGCTTTTTTTAGAGGTATTGGACCATTTGCCCAATTTAGGGAAGAGAAAGGGGAAACTGTTTCACCGACACCGCAAACTGCTTCCAGCCCGATTTCCGAACCTTCGCCATCTCCTTCTACAGAAGTAGATAAGAGTGAACCGGCAATCAGAGTTTTAAACGGCAGCGGTGAAGCAGGAGTTGCTTCCAGTGTCAAAGATTTCCTGGAAGAGTTGGGTTGGAGAGTAATTTCTATCGGCAATGCCCAGAGTTATGAATTTGATAATACGACCATAATTCTTAAAGAGGGTTTTGGAAATTTTGAAAGTGCATTGGTTGCGGACCTTTCCGAGAAATATTCAGTTACTGTGGGCAGCGATACATTAGAAGCTTCAGATGAAGCTGATATCGAAATTACTGTCGGTACGAAATAATCTCCTCGGATACTCCATAAAAAAATCCTCACTTTCGTGAGGATGATATTTGTGAATAAGGTGATAATTTCACCCTACTTTAGGCGCTTAACTTTAGTTTTACTTCAGTAAGTTTCAGGTGGATACCCTCAACAACTATTCAATGAATAATTGAAAGACGGGATAGTCCTAGATAACTAT
>Ga0209541_10015004_pt1 | contig 11631 bp, 10 predicted proteins | sample RifCSPlowO2_01_FD_184027 | JGI IMG/M metagenome (GOLD analysis project Ga0209541, IMG submission 184027) | Groundwater microbial communities from Rifle, Colorado - Rifle CSP2_plank lowO2_0.1 (SPAdes) (version 2) | ecosystem: Environmental > Aquatic > Deep subsurface > Groundwater | place...
TAATACCCTTTGCTACATCTTTCACATAGCTGAAGTCAAGCCGTTCATCGTCTCCTCCTTTCACAATGAGTTTTTTGCCGTGCATGGCATTTTCAGCAAAGAGCTGGCTCACTCGTTTGTTGATATCTGTAGGCCCATACACTGCAGAAGGGCGAATGATGATGTGGGGAATTTTGTACGTGTTGCATAAACCCTTGGTTGTGTATTCGCCGGCAAGCTTCATAGTGCCGTACACATTCACCGGCTCGGTGCGGTGCGTCTCTCGTACAGGATCTTCGAGAAAGTTGCCGTACACCATACTGGATGAGATATAGGTAAACTTCTTGAGGAAGTTTTTACCTTTTTGTTTTAAACGATGGATAGCATGAAGCAGTGTACTGGTTGCATCAACCGTGCCTTCCTTAAAATCGTCAGGACTGCTGTCTTCCATCTTTGCCAAAGGAAGCGCAGCAAGATGAATAACATATTCGGGCTGATATTGTTCAAGAAGATCGTACATGATTGCATAGTTTGCACAATTCGCACGCTTAATCACAACCTGGTCCATGATACCTTTGAATCGTGTCTGCCAGGTCTCGGATGAAGTTTGATAGAGGGGATTCATGTACTGTGCAAACATATCTATAATAAGGGGAGTAAAACCGCGTTGGATGAGTTCTCGGCAGACATAGGAGCCGATAAAGCCAGCACCACCTGTAAGAAGAACATAGTGTTTGGGCTGATTCACTACAGGATTTTGTTGATGGGTTTCGAACCGTATTTCTGGCATGGATGACTCCCTTAAAGCTTTATAAACAACAAACAGGAGAAGGGGTAGTGGTTTATAAAAGTTATTTTTTAAAGCCTTGGGAAAAAGTGTGGAAAAGCGTGGGAAAGTAAAACTTTAAATAGGGTTCATACTGCCGTTCATGGTATGGTGCAAAAACAGAGGAGTACCAGAATGAACCGTAATATACCTATTCAAAAATATATATTGCTGTGCATGGTCGTGCTTTCTCTTGTCTTGATCTCAGGCTGTGCACAAAAATTCTTAGATGAAAGGGGTAATCAGGATTTTCGCCCTGTGTCAACAGGAAAATATGAAATCAGCAAAGTGGATGTCTTTTCAGAAAAGCAGTGGAGAGGAACTGATGTTGCAGTCTTTGGTGTGTTGCTAGGAGACAGCAAAGAAGCAGTGATTGAAAAATTAGGATTGCCGGATAAAGAAATTCAGTATTTAGGAGGCAATGCAACCAATCTAGAATACAGCAAACAATTGACCATTGCTCAAGTTGGCTTGCTGATTCATTTGGATAATAATAAAGTAACACGCATAACCTTCAAGAAGCCCTTTAATCGATTCTTGGTGGGAGATACACAAATCACCAATCAAACCAAACAGTGGCTCTTTAATCACTTTGGAAAACCTTCACGGATGAAATTATTAACATTCTTTACCCAGTACGAATATCATGAACGGGGATTGGAAGTATTCTTAGACGGCAAGGAGATGAATGGGTTTAGCATCGTGTATCCCAAAGCTGAAGAAAAGAACATTGTGGTGAATACCGTACCCCCGATCACGAGTTCTTAAACCCTGCACAAATTTTTGATAAATTTTAATTTTTCTGTTTCAAAATTTTTATTATGCTTATTATTCCATATCCAACCAATACAAATCCGACAATTAAATTTAATATTTGGACCAGGATAATGGGTACAGTTTCTTTTAGCAAAGAAAACAGGATTACTGATGTACCCATAAATATCAAGGTGGATAAACCAAACGAAAAACCAAAAAGGTATAACCCTCTTTTTTTGTAATTATATTCTACTGCTTTTGCTGTAAATATTCCCGTAAACCAGGCGATAGTCATTGGATTAGAAATTGCAAAAATGAAAACTGAAAGGAAACTAGAAAGAAGATTTATGGAGTTAATATCAGCTGTAGCTGAGAGCCCGCTATTTACCATACCTTTGATTATTACTGCTCCAAATATGATTAGAACAAGAGAGCTGATTATACCAAATACATTTTTGGTTTTCTTTTTTTCTAACAATTTTCCAATTCCGACAATTGAAAGGGTGATGTAAAAATAGTCAACTAAAGTAACTGCTAAAACAGCAATAAGACCATCCCAAATTGTTCTTTGCAATGCTAAATTTATGATAAAGAAGAAAACTGGACCAATTGCAAGTTGAAGGAATAATCCAGTTAATAAACCGTTTTTAAAAATTTTGAAACTGTTATTCACATTGATCCGACCCGAACGTTTTTTTCTTTCACACCAGCTTCTTCTCCGGCGGAATAGCGAAAGGAGACTCTCCACCATGCCAGGTGAATCTTGGTCTGACACGGATTGCGTACATGCGCTCATTCGTATCATCAAATAACACGCCTGCACCTTGTTCTCGGGGAAGATTATTAATTTCTGTATCCAGCCCTTCACGCATGTAGCTCTGCATCAACATGCTTAGGGCATCGACATCCATTTTTGCTGTGATTCGGTGGCTCAAAACCGTGTCGCTTTGCGTCATGACATCGGTGTGGATCTTTCCGGGCTGTTGCGTTGCCATGATCAGCGAAATACCGGGCTGCCGCCCTTCTCTGAGGATCGTGATCAAGGGCTGCGTTGCTGGATTCCTTCCTTCTCTCGGTAAAAATTCATGTGCTTCATCAATCACCAGCCAAACAAGGGGCATGTCCAACTTTTCCTTTGCTGCATCTTCAGTAAAATAGTGAATCGCATCTTTGATGCTCTTGTATTCCTCATTTTTTCGTGCGAGCATACGCTGAACAAAGAGATTTTGTGAAACAAGCCCCACAATCAGCGATTTAATCTTCCAGCCACCTGGCATGGTTGCATAACAGCTGACATCAAGAACCGTAACTTGTCCTGCTCGTGCAAGTTCGTTGATCGAGGTTCCTTTTTCTCCTTTTTCAGCAAAAATACCCCAGAGCTTTGCGTTGAGGAAACGATTGATTGCCGCATCTTTCGTAGTTTGATCAGTATGGGTATCTTTTTTCAGGGCATCAATAATATCGCCGATGGTGAATGTGGTTGTTTTTTCACGCAGTTCAAAAATGATACGTTCAATCAGAACACCCACAGGTTCTGTGGGGAGCACTTCGAAAGTCATCTGCCAGTCTTCAGGACTAAATTCTCCTGCGTTGAGACTAAAGGGAAAGTCAGTGGGGATCCCTTTTTCTTTGTATTCTTTGTAGTAGGTCTTGGGTGTGTAAATTTTGACATCGAGAGCCTTGGGTTTAAAGCCCCACTCTGCCAACAGCGGTTCATCACGTTTGTTGGGATATTTCATGGTCCAGTAGATTCCCATGGTATCCAACAGAATAAAGGAAAGATTTTGTCTGACATGCACCGGCAGATCAGCCATACCTTCTGCGATGGCTCCCATAGTATAGCTCTTCCCCCCTCCCCTTTTTCCACAGATAAACACGACGTGCGACCGTGCAACATCGAGGTAGACATTGTTGGACAACGAAGTCACGTGACCCATCTTAACGTAATGCTTCCCCAGCAAGACCGTGCCTAGAAGGCCGTATTTTTTGACATCAGACTCTTTTCTTCCAATCACAACGTCATACATAGGTTAAAACACCCGATCTATCAGCTCTTTTGCCATCTCTGGATACATCTTCCGGTCTTTCATCATATAAATATTTCTCTTGGATCAAGAAGACCAAGGAGATCGGCAAAGACAAGCTAGAAACAACAAGCTAGAAAAAGGGCAACGCCCTTAAACAGCACATGAAAGAAGAAATCAGCTCATTGCTCCTTTATCACATCATCAAAGAGCTCCAAATCCTGAAAGAGGGAAAGCTCGATAAGTTGTACCAGATGCCGGATCATGATTTCTATCTCCAGTTCCATGTCACGGGCAGGGGAAAGCAGCTGTTGCGTGTGGTTCCGGGGAAGTATCTCTATCTCACTACAGGAAAACCGGACAGCCCGCAGACTCCTCTTGGATATTGCATGTATCTGCGCAAGTATTTGCATAGTGCAAGACTCAAGGCAGTTCAGCAGAAGGAGTTTGAACGTATTATTGAGTTTGTCTTTGAAGTGAAAGAAGAAACCATCAAAACACGCAAGCTGGTTGTTGAGCTTTTCAGCAAGGGAAATATCCTGCTCCTGGATGACCAGAACAAGATCATGTCGCCTCTTGAAACTCAGGTCTGGAAAGACCGCACGATTCGGGCGAAGGAACCGTATGTGTATCCGAAAAAAGAGTACAATATCCGAGAGATGGATAAACCGATGCTGAAAAAACTCTGCCACACGACCACGAAAGACTCTCTGGTTACCTGCTTTGCTATGGACTTAGGATTGGGAGGCGCGTATGCGGAGGAACTCTGTCTGCTCGCAAAGCTCAAAAAAGTGAAGAAGCCAAGAGACATCCAGGATACAGAGATTGATCATGTTTTTGAAGCGTTCGACAGTCTGCTTAACACTGTGCTTAAGCCAGCTATAGTGTATACTTCAGAACTCCCGAAGCAGGTTCTGAACATTATCCCCTTCCCCCTGCAGGTGTATGAAGGCCATGAAACAAAGGATGCTGCTTCGCTGAATGCTGCACTGGACGAGGTATTCACGACCATAACCTTTGAAAAAGCTGCACAGGCAGAAAAGAAAGTCAAAAATACAAAGCTGGACAAGGTGGAAGTGATCATCACAGAACAACAAAAACGGGTGAACGGTCTGCAGAAAGAAGCAGAGGAAGGCCAGCGCAAAGGAGAGCTCTTGTACGAAAACTACCCGGTTGTGACTGAGATCCTTGCAACCATCAAAAAAGCAAGAGAAAAATACACGTGGGCAGAGATTAAAGAGAAATTAAAAGGAAATACCGTCGTTGTGGGAATTGATGAGAAAGAAGGAACGGTGATGGTTGATCTCTAAAGAGACCTTAAGGGGGGAAGCACATACCCCTTAAAGATACCACTTAAGAAGCTTTTAACTTCTGCATCAAATGCTGCCACAAGGTTCGATAGCGGATTATTTCCCGTGTCTTTTGAACCACACGCGTCTTGGAGAGGGTTCGGTTTTTCTGCATGATGTCTTCAACAATCTGACGATCAAAGGTGGTAACCGTTTCAAAATCTTTTTGTGTTGCAGTTGCGAGATCGTAACGAATGAGGGCCTCTTGGGTTTTTGGCGTTCCGAGGTAGCCTGATCTGGTTTTAATCCGCGCAGGATCTTGGAGATAACGGCCATAGGCGGTTCCGGGTGGATTAATGCCTGACGTAACATATTCAGGACTTTCTTCGTTTGCTTTTAACGAACGATTTCTACAGACAATTTTTTGGCTGACTGCACCGTGTTCCAATTTAAAATATTTATCAGGATCAAATGCAGTTTCCCAGCGAAGAGGGAATTTATTGCAGAAATTTGCTTCAACGCCGGTGTTGAGGCGATCTTTGCAGTCCACGAGGTTGTCTCCCCCGTATTTGCAGATCTTAAAATCAATATACATACGCTTCTTTTCCTTATTGCAGATCTCAACGAGAGCAATAAACCTGCCATTTTTGTAGCCTGTCTCAGTTCTGACATCGTAACGCTCATTGCCCAGTTTGTTGCTGATAAAATCAAGAGTGTAATTATAATCTTCAAGGTGGCAGTCTTCTTCTCTTCTAAAGCCGACAACCGGCCGAGGATCCAGCTTCGCTGAAGGCGGGCGTATCGGAACATCAACGATCACTTCTACTTGCTCAGTTTTTGGCACCAGAACTTCCCGCTCAACACTTTCGTTGTAAAACTCGATCTCTTCATACGGCTCTTCTGCATCGTACGTTTCTTGAACAGTGTAAGGAACCGTGACAAAGTTTACGACAAGCATAAAAAGAACGGCCAGAATAACGAAGGCGATGATCACATTTGCAAGAAGTTGCCTGCGTTTATGATATTCAATATAGGAACGAACCATGGCCTCTTTTCCCTCTTTTCTCTCTTTTTCCCCACGGGTGGATAGATTCCCTAAGGGCCAGTACTCTTTATAAAGTTTGTTGAAACAATCTTGAAACAATCTTTATATAGTATAAAATGATAAGCAAAAACTATGAGAACAAAACACAGCACGAAATCTCCGAGAGGTGCAAAGGGGGGTGCAGATCTCCATACCCATACGACTGCTTCTGATGGTGTCCTCACACCAACCCAGCTTGTCCAGACTGCAATACAAGCAGGGTTAAAGGCTCTGGCAATTACAGACCACGACAATGTGGAAGGAATCCTTGAAGCACGACTTGCAGCTAAGAAGCAGGGCAAAAAACAGATTGAGATTATTCCTGGCATGGAAATCTATGCACAAGATGAAGAACAGGGATTGTATAATATTCACCTTATTGGTTTATTTATTGATCCTTCAGACATGGCATTCAAAGAGTTTACGCAACTGATGGAACAAGACCGCATCAATCAAAAACAAAAGATTCTTGACAACCTCAAAAAATTAGGATATCCTGTCACGCTGGATGAAGTGAAAGCATTTATGACAGGAAGCATGATGGGGAGACCCCACATCGCGCGTGCGCTGATGAAGAAATACCCGCAAACGTTCAAAACCGTACAGAGCACATTTGACGACTTGCTTGGTGATGGAAAGCAAGCGTATGTTCCGAACCGAAAAAGACTTTCGTTTCAAGAAGCAATTCGCTTGATTAAGAACGCAGGGGGCGTTGCTGTGCTTGCGCATCCGGGAAGATACCAGCATTATTGGCCAAAATTGTTTGAAGTCTTTAAACAGCATGGCGGACAGGCAGTAGAAGTGTATTACAGTTACCATAGAAATATGACCAAGATGGAAGAAAAATTCACCAAAACGCTGAATCAGGAAGCAAAGAAATGGGCAAAGAAATATGGTCTACTGGAAAGCGGGGGATCAGATTACCATGCGCCTGATAAGGGCGAAAAAGTAGGGGGCATCCGAGTTCCTAGTGATACACTGGAGAAGCTGAGGAAGCTTTCGGGTTCTCAGTAGGTTTCAATTTCTCAACAGCTTGCTATTGATCATTCATTTTTTTGTCATTCGCTTTCTCAATAATAATTAAACTCTGTACTTTTTGTCCTCGAAAAAGCCGATAGAATGTTTTGAAAGGATAATTTCTTCTGAGCATGAATTGATAGTCAAATCCGCTGACTTTGTGATGGGGGCACATCTGCCTGAATAAACCAAGCCACCATTCCAAGGGGCGCAGGCGTTCATCGCCACGATCAAGCACCGGGTAGTAGCTGTTCGGAACACTGATCAAAACTGATTTTCGTGCGACACGAAGCTGTTCATCAAGCAGTTTTTTAATCTCTTCATTATTAAAATGTTCAAAGAAGCCCTGTGAGATGGCCATATCAAAGCTTCCATTTTTGAAAGGAATTTTGAATGCATCGCCAAATTTGAATTTGACCGTGCCATTGTAGTGCTTGTTATTTTTCTGGGCTTTTTTGAGGACAACCTCGTTGTTGTCAATCGAAACCACATCATAGCCAAGATGTGATAAGAAGATGGTCATGACGCCGGTTCCTGAACCTACTTCAAGAATGCCTTTGGGCGTTCTCGTATGGATTTCTTCAAAAAACTCAGCACTGTAGAAGTTGCCTAAGAAGTCTTTCATCGGCGTGACTTCTTCGCCATAAAATGAATCCCAGGATGTGATTTCCCCCATAGGAGCGGGGTTGAGGGGTGTGGTTTATATAGTTTTTCCTAAGGCAGGCTTTTCCAAGCTGATCTATCCTGCCTCTTCAAAAAGATCTACAAACCGCTTTATAAAAACTGTTTGAGTAAACCCTTCCAGCACCCGCTTCCTTGCTTCTTTGCCAACACGCGCGGCATGCAGGGGATCCGCTAATATTGCCTGAAGAGCATCTGCATAGGCTTGTTCAGCATGTGCATCACAGGAATAGCCTTGAGAAGGATGGGAAAAAACTTCATTAAATCTGCTGCCAGGACCGATAACAGGTTTCTCGCAGGCCATGGCTTCGAGTGCAGTGAGTACATAATTTGCTTCGAGACCGGCATAGATAAATGCAGTACAAAGATTGTAGAGTGCAACAAGATCCTGATCAGGAATAAAACCAACAAAACGAACCGCATCGCTGATGCCCAACACAACGGCAAGATGTTCAAGCTTCTCTCTGTCAGGGCCTGTTCCTGCAATGACGAGTTTGATCTGTTCCTTGCCTGTTGTAATCCGACCAAGGAGTATCTTAAAAGACCGAAAAATAAAATCAACGCGCTTGGATTGGCCAAGCCTGCATAAAGAGAGAATCACTTTATCAGAAGAAGATAACCCATATTTTTTTCTGAGTTCTGCTACACCCCGAGAAGAGGGATGAAAAAACTCTGCATCGACAAAGGTAGGAATGACAACCGTTTTGTTTTTTACAGCTTCACTATAGATAAAACCTATATCCTGCTTATTGTGTTCACTGATGCTCACGACATGCGTGAACCCACCCATCACTTCCTTGTCCTGATTTTTCCAAGGAATAAAACATTTGAACGCAATCCTTGCCTTAAGCCGACCGAGAAAACTCTTTCCTTCCAGCACGTGCGAGTTTTCTTTTCCATAAATCTCTTGATGATACAAGCCATTATCCACTTCAAAGCAATAGGAGATGGTTTTGTTCGCTGTTGCAGTTTTGAAACGAACAAGTGAGGCATCAACGGCAAGCGAAGAAGGCCAGTGGGTCGCAAGAATAACGTCGTAATGACCAGAGAGTTGTTTTCCAATCTGGTTCATATCGCGAACAAGAGCGGGATTAAATTTCTGGCCGAAGACAACGGATTGGAGAGGCTGGTCTCGAACCGTTTTCAGCACAACACCCGAAGGGAGATAATGTTTGAGTGCATCAACAAACCAAGAGGTGTACAGTTCACAGCTTCCACTTCCATATTTTTTGACCACGGCTTCAAGGAGTGAAAACACAATTTTCTCAGCCCCCCCATACACATCGAAAAAAGGGTGGATCACCGCAATACGGAGTTTCTTCATAATTCTCCCTCACCAGAGAGCCAAGTTTGATAAAGCGTTTGATACCCTTCAAACATTTGTTTTTCTGTATACCCTTTTAAAACACGTTGCCGCGCTTTTTTGCCAAGCTCGATTCTTAATTTTTGGTTGTTCATCAACAGCACAATGTTTTCAACAAACTGTTGAGGAGCATAGGGATCAACAATCAAGGCAGCATCCTGTACAATTTCTTTGATAAACGGAAGATTGGTTGTGACAATGGGTTTTTCGCAGGCCATGGCTTCTATCAAAACAAGAGGAACTCCAATCGCAGCGCCACGAGAACGGTAAGGAAGAACAATCACGTCGCTTTCGTTGTAGGCGTGAAGAATGTCATCAACATGACCTGAAACTTGAATGTTCGAACTAAAGCTATGCGCATGCTTTGCAGTGTGCTCAGAATATTTTGTGAGGTACATACGCAAAGAGACCTGAGTTCCAAAGCGCTTGTCAAGCTCAGCAAAAGCTTTGATGACGTCGCTTAAGCCTTTGAGTGGATCATTGTGACCAAAGTAGGAAATAATGAGGGAATCCTTGTTGGTTTTTTTGATTTTTATAGGTTTAAAACGTTGAGGATTGATTCCAATCCGAACAACCGTTGCCTGCGTTAATCCTAATTCTCGCTTTATGGTTTCAGAAGGAACAATAACGTGAGACATCTTGTTCAAAAAAAAGCGCTTGATGCATACGGGAATGAAGGTAGACGCTGTTGCAAAGAGCATCATTTTCAAAGCCCGGTGCAAAGGATGATTTTCATTGCGATACCACCACAGATGTTCCAGATTGTTGCGAATGCAATCAAGAGGTCCTTGATTAATGTGGGAATAGAGGGAATAAAGCGTTTGTTTTCCTTTTCGCATCTGCCAGACAGCAGGAAGAAAACCGCTGGAGTGGATATGGTAAAAATCAGCAGATTTTTGATTTACGACAACATGGACGTGACTGCCCATCTTGGCAGTAAGTGAATCTTTAATCTTCCGTGAGATCTTCATGAGGCCTTCGGTTTCCATGTCGCCAAAATCGCCGATACATGATAAGATTTTTGTCATCGTTGTCTCAACCTCGCCTCAAAATGCGGGAAGAAGTTTCCCCGTATTGAAGGATGGTCTTAAAACAGATCTCTGCAACAGCCTGAGCTGTGCGTTTTTTTGTTATGCTTTTAATTTTATGAGGATGGATGATAGGCAGGATACAGTGGAAAATCAACTGCTGGCGTTCGAGATCGCCGTGGGGGTGGTTGGGCTTTCGCTGATATAAAACACTCGGTTTGTTGTATAAATAGATGACCTGTGTTGGCCGAGGAAAAAAGGTGTACAGAAACATGCGGAACCATTCAGGAACATGTTTCATCACTAGAAGGTCGCTGGAATAACGATCAGTAATGACAACGATATCCGCATGGCGTTTGGGAAAGATATGCATAAAATACCGCAGAAGCAGATCACATGCGAAGACAGGTGCCGCAAAGGTGTACATCAATGAACGCTTCCAGCTAACGGTAGCGAAGGGGTCGTCGCTTACCTCTTTTTGTTGATTATCAATTTTCTCTTCCATGCGTTTGTAGCGTTTTCCAAAAAATTGAATCGGTAGAATATTTTTTCTTCCACGTCCCGTGTATATCAGAGCAGAGCGTATATTATTTTTTTGAAGCAACGAAATAAGAGCGTTGGTTGCTGTGGTTTTCCCTGCCCCATCCATACCGATAAAACTAATTAAAGGGGCAGAACGTAATCTCCGCAATCCGTGCCAGATTGCACTGCACATACGAACATACAATGCAATGAACAAACGCTGAGGCTGCGCCATTAAGAATGCACGTCTCTTTTTTACTGTATAGTTTGAAATATCTTCAAACGCACCATCAAAAAAAAACTTGAGAAACTGCTGGGCAAGATCCTTGCCAAGAAGCATGGTGAGATTCGTTTCGACATAGTTTAAATCAAGTTTGTGCTTTCTTGCTTTTTTTCTGAGGACCTGCAGTTGATCAATAATCTTTTCCCGCAAGAGGCCCTGTTTGTCCAAACCCCCGTGAATAAGCATTGTAACAAGTGTATCTTCATCAGAAATAACAGACCAAAAACCAAGCTTTTGGGAACCAACCATCTTTTTTCGCGCAAAAAGCGTTGAGGCAGGAAGGTAAATAACATGACCCCCGCTAATCCCGCCTATATGGAAATGGAAGCGAAGCAGTTTTTCTTCTTCAGGAAGATACGTGCCGTAGCCTGCATGGTTCGAAAACGGCGAAATAGACTGGCGAAAAAATCCTTCCTGCTTGAGGAGTGCGTGAATGTGTAAAAAATCGGCGCGTTGCACAACTACATCGAGGTCTTTGCCAACTGTTGATGTTCTATCGAACAAGAATTGATAATCACGGAGAATGGCATAGGGGATTCCCTGTTTATGAAACATTGCAAGGATTTTTTTCACGAGTTTTGTCGATGATCGCTCGCGGTTCATGTTCTTGGGGTTCATGTTCTTTTTACGTTGTTTTTTTGATGATGCCATAGGAATCAGTTGATAGGGTAGTTGATACAATTAGTATTGAAGATGTTCAAAACGTTTTCTCCAAGTATGAACGACAACGCGGCGAACAATCGTGTCAATGCGTTTGGCATTTTTTAAAGGAAGAGCGC
>Ga0209541_10015005_pt1 | contig 11631 bp, 8 predicted proteins | sample RifCSPlowO2_01_FD_184027 | JGI IMG/M metagenome (GOLD analysis project Ga0209541, IMG submission 184027) | Groundwater microbial communities from Rifle, Colorado - Rifle CSP2_plank lowO2_0.1 (SPAdes) (version 2) | ecosystem: Environmental > Aquatic > Deep subsurface > Groundwater | place: Rifle...
GCCACGACGGCTAGCGGAACGGAAGGAGAAAAAATAAAATATCTTGATGGCGGGCGGGGCTTTGATTTGAAGACCGGCTCGTTGGTGAGTGTACCCATTCCCGCGCCGCAGAAAATAGATTCTGATTACCGCTATGATCACGTGGTGGTGGATTTGCGTCTGGATCCGTTGGAATCAGCCGAGCAATGCTTCGACGAAGGCTATAAAGACGGCAAGTTTTATTTTCCTATCATTGATACTTCTCCGCCGGGAGAATTGGTCTGCCAAGTGCAGCCCCTGACCGGACGCTATACCTGTCCAGAATTGCTCAGCGCCTTTGGCGGGGCGGCCGGAGCATATTTGGAAGATCCCTTCGTCAGTTGTTATGATGAGGATACGCAATCATGGACCAGCTGCAACACTCCCAATCTATATACCAAAGGAGACCAAATCAAAGTTCGCAGTCATATCGTGACGGACGGAGGAAAATACTGTGTCAAGACCAAAGTTTCGGGCATATCAGCGCCCGTTCCGGAATTAGCCGTGCCCTTGCCGGAAAATATACCAGGACCGTTTACGCCGACCCTGAACTTGGGAACAGTACGGCCGGAATTATTTACTGGTGCCATCACTACCTTATTATTGACTCCTGGAAGTGCGCAGGAAGGGTGTTCCCAGCCGGAATTGGTGTCGGGAACAGATGCTCAGGTCCCAGCGCAGTCGCTTACGTTTAATTATCAGTTGAGCGGAGGGAATTATATCATAACAGTACCGCCGGGGGTGGAGGCCAATGCACCGTATTCCATCCGGACCACTGATCGGCATTTGCTGAAATCAAACAATGAGGTGCTGGCCGCGGTCGATATTCAGCAGGCTGTCTTTAATATTAAAGGCTTGCAGGTGAAGAACCTGATCGGCGCACCATCCGGGCGAAACAATGCCTGTATCTATCAAGTCTCTCCTGCCGCCGGTCAGGGAACGGCGCAGAATGCTAAAACGATTACCTTCAGTGTGGAATTATTGCAGCCGGACCGGAATGGAGATTGTTTCAGTGCCACTATTCCAGTCAAAGCGCCGGCCTTTGGACAGGCCAAGCATACGGAATATATCTCCTTACAGTTAGAGCCGCCCTTAGTGCAGGTGGAAAATAAGATGCATGAGGAATTCCTGCGAGGGAATCACGCGTATGTGCAGAGTTATGCCAATACCGTTTTAAACCGGAAGCAAGGGGATCTGGAAGATGCCGTTGCTATCTATTATGCTGTCGCTGATTATATTGTCGTCGGTGGAAAAGACTGGGATAAGAATTATAAGAATCAAGTGCTGGTGCTGTTGAAGATATTTTTCACCCGCGAATACCAGATTTCCGGTGAATTTGGCGAGCCCTATCCGGTGGAAATTAAGAATGCTCTGGAATTCAAGAAAATACAAGCTTATTTATGTGAAGTTGATGCTTCCTTAAAAGGAGCATACTATACAAATAAAATCTATTGTCCTTAACCATGAAACAAGCCTCCCTCATCATTGAAATGCTGGTACTGATGATTTTAGTAGTGTTGACCAGCGGGATAGTGTTGTTCCTGGTGCAGTCCGGCATACTGACGGTGAAAGCAGAAAATGAGGCTGTGCCTATCTTGAATGCTGAATTCATCCCCCTGGTCCGGGAAGGATATTTGACCGTGCCGGAATTCCAGTTATGTAGCCGCATTGATAGGAGCTATACTTGTCTGCAGGAAAAAGAAAATTTTGTCCTGGGGGAGGAAGTCTATTTTCGTTTTGTGGTTGAGAGCAGCGTGTTCAATGGCGAAGTGATGATCATCGAGAATTACCGCCTGCTGGACCCTGCCGGGAAAGTGATCCTGGATGTAGATGAACAGAACAACTTCCACTTTGATGCCCTCAGCAGCGAGGAGACCGAAAAGATCACCTTCAAGGATTATTTTGTCGCTGGATACGAATTGGCGGAAGGAGAGTATACCTTGGAATTGTATGTAGAGAATCCGTTGTTAAATAAGAATGTAAAAATAACGAAAATGGTGGGGATTTATTCCTATCAACGATAATATGACTATACTATGAAAAAAATTAAGAACATATCGTATGAAGACACTAGGACCAAAGATACTTTGAAGATATTTGAAAAATACTCTAAACAATCTTAAACGATACCATACCATGAAAAGACACCCACCCTTATGGTGCAGCGGACTGTTGCTGGTGCTATTGCTAGCCAGTTCGGTGTGGGGAGAGAACCTACAAGGTGACGGAAGTGTTAATGATCCCTATCATTGGGATGGTGGTCTCGTCGGAGTTACTGCTACCTGTAAAGTTTATGCTCGGACCTCTCTTGCCAGTCCCTGGGAAACAGCTCTGGAGACCACGGTTAATGTTGTTGGAATGGGAACCGTGAATGATCCTCATAAAATCACTGGCGGCATTAAAGGATTGGCTTGTTCTTCGGCGGGAGGAACGGCCAAGGTAACGATAGTCTATTGGAATGGAACTTCCTGGGTGGACACCCTGCCGCAATCAACCACTAATCCAGCCGGAACCAGTGCGACTGCTGATGCAGCTATCATAACTCCAGATCAGGCCATTGCTTCTTCCGGTACTGCTTCGCCTCTTCTAGCCACTTCCCAGCGCGGGAAGCAATTGGATGAAGTGTGGATGAAGATACGGGGGTTTATCGTGAAGGCAGATGATGACAAGGTCAGAAAAATATGGCATGGCCGATGGAAGTTTTATGAGGAAATATATACACCTGAACTGCTTACGGTAAGCAAGCAGAAAATTGTCGATGTAGCGATGGAGGAATATACGCGCTGGAATTCTGGGAAATTAAAAGAAACCGATCCGGAAGGGAAAAGGATTGTCGAAGAGCTTTATTTTAAGGAAGGGACTGGAAAGGACCGCTCGGCGGATGCAGCGTGGTCAGCTGCTTTTATTTCCTATGTCATGAAAAAAGCAGGTGTGGTTACCTTTCCTCCCAGCGTGGCTCATACTGCTTATTTCCGTAAAATAAAAAATGGAGAGTCGGTCACGTGTAAGACCTTTCCTATGGCTGACGTAGAGAAAATACAGCCAGGAGATATTCTCTGCAGTTGTCGTGATAGTGGATGTCCTATAGATTATAATACCTTTCCAGACGGCACCAAGGAGTCACACTGTAATATTGTCATAGGCAAAAACCAAGGCACATTGGAAATGATTGGCGGCAATGTCAATCAGAATGTTGATAAAGTAGTCAAACCATTAAATGAAGTAAAATTCGCCAAAGAATACTTTGGATTTATCAGCTGTAGTTCGCTGAGTATTTCCTGAACATACTTTATTTTCACTAACCTTTACGTCTAGGGGATAAAAATCATCAATTACCATCAGAAATCAACCAGCCGGAATTACCAGTGTTCGTTACTATTCACGGTTCGGGCTGAGCAATAATCAAATAACAGAATTGAAGAGATAATGAAAAAGAGGTTGGTGGTTAAAATTTACCCTCTTTTTCATTTAAGATTCTATCAAATTGTTGTAGTGTTTTAGCAATAGAATCGCTATCCGCTGAATAAACTGTATCGCCTTCTGCCGTAATAGTATAAACTCCTTTCCTTTCATTGTACAACAAAGTTATTCGTCCCGGTTGATTTATAACAAATTCATTTAAAACTCCCGGGTTTTTACCAGGTGGATAAGCCATATAATGCATTGTCCTCCCAGGAGGTGGAATTCTTTTCGCCGAATAATCTTCAAAAACCCCTTTTAGAGCTAATTCCAATGATACATATCCTTGGAAAGGGCCCAATACGTTTGAGTTTCTATCTTCAGGATGAATTATAGAAATCATAACGTAAGGAACCCCAGAGATACCTCCAACTTCTCGAGTAATCCTCATCTGGCCCCCTCTTCTTAAAGTATCTTCAACAGACTGTTCCAGGAAACTTTCTTTTTTCATTTTTAATTTACCTTATTTTTAGTTATAACCGCTAGTATTTAAACCTTTTGGTTATTTTACTACTTCAAAGATACTAAGCAAACTTCTACGACCCCCAACTGTCTAACTTCTTATTCGCTAACGCTCCTCAGCTCCGCTGCAACTTCGCCTTCGGCTCAGGACAGGCTAACTGTCCACTACCAACATGTATTCAAAACATATTCTCCAAAATTAGTCTAATCTGGATTAGTCTAATCCATTTTAGGTTAATTCAGGAACATTTATATACTCTAATCCATTTTAGTCTAAAATAGATTAGGTAAAAATGGGAACATTTATAGGCCGTGGCCAGGAACTTCAGCTCCTGCAGAAAGAATATACTGCTAAAGGCGCTGGTTTAGTAGCCGTATATGGACGAAGGCGTATTGGCAAAACCAGGCTGATTGAAGAATCTTTACAGGGGCAAAAAGAAACAGTCTATTATCTTGCTGCTGATGAGAAAGATATCCTGCAGATCAAAGAATTACAGGTTCTTCTGGGTACCTTTCTTCATGATGAGGTTTTACCGGGACAACTCTTTACGGACTGGAAAAATCTCTTTGCGTATCTAAAAAAAGTATGGCCGCCAGAACGGAAAATAATCATGGTCATCGATGAAGTGACCTATATTATCAAGAATAATCCTTCTTTCCCATCCTACCTCCAGCAGTTCTGGGATACCTTCCTTTCTAAGACTAATACTTGTGTGGTGCTTAGCGGCTCCATCGTTGGGCTGATGCTGGAGAATGTTCTGGGAGGAAAAAGTCCCTTGTATGGACGGCGAACAGCAGAGATTCACCTGGAAGAGCTGCCCATATCCCAGGTCCAGAAATTCCTTCATTGTTCGCTTGAAGAAGCAATCCCCTTCTTTGCCATCGTTGGTGGTGTTCCTAAGTATCTGGAGTTGGTAGGTGGCAATTTTGCCACTTTCTCATTTGATCTATTTGACCAGCGAAGCTTTTTTTATCGGGAAGGAATCTATCTTCTGACCGAAGAGTTTAATGAACTTTCCACTTATTCTCTCATCCTTCATGCTCTGGCCGAAGGGAAAACAAAATTATCAGAAATATCCAGCCATACCGGCCTTGAGGGGAAGAAAATATCTGCTTATTTGGATATTTTAGAACATCTGGGGTTTATTCAGGCCCTGGTCCCCGTAACCAAAGCGGGAAAAAAATTTAGGGGTAGAAGTTACGTAATCGCTGATTCTTTTTTAGAATTCTGGTTTCACTTCATTAATAAACATCGTTCTCAGATAGAATTAGGCCAACAGGATCAACTGTTTTCCTCTCTTCAAGGAGAAATCAATTCTTTTATTGGGAGGAAATTTGAAAAGGTGTGCCGGCAGTTTTTGCAGGACCATAATTTGTTTGCCTTTACCCATTTGGGAGCAGAATGGGGGAAAATACCTGCCGGAGAAAAGGGAAAAGACACTTACGAAATTGATCTTTGCGCCATAAATGAAAAAAACAGAGAAATTCTTTTTGGGGAATGCAAATGGCAGCACGGTGTCAATGCTCAGGAAATACTGCCGAGGTTACGGGAGAAAGCAGCCTCGGTCCAATGGTTTAACCAGCAGAGAACAGAATATTATGTCCTCTTTGCCAAGTCCTTTAAAAATAAAAACCATAATGAGAAAAATGTTTTCTTTTTCGATTTAGCTGATCTAGAGCGAGAATGGAAAAAACGGTGATTGCCATGCCCACTATAACCAACCTCCACGCCCGGGAAATCCTCGATAGTCGGGGCAATCCTACGCTGGAAGTGGAACTCACTGCTGAAACCATCCACCAGCTGGCGGCAGTGCCCAGCGGCGCTTCCACCGGAAAGCATGAAGCGCTGGAGCTCCGGGACGGGGGAACACGTTTTCGGGGATATGGCGTGCAGAAAGCCGTGCATAACGTCAATACTATCATTGCTCCGCTGCTGCAGGGAATAGATGTTTCCCGGCAGGAAGAGATAGATACCTTAATGATTGAGAAAGACGGCACTTCTAATAAAAAAAAATTAGGGGCCAATGCCATCCTCGGCGTTTCCATCGCTGGCTGCAAGGCCGGAGCAGAAGCGAATAATCAATTGCTGTTTGAATATATCAATGCCATTTTTCCCGGCAAAAGAACAATATCCCTGCCCCGGCCCTTCTTCAATATCATCAACGGTGGCCGGCATGCTGACAATGAACTGAGTTTTCAGGAATTCATGATTGCGCCGCGGATGAGTTCCTTTGCTGAGAATCTGAGAGTAGTCAGTGAGGTGTACCATATTCTTAAACGAATTCTTCATCAAAAATATGGGAAAGGCAGCACTAACGTAGGTGACGAAGGGGGCTTTGCTCCGGAACCGCTGCAGCACGCTCCGGAAGCTTTGAGTCTGCTGATGAAAGCGATAAACCAGGCCGGATATTCTGGAAAAGTAGACTTGGCCATCGATTGCGCTGCCTCAGAATTATTTATCAGGGGAAAATATAAAGTTGATGGAAGAATAATGGCTACTGCTGAGCTTACCAGGTATTATCTTGACTTAATAAAAAAATATCCCATAATCTCCTTAGAAGACCCTTTTCAGCAGGATGATTTTGTTAGTTTTGCTGAACTGCGGAAAAAAACTAAAATTCAGATTGTCGGAGATGACTTGACTGTTACTAACATCCAGCGCATCGAGCACGCCATTAAAGAAAAGAGTTGCAACTGCCTGCTCTTGAAAATAAATCAGATTGGCACTATTACCGAAGCCTTAGCCGCAGCCCGGCTGGCGTATGAACAGGGCTGGAAAGTGATGGTTTCTCATCGCAGCGGGGAAACGGAAGACACCTTTATTGCTGACCTGGCCGTGGGAATTGGAGCAGAATTCATCAAAGCCGGTGCACCGTGCCGGGGAGAGCGGGTTTCTAAGTATAATCAGCTGCTGAGGATTGAGGAGCTTATTAGGAAACGATGATTAAGGGGCATTGGGCAGAGTTAGCTTTTTGACTATCAGGCCACAAAAGCGGGGAGAAACCACTTTCGAATTGGGCGTCGAGGAGAAAAGTTGTTCGTCTGCCGTCGGTGGTTCTAAATCTATTAGTGTCACCTGATAGTTACAATTCACCGAAAGCCTTATATAGTGGTGGCTATTTCAAGTGGTATAATCAATTAAAAATAGCGAGGTAATTAAAAATGGGAGTCGTTAAAAATATCACGTTTGATACATTTCCAAAACAAGGGGAAGATTTGGGTGCACTTGTTACTCTTTTTCCAAAAGGGAGAACACCAATTCCTGCAGTAGTAGTTCGTTCTGACACAGAAGAACCATCCAGAAGAATATACAGAACATTGGCTGGAGATTATTTAAGTAGTTCTGAAATAGATTCTTTTCAATTACCAGAACAAGGGTCATCTAAAGGAAGAAAAACTGATGTATGTTTTCATTACGACACAAGTAGATTACTCGAAGGAATAATTGTTAGAGATGACATAGAAAAACCATATACTGCTTTAATTCATCTTCAGGATGGTAGAGTTGTGGATACAGTTGAGTGTCAATATTGTCCTAAACTCGAAGAGGCAGAACGACCACAAGCAACTGAAAGAATTAATCCTCATATTGATAGCTTATCTGCAAGATTGAGGAAACTAAAATCATCTGAAAGAGCACGGGAATTGCATGGAGTTTACAAACAATTAATTCCGAGTAGAAAAGGAAGAATTGCCCATGGCCAATACAACACTTTAGTTTCTGGTAATCAAGGTCCAATTATGGACTTTAGTGTTGAGAGATTAGCAAAACAGTTCGTTGACAAATTTAATGTCAATGAATTTGTTGGATATGTTGCTTACCAGATGGATAAATACGATCACTTAAAGAATCATGCGAGTAGATTAAAAGAATTGTATGGTAATTCTATGAAAGTACATCTCAAAACGATGGAAATTGATCCAACACTCAATTAATTTTTTTCTTTATTCCCGTCTTGGTTAATACCCCGCAGCTCTGCTGCGGTTGGGAGTTTCATTTTTTAAACTTAAGCCCCCCTCGTTAATTCAATTTGCAAAATTTGGTAGAGCGAAGCGAACCGCTCAATAATCGTTAGAGAATAGTGTAAAGTCTTAAAAATATCCAGAATTTTTGAGAAACCATACCTTAAGAGAATTTCTCCGTTCATTTCTCAGTCATCCCCACCTATATTTAGTAATGCTGGCACACCTTACCGAACTTCTGCGCCCGAAAGCTTAAAAATACCGTTCTCTTTCCCCAGAGCATGGGGATGGAGCAATTATTCATCGAAAGCAGCAAAAGGGCCGGATACAACGAAGAGGCTATCCATTCATTTACCGATGCTATTGATTTTGCCAGCATCAAGTTACAGGATCAGCGGCGGATTTCCGGAGAAAAAATAATCGATCATGCTCTCCGGGTCGGCATAATTCTGGTTGATAATAAAGCCTTCCCTGAAGCAGTATTAGCCGGATTATTACATGATTGCCCTCCTGAAGAAATCCAATCACGATATGGGCCGGACGTAGCGGCCATCGTGCAGGGAGTGCATGCCATCCATGCCATCAAATCAAAAAATAAGCAGCTGGAAGCAGAATCCCTGCGCAAGATGGTATTGACGACGTTGAAAGACACCAGAATTATCCTCGTCAAGCTGGCCAACAAGCTGGACAATCTCTACACTATCCGGGCCCTGCCGGAAGAAGACCAGCAGCGGATTGCCCGGGAAGTGCTGGAAGTGTATACTCCCCTGGCCTCGCGATTAGGGGCCGACAAGATCAAGACTCAGCTGGAAGATCTCGCCTTTAAAATACTCTACCCTCAGGAATATCAGGACATCATCAATTTCCTGGAAGAAACCAGCCCACAGCGCGAGCAGGATATCACTGATGCCATTAAAGTAATCTCTGCTACTATCGGTGATCAGGTGACCATCCTCAAGATCAAAGGACGTCCCAAGCATCTCTACAGCATTTACCGCAAGATGACCCAGCGGAAGGTAAGCCTGCGCGAACAGTACGATCTGCTGGGCATCCGCATCATCGTGCCGAATGTAAAAGATTGTTATACTGTACTCGGATTATTGCATGAGCATTTTGAACCGATCGAAGGGCGGTTAAAAGATTATATTGCTACTCCTAAACCCAATCTGTACCGATCCATCCACACCGGAGTCCGGTTACCGACGGGGAAAATTGCCGAGATCCAGATCCGCACCCCGGAGATGGACGAAATCGCCGAAGAAGGCATCGCTGCTCATTGGCAGTATAAAGGAGTGAAATCAGAAGAGCTGTTCGAAAAGAAGATGGGCTGGCTCAAAGGTATCTTAGATCTGCAGAAAGAGGAAAACCATGAATTTCTGGAAGCAGCTAAAGTAGATTTGTTTGGCGATAGCATCTATTGCTATACGCCTAAAGGTGCCGTCAAGGAATTACCGGTGCATGCCACCGTGCTTGATTTTGCCTATCTGGTCCATGAAGAAGTAGGAAATCATGCCATCGGTGCGCGGGTCAATGGAATTTTTGTGCCTTTGAATCATGAGGTTAGGCAAGGTGATGTCATCGAAATAGTGACCAATAAAAACCAGCGGCCGAGGCGCAGCTGGCTGAAGATCGTCAAGTCTACCCGGGCCCGGCAGAAGATCCGCAAGTCCCTGAAAGAGCACGAGAAATTACCAGCCTTGCATTACCGTTCCTTGAAGCCGGCTCTCACTGAAGATCAGGGCGTATTGCTGGAATCAGCCGAATTTCCTGCCGCGGTCTGCCTGTTGGCGAAATGCTGCTGGCCCCTTCCGGGAGAAGAGATTGCCGGTATCGTGACCAAACACCGGGTAATTTCCGTGCATCAGCAGGCCTGCCGGCTGGCGCTGAAAGAGCAGCTGCGCTGGGTAAAGGTCAGCTGGAAAAGCACCTTCAGCCAGAAGATCCGGTTTATGGTAGCTGCCGAAGAGCGCAGCGGATTATTGGCGGACTTATTACATACCATCGCCAAGGCCGGATTTGAAGTGAAAGAAGCTAAAGGGAAATTGATCGATAGGCATAGTGCCGAGTGTTCTTTTTTAGTCATCCCCCGGGATCTGGAGCAATTAAAAGAATTAGTGCGCCGGGTGCAGAACGTGAAAGGCGTGAAAAAGATTTATTTTGAGTAAGAAAGAATCTTCAATAAGCGCAGCCATCACCCTATTGGTATCAACAACTAATCTCATGGTCTAAATCTCTGGCTCATTTCACGCTTAATCCCGTGACCTATTTCTTCAGCATCTTTTTCAGTCAAGTGCTTTTCTCCAGTAATTTGTCCATCCATTTTAATTGTTTGTTGGGTATAAATCCCCACTGCTTGCAGTGAAGAGTATAAATTTTCCAACAAACATTAAAAAACCCCACAGCTTGCTGTGGCTGGGTTTTTTATTTCCCCAGAACTTTAATCATATCCACCACCCGGCAGCTATACCCCCACTCATTATCATACCAGGCCACTACTTTGAGGATCTTCCTGTCCACCACTTTAGTCAGCTGGGCATCAATAATCGCTGAATGGGGATTATGGATGATATCGGAAGAGACTAAATCACCTTCACTGTATTCGATAATCCCGGCCATCTTCCCGGCCGCTGCTTTCTTGAATAGGGCATTAACTTCTTCGATAGTGACTTCCCGCTCCGTTTCGATGGTGAAATCCGTCACGCTGCCATTCACCACTGGAACCCGAAAAGCAAAACCTCTCAATTTTCCTTTTAAGGAGGGGATGGCTTCAATAGTAGCAATGTCCGCTCCGCTGGAAGTCGGAATGATGTTAACGGCCGCCGCTCTGGATCTCCGCAAGTCCCGATCCGGCCCATCCACCAGCTTCTGGCTGGAAGTATAGGCATGGATAGTCGTAAAGAAACAGCGTTTGATGCCGATGGCATCCTGGATTACCTTCAGCACTGGCGCAACACAATTAGTCGTACAGGAGGCATTGGAAATAACCCGGTGTTGTTTTTTATGATACGCTTTTTCATTCACTCCCATCACCACGGTAACTGTATCGATGGGACAGACGTTACTTTCGCATTTGGTGGGAGCGGACAGCAGCACCTTCTTGGCTCCGGCAGTGAGATGCACGGCTGCTCGTACCGGGTCAGCAAATTTCCCCGTACTTTCTACCACCACATCGATGTTCAAGCTTTTCCAGGGAAGCTTAGCCGGGTCTTTTTCTGCCAATACCTTGATTTTTTTCTTTCCGACCACCAGATAGCTGTTCTCATACCCTACTCTTTCTGGTAGGACACCGTGGACGGAATCGTACTGCAATAAGTGCGCTAAGGTTTTGGTATCAGTCAAATCATTTATGGCCACAAAATTAATATTTTTGTCTTCGTAGCCGGCGCGGAAGACCATCCGGCCAATCCGCCCGAAGCCATTGATAGCGACATTGATCATACGGAACACCTCTTTATAGGGTTAGATTAACGGCAGCATTTATAAAGATTTTTGTCCAGTAATTTTCCAACGGCAACGTATGCAATTGCTGTTATACGAGGTCGACCGAAGGGAGAAGCGCAGCGCCCCCGAGCACAAGACGGGATCGTTGTCCCGTCTGTGCCGAAGGGAAGAATATCCCTTCTTGCACCGCAGACCGCAGTCGAGGAGCGGAGGCGTATGACGCAGGGTGCCTAAAAACGTCTACTAGGGGGCTGGACTTAACTCCTAGAGTCTTTCCATAGAATATCA
>Ga0209541_10015008_pt1 | contig 11629 bp, 18 predicted proteins | sample RifCSPlowO2_01_FD_184027 | JGI IMG/M metagenome (GOLD analysis project Ga0209541, IMG submission 184027) | Groundwater microbial communities from Rifle, Colorado - Rifle CSP2_plank lowO2_0.1 (SPAdes) (version 2) | ecosystem: Environmental > Aquatic > Deep subsurface > Groundwater | place...
GATTTTTATTGTTTTTTCATCATTTAATTTCATTTCTTTTATTCCGTTTTCAAATCCGGGAATGACCTTATTTTCGCCTATCGTGAACTCCAGAGGCTCTTTTCCTTCGCTTGAATCAAATACAATTCCATCGCTTAATGTTCCTGTGTAATGGACTTTGACTTTATCGCCTTGCTTCAAATTGGATCACCTGATATTTTAGAATTAAATGGGATTATTTAAGGGTTTTGGGAATTTAAAAAGGAAGAGTTTTTATTTAATGTTATGTTATCAATACTAATGAAAAAAATAGTTATTTTAGTTTTACTAATTTTACTATCTGGATGCAGTTCTGAGTATTTTGCTAAGAATAAAGAGTATTATTCAAAATTTAAAAATCCTGATTTAGATTATCGTTGGGATTTTAATAAAAATTTAGAAGATAGTGGTGGTGAAACTTTTAATAGAACCTATTTTCAAATTAAAAAATATAATAGGTTCCAAGAAATTTTTTTACTACAAATACCTTATCCAATTCAATATAAGCATGAAGAGGGGCATATTTACTCTCTTAATCTAGTCAATGCAGACAACTTTGATAAGGAGGTATATGAAGTAAAATGTAAGAAAAATTTAGGAACAAATGATACGGTTAGAAACTATTCAATTAGTATAGTTGAAGGTGTCTCTGATTATTATGCTATAACATATTTTGAAAATGCTAATATGACCATAGGGAAAGAATATCTAGAATACACTAAAAGGAATATCTATAATTCTAATCAATTTATGAAATATCACATTGGATTTTTATTTATAAATTACACAATTTCGAAGCAAGTTTATCCTAACCTACAAAATTTTATTCTTAATTGGTGCAGTAAAATGCAATATAACTTATTTCAACAATACGTAAAAACATTAAATTAAAATTAAACCTCTACTTCCCTCTCCACCACAACCTTCCCAGTAATACTCCTTAACATATGCCCAGTTATCTCCAAATCGTAAAATTGCTTTAATGACAGCCTTCCCTTAACGCCAACAATCAGCGGATAGGTCCCGAACTGCCTGCAAAAGGTTGTGTTGCCGTCATAAATCTCTGCATAGCAGTTAGTCAATATAGTCCCTGACGGCACAATCCTCTGCAGCATAGGCCAGTCAATCTTCTGCCGAATTTCATTGCGCCATTTCCAGTACATTTTCTTGTTTTTCCTCAAGAACTTGTCTTTTCCCTCATTAAAAAGTGATGTTCCTTCAAATATTGCAACCTGCCTAATATTAATTCTACGAAGCATTAATCCTTCATCATAAACTCTGGTTAACCATTTCATGTTCTCTTCATGGGTTTTCTTGGTTTCATTCCTTAAGCCAAAAATAATATTGATTCCTGGCAGGAATTTTGGCATTCCATCCGAGCCTCTTTCACTTCCAAATTGATTTAAAATCTTTATAGCTTCATAAGCAACTTGAGGAGATGTATTCAAAGTGTTTGCTTTCACAACTTCCATGTCAAAGCTTTCAACTCCGAATGCTGCTATATTTCCAGAAGTGCAATATTTTACAATAGCTTTTGTAATGGCAAAATCATTTTTCTTGTCAAGAACTACTTTGACAGGATTGATATTGTCAATGTGGAGAACTTTTATTTCGGGACAACTGTAATGAATTTCTTTCAATAATTCAACTGCATAAGGCAATGTATAAAAGCAAGTTTGCTTTCCCAATCTAAAATAGCGGGCGCCTAATCTATAAAATTCCTTGATTTCATCCAAAACATCTTCTTTCTCCCTGAATTCAACTTTGTTTTTCAAAGGCTCTGTGCAGAATGAGCATTTGCCTATGTCGCATCCATGCCCCGTTTCAATCTCAATCATTCTTATATCTGGAATCTGTTTGAGTATGGAAGCTCCTTTTACGGAATATTCCTTAACATCCTTATACAGGAAATTGAACATTTCAAAACTTACTTTATCAAAAACAGACAAATCAGCTTTCTCATAGAATTTTCCTCCAAACAATTGCGTTCCAAAGACGGCAGGGCCAGTTAAGATTTTCTTACAATTTAAATCTTTAATCATTGGAATGATCTCATTTAAAGTTCCGGGAATCGCAGAAAGATACTTGCCGGGAACATGAACCCCTAAAACAACAATTAAGGTGTCTGTGTTTTGCAATATTTCATTCACATTTTTATTATTTATAGTCAGATTGTAGGTTGTAATATCTGTTTTCTGTGACTTCTTTGGCTCAAATACAATTCCGTTATGCTTTTTCCACAATCTTAAATCATCAATAGTTAGATAATTAACTTCTTCATTCAGATAGCCTGCTATGTACCTTGGATATGTGCCTAGGTAAGGCGGAACTCCCAATCCAGCAGGCTCGTCTGTGTAGCAGTCTATTATAGTATAAGGCATAGTAAGCAGTATAATCAAAACCTTAAAAAAGCTTTCTAATATCGAATCTGACATATATTTTCCAACCTATATAATAAATCCTAATCCCAACAAAACCTTTAAATATCCTATATTGAAAGTAATAGCTAAACCATGGAGGTGGTCTATATCGCGGATGTACAAAAGACATATGCAATGGTTCTTGGAGCAGTACTAGTGCTGTTAGGGCTAGTAGGATTTGTCCAAGCGCCAGTGCTGGGATTGTTCGGAGTTAATGCTGCGCAAAACTTACTGCACTTAGTAGGTGGAGCAGTAGTGTTATGGTTCGGCTACAAAGGAGCTGGCAAAACCACAAACATGTGGCTTGGGGTTGTAGCTCTGGTTGTAGGAGTTCTTGGATTGGTTCCTGGAGCAAAAGACTTGCTGGCAAGTGTATTTGCCATAAATGCAGCGATAACCTACCTGCACTTGGCTGTGGGTGTTGTTTCATTAGGAGTTGCATACGGAGTCAAGGAAGGAGCAGCAGCTTAAGGCTGCCTTTTTCTTTTTTTATTTTTTATGATAAAGAATAAGTGGCTGGATGCCGTTGGAGTTTTGCTGTTGTTCATTGGATTTGCTCTGGCATTTTTGCCTCATGCCGTGCATACTTCCATAGGATTAGATGACAATACTTCTCATGTAAAACATGTGGCGTACGGCATTATACTGGTTATAGCGGCTTTAGCCATTTTAATATATAACAATAAATCTTGGAATGTAAAGGCATTTAAACTGAAAAGATAAACCAGTTTTATATGGTATTATGGCTGGTTGCGTTTATTTTGTTTATTGCAATATTGGCAATACTTTTCCTTCTAAACTTCTACAGGGATCCTGAAAGAACAATTCCAAAAGGCAGCAACATCGTTTCACCCGCAGATGGCAGGATAATCAGTATTATAAACACTTCCAAAAAGAGCTTAAAGATAAAAAAAGGATTGCTGGGCAAAATTAAAACATATACCAAAGATGTCTCAGATAGATGCTACATTGTCTCAATCTTCATGTCGCCTTTTGACGCGCATATAAACAGGGCTCCGATAGAGGGCATTGTAAAATCAGTAAAGCACACAAAAGGCAGCTTCTTCAGGGCTTATGACATGGAAAAAAGCCTTCAAAATGAAAAAAACGAGATTATAATCCAAAACAAGAAAATAAAGGTAAAAGTCATACAGATAGCCGGATTTCTTGCCAGAAGGATAGTCTGCAATGTAAAAAAAAATCAAAAAGTTAATAAAGGCCAGAAAATCGGCATGATAGCGCTGGGAAGCCAGACTTCAATCATAATTCCAAGAGGGGTGGAGCTTAAAGTGAAGGCCAATGACAAAGTGAAAGCAGGGCAAACTATAATTGCCAGTTTAAGGTGAATACTATGCATGACAGCTTATTGTTTTTTTCGACTTTTTTAAAGTACCCAAAGCAGATAGGCTCTGTTGTGCCAAGCTCAAAATTTTTGATAGACAGCCTGCTTGAAGATATAGACTTTAAAAATGCAAAGTGCGTAGTGGAGTACGGCTCCGGCACAGGGCGCGTAACAAAGGAGATCCTTAAAAGGGCGAGAAAAGACGCAAAAATCGTTTGCTTTGAAATAAACAGGAAATTTTACAAATATTTAAGCAATAATGTAAAAGATAAAAGGGCTGTATTGATTAATGACAGCGCCGAAAACATAAAAAGGCACCTAAGGTCATTGGGCATTGAAAAAGCGGATTACGTGGTTTCGGGGCTGCCATTCTCGAATTTTCCTGACAACAAGAAATGCGCCATAATGGGTGAGACCAGAAGTACGCTGAAAAACAACGGAAAATTTGTGTTTTACCAGTTTTTTGTGAAATTCAACAGGCACCTTAATCATTATTTTTCAAAGATTTCTACGAGCTTTATGCCCCTGAACATTCCGCCATGTTTCGTATACGTGTGCGAGAAGTAGCCAAATGAAGCTGAGAATAAGGAAGGAAAGGATATTTCTTGCATTTGCATTATTGAGGATAGTGCTTGCCTTTGTGCTAAGCGCCCTGATACTAAACGAAAGAAGCAATATTGCAACCATCTTCTTTATTGCAACTGCCTTGATAGCATTTTTTGAGGTGATGCTCAGCAAAAGGATGGCAGAAAGGTCCCTGCTCAAGTCCATATTTGATTTTTTTGCAGACAGGCTGCTTATAAATCTGGTTGCCATTTCCCTTGCAGTCAAATCGCTGCTGCCCCTATGGGTCATGCTTGTGTTCCTGCTCAGAGACTTATTGACTTTGGCAATCGGCTCAATAATGTTTTACCGCGACTTCAGAAGGGAGTTCAAGCCCACCGCACTTGGAAAGATAAGCCTCTTCTTCCAGATAATAGCCTTGATACCGGTTGTAATGGGCAATCTGGACTGGGTTTTGATATGGATTGCAATAGTCATGACTTTGGCATCGGGCATAGAATCCTTGTTTAAGTCAGAGTTCAGGCTTGTAAGGAGAAAATCTGATCTGGATGAGTTCAAGATGCTTAGGCTGATAAAATTTGCCGATGTGTTCACATTGACCAACGTGATATTCGGCATTATAAGCATACTATTTGCCATAAAGGGATGGTACACCACGGCAAGCATTATGCTCTTACTGGCTGCGGTGTCAGACTACTTTGACGGAAAGGTCGCAAAGACTATGGGCCAGCAGAATGATTTTGGAAAAGAGCTTGACAGCCTGGCAGACACAGTAAGCTTTGGAGTTGCGCCTGCAATATTCGGCTTTTCATTGATTCAGACGCCTTTGGCAATAATCTCCTTCACGGTTTTCCTGTTCTGCGGCATATTAAGGCTTGCCAGATACAACATAATGGAATTAAAGGGGGCTTTCCAGGGGATGCCCATAACACTGAACGGCATCCTCATTCCATTAGCTTACTTCCTTGACACGCCGATAAAGTTTTACCCGTACATTTACCTTGTGCTTGGGATTTTGATGGTTTCCTCATTTAGAATTAAGAAGCTGCCTTAGGCGATTTTAGCATGAAGTTGAGCACGGCCAAATAGCTTATGATTATGGACGTAATCAGAAAAATATCTTTGTAAACAAAATTAATCAGCAAAGCCAGAATGGTTATGTAGCCAAAGCCCACGCTTACTTTGCTCAAGGTTGAAGCCAGAATCTTTTTGTATTTCTTTAGATGGTACAATTTGATGACTCCTATTGAAATGACTGGGATCACCAGCAAAATGCCAAAACTGACCGGGATGTACCCTGCATAAACAAACACCGCCAAAGTTGCAGAGACAAAAGTCCAGTCAGTAAAAGAATCAAGCATGCTGCCGAAAGCTGTCATCTGCTTCATAACTCTTGCCGAGATGCCGTCAAGCTTGTCCCCTAATGTTATGACTGCAAATATCAGCAAAGAGGCGTTTATTTTAGAATTCAAAAAATAGTGGACAAAAGGGATTATCAATAAAAACCTCATTAAGGTGATTAGATTGGGCAGATTTATTATTTTGTTGCCGGTCATTTTCCTGATTCTTGCCAGGTATTCAATGCCGGAAATGAGCGTGAGCAGTACGGCAGCCAGCATGGAATGCCAGCCAAAAGGCAGCTGAAGCAGCACAAAAACAATGGCAATGCTTTGCACAACTGTCTTTGCCTTGCCAAAATTGCTGGCAGGCACAACAATCCTGCTCGGCAAAAGGTATATCCTTATTGCAGTAACAACAGCCTCTCTTGCAATAATTGCAGCTGCCATCCAAAGCTCCACTCCTTTGCCGATTAAAAAGATCAGCGCTGTGGATATGAGCAGCTTGTCTGCAATGGGGTCTATAAGCTTGCCAAACTCTGTAACCTGCTTCTTCTTCCTTGCGAAATAGCCGTCAAAGAAATCAGAAATGGACAGCATGGTGAATATGAAAGCCGCAAAAATTTTTTTGTAGGGAATATCAGCCAAAAGAATGATGGCAAACAAGGGGATTAAGCTTACCCTTATTATGGTTATCTTGTTGGGTATGTTTAATTTGAACTGCATGATTGCATAAGATTTATAACTGCTTAAATAATTTTCTGAAAAATGACAGAAGCGGCCGGAATTTTCATTTTGAAATGCTTTTACCTGATGCTCCCGGCCTATTTCGCCAATATGGCCCCTGTGATGGTAAAGAAAATCGGCCTTTTTGCTTTCCCCATAGACTTCAACAAAAGGATAGGCAATGCCCCTCTTCTGGGCAAGAACAAGACTTTTAGGGGGCTGATATTTGGGATAGCCTTCGCCATAATTATCGCCTTTTTGCAGAACATGGCCCACAACATAGAATTTTTCAGGGGAATATCATTCATAGACTACCAGAACTGGCTTTTGTTCGGGCTTTTGATGGGGTTTGGGGCATTGGCAGGCGATCTGGCCAAGAGCTTTTTCAAGAGAAGGGTAGGAATAAATCCTGGAGACAAGTTTGTCCCGTTCGACCAGACGGATTTTGTTGTCGGAGCATTGATATTTATAATGCCAGTTTTTAAGGTAACTTTAGCCATATTCATTGTTTCGCTGCTGTTAAGCTTTGTGCTGCACATCATAGTGAATCATGTAGCCTTCTATCTAAAAATAAGGGGCGAGAAATGGTAATAGGTTTGCGATTATGATGAACGGAATGTTATAGTACAGGATTTTGTATGCATTATTTCCTTTCTTATTGCACATCAATGAAGACGTTGGGATTCCATAGAGCATAATCAAGCTTGACTCAATCACAAAAAGGCTCGTGTTGCCCGAGCTTATGAAGAATAAAATGCCAAAAATTGAATAAGCCAGCATAGACCCTTTGAATAAATTTTTTGCCCTTAATTCCGCAGTGAAAAGGGCTGCAAACAGCAAAATCAGGGCTGTAAGATAAAGAAGATTGCTAAAATAATAAAAAATCAGGAAAATGAAGATTAAAAGCAAAAAAATTTTTCTCAGTGATGAAAAATATTTCTTTAAGGGCTTCTGCTCTTCAGGCGCTATTTTAACCAGCAAGAGTCCTATCAACAGCCCGAGAAACGAGATTACAGAGGCAAAAAAATAGTTGGTATACTGCATCTTATCTCAAAGTTCTTTTTCGATATCCTGTATCTGCCTTATTCTCCTTTGGTGCCGGGCCTCATTAGAGAAACCTGTGCTGAGCCACAGCTTTGCTGCTTCCACAGCATGCTGCTTTGACACGAACCTTGCGCCAATCGAGAGTATGTTTGCATCATTATGCGTCCTTGACAGTTTTACTATGTTAAGATTGCTGCAGTGGTACACTGCAGCCCTTATCCCTTTCACTTTGTTGGCCACGATTGCCTCGCCCTGACCCGAGCCGCCGAAGATTATGGCCCTGCTTCCTTTGCTGGATGCGACCTTTTTTGCGGCCTTCAGCATAAATTTTGGATAGTCATCTTCCGCATCGTATTTATAGGCTCCCTGGTCTTCAACTTGATAGCCAGCTTTTTGCAGGTATTTTTTAATATGCTCTTTTAACTCAAAGCCAGCATGATCTGAAGCAAGGAATATTTTTGGTTTTGGCATTTTAATTTTAAATCCGTGATTTAATTTATTGTTTTTTATCCGTAATGTAATGATTCGTTATTGCTTTCGTCTCGTATTGGAATTTTTTGTATTGTTATATTAAACTAAGCCCAATACTTTTAAATCTTTCTCAAGGCCCGGGACTGTGTCGTAGTTTTTAATATCTTTGTAATCAATCCACCTGAATTCCGTGTTTTCATGGTCAAGCTTGACTTTATTTGAGCTGGCTTCGCAAAGGAAAGGCATTACAATCCATGATTTTTCGTTTTTATGGCTGCTTGCCTGAAAAAGCCTTCCTTTCTTGACTAGCTTGGCCTTAATGCCGGTTTCCTCCTTTATTTCGCGCAGGGCAGTGTCCTCTGCAGCCTCAAATTCCTTTACATATCCCGAGCAGAAACTCCATTTGCTGGGAAAATTCCAGTCATCCGGGGATTTTTTCAGGATTAAAATCTTGTTTTTGTGCCTTACAACTCCGGTAACTGCAAAATAGGTTTTCATCAGAAAAAAGATAAGTTCATTGGTTTATATTGGTTTTGCTGATTGTTGGATCATTTTGTTAATTCAAAAGAAAAAATGGAATCTCAGTACCAGCTTCCTCGCCAAGTTGAGTGGCCCCATTGGATAAGCAAATCAACCCCCAGCCTTTCGACCTGCAAGGGAACGTCACAAGCGCCAAAGCACGAGCCCATCCATATGACTGCCTGCGCATCTGTGCCTTTTTCTATCGCCTGCTGTATTTCATTCGCCCTCGGCTTCAGGCCGTCAGGCAGCTGGATGCAGACCAGCTTGGCATTGTCTTTCTTTATTCTTTCGATTACCTTGTTCAATTCTAAGTCGTAGGTGGACATAAAAGAAAAGGAATTATTTAAGGTTTAAAAATTATTGGGTTGGTCTTGAAGATTGCAACAAAGAGGCAAGATTCCTTATATCTTTGCGTTGTTGAAGAATAGGATAGTATTGTCCAGCGTCAACATGAGCAACTGCTTTCATAGGGTAATAGGGTATTGCGACAATTTCTCCTTCTCCAATATTTTCTAATGAAGGATTACCAATAAGTTGGCTTGTGAGGCGGCTTACCACCTGAATGTCCCCAGGATCATACTGTTTGTTTAATCTCCTGACCATTTCATCTATTCCCCGTCCACCTTCTGGTTGTTCGCTTACTACTTCGAAAACTCTGCCATCTCTTTCAACATATGTGTTATCTCCTTGTTTCAAAACAAAAAAGTAATCGTCAGGAGACCTAGATGATTGTATTTTGCGTGTTATACCGTAAACTGCAGCAGATGGAATACTGCCTACCAAAATTAATTTGCCTAATGTTCTAAGAACCTGCCTTCTTGAAGGACCTGGGGCATCATTTCCTACCGGTACATCTACTTGCAGCATTTTTATTACTCACAAAAACATCTCATCCAACTCAAAGCCGGAAAGGTCTTTCTTGTTGATTAATTTAGCGAAATCCTTGTCCTTCATCTTCTTCCTTGATTCCCTCATGGTCTCAATCTGCTCCATGTCCTCGTCCAAAAATAATTCTTCTGTTTCCATTTTAATCTCCTAATAAGTTTGATTGCTGTATTCCTGATTAGCCGAGTAATCAACCTGTTTCTCGTTTTTGGCATTAGGATTGCCTTCTGCTATCGAACACGCTAAACACATGATAAAACCCCCAACCTATTTTTTGTTACTTGATAGTGATATAGGTTGTATATAAAGTTTTCGCTTATTTAGAATTATTTTCAATATTGAAAGGAAATCTTACCTAATCAGATGCCTCATATAGTGCTTGCAATTAAAGCAATAGCATATTATTCTATGCTTATGTATCCTGACTCTTGAATTAATGCCGGGCACCATATAGCTGTGGCAGTTCTTGCAGAATCTTTTCTTTAGTGAAGAAGGCAGGCTTAGCTTGTACTTCATGGCTATTCTTCGTGCTGTTTTGACGTATTTATTGGCCAGATTTTGGTCTTTTTTGAAGACGCATTTAGCTTCCTGGAAAAGAAAATTTATTCGCTTCTTTGCTATATTAACTTGCTGCGCTGGCTTTTTGTGATATTTGTGGGGCATTTTATTGATTTTAATTCAAATGTATTTTAATGTTTTCACAATATGGAGTGCTTTTAGCGTACAGTTGGCAAAAGATATTTATAGGAGTTAATATTGGATTTACACTATGGAAAAGTCTTTATTAAGTAAATTGTCCAAAGAACTGGAAATTCCTGAGAAGAAAATACTAGATGAAAGTTTAAATGTTTTCCTTGATGCAGAGCTAAGAAACGCATCTGCTGAGATTTTGAATATCAAAAAACAGTTTAATGTGTCTAGCCTAAAGGAACTCAAAAATAAAATCGAGAAGGGTAAAATCGAAGAGCATCCGGCTTGGGAGCAGCTTATTTTCTGGGAGAATTTAAACAAAAGAATCAGGGTGGTTAGCGATTGGATGCAGAAATTACATATCTCAAGCTAAAAAATGTTGCACTGCAGGAATTTCCGGACATTGTTGCCTCTGCTTCTATTACGAGAGGGCCTTTGAATGTTGCTAAAAGTTTAAGATTATTTTTTACAGATAACTCATTTCTGGAAATTTGGATAAGCGATAAGAAATACTCTTATCATTGGCAGAGAACAGACAAAAAGATTTACAGGCATGACAATGCGCCACATAAGAAACATGAGAAGATAAAGACTTTTCCCAAGCATTTTCACTAGGGTTCTGAAGAAAATGTTAAAGAAAGCAATATTGCCGATAATCCAGAAACTGCAATAAGGGATTTTCTGAAGTTTGTTAGAGAAAACATTTAATTTTGCCAAATGTTTGCTTAAGTTATCAGATTAAGCGAAGCTGGGAAGAGAAACCCCATTTTCGAGTGTAGAATTCCGTTAAGAGTTAGGCGAACTTTTTTACAAATCTATTTCCTTCTATATTTCTTTAATCCTTCCGCAACTACAGATTCGGCAATTGCTTTATGTCTCCATAGAAAATCGCTTATTATATCTCTCGCTAAGTATAATCTCTCAAATGAATCATCTAGTCTTCTCAAACTATGCGGCCTAAATCCAGGATATCCATATGGACTATTTCCAGAATCTACTATGAAATTTGCATGAGTATAACTCCTTCTCAATTTAAAATGCTCTAAAATATAATGTATAACCACATCGTCATCAGCTGAGTAAGGAACTTTTATCCAAAATGCCTCATCAGGCTTGCCTCTTCTTTCAGGAGTTCTGGGAGCTTGTTTTTCTACAATTCCGGTTTCAATCTTTATAAGCTCCTTGCCTGTTTCCGGCAGTCTTTTTCCTCTAATTGTATGGCCTACTAATAGAAAAACGTAATCTGAGTCATAATCAGTAAGCTCAGACCCACCAAATTCCCTAGGATCATCTGGCTTTATCCAACGAGCCGGAAAAGGACTGTCCCTTAGAGATTCTCCGATTTCCATTTCCAATCCACCTGAATGAAACCCAGGTTTCAGTTTTAAAACTCCCAATTCTCTTCTGGGGTCGGGAGCACCAGGAAATTGACGACCTTCTAGAAACATTCTAAAATATCTTTTTAAAACTGGGTCTATAGTGTATTGGTCTAAAGATTCTGGCTTTCTTATAACTGTCATTTTGACTATGTATAAATCATCTATTTATAAACCTTCCTATTTTGTAGTTATTATTTAGTAGTGATTTATGCATTGGGGTGGGTGGTCGGG
>Ga0209541_10015010_pt1 | contig 11628 bp, 10 predicted proteins | sample RifCSPlowO2_01_FD_184027 | JGI IMG/M metagenome (GOLD analysis project Ga0209541, IMG submission 184027) | Groundwater microbial communities from Rifle, Colorado - Rifle CSP2_plank lowO2_0.1 (SPAdes) (version 2) | ecosystem: Environmental > Aquatic > Deep subsurface > Groundwater | place...
GAATTGACTTAATAATTCCGGTACCCACGCGGCCACTCTTAGTTATCAATAACATATTAATCATTTCAAGTGTTAAACTTTTTGGAATTTTATCTTGCTCCGATCGCGACTCAATCGGATCTTATTCCAAGATCTTTCAATGGCGGTATTTGCTATTGCTAATTTGACACTTCCCAAAGCGGCGATTCAAAGAATCACCTGCGTCAATGTTATTGATAGAAATCGAATATAAAGAAGAGTATTTTCCGGATATTGAATTGTGTAGTTGTCAATTACAATCGACTTGATAAATTCCGACGATTGCGTCCAAAAGAGCTATAAACTCATCTACTTTGGGAAAGTCACATATTTCTGAGCAAGGTCGGTCAATAATGATGTTAAATGATTATAATATTGATATAAAAATTCCCATATCAATGTTATATTTTGCAAATGGGCTATGCGATATATCTAATGAACGTGTAACTCGATCCTTGCAGGCGTATATTGGTATTCGATCGTTGCTTTTGGATCAAATGGATTGAAATAAGCTATCTGTGCTAATTGAATCATGTAAATATCATCCGAATGAATCGAAACGTGCACAGTTCCCTGCCGATATCGGCCAACAATTCATATTTTCCATACCGATCATGTGAAAGTGTATCAAAATATTGCTGAAGTTGATTCTTCATATACAAATAAAATTGAATTTTGGACAAATAAAACGTACCCTATGTCTTCCCACAACCTCCATCTGTGTGAGCTGAAGAAAGCCCATAGCGCCTTTTCTCACGAACAAGAACGCAAGGCGAAATTCGCCGAACTTGCCGATAAACTCGATGGTACCGATGATGAGAAATTTGATTCCGTGATCGCCGTCATTCAGTTAATGTACAATTGCCATATTACGGCAGATGCACAATATATGCTGAATGGCGTGTTGACTAAGATTCAAAATTACTACCGAAATTTCCCTGAAATTGCCGGACGTCTGGATAAGATCACCAAAGAAGCCGATGCACTCGATGCCGAAAATATGGCATACATGGCCATCAAACCAGACCAGAAAACTCCATACATTGGAGCTAAGCAAATCAGGAGGAAGAATGCCAGAGAGCTATTTGCTACTCATATTAGAAGAATCTGGGACTCCATTAATCTTGGCGTTCCCAGTGGAAAAGACAATGGAATCGTTGTTATTGATTTCGATACATCCAATGCAATGCCAGTTACCGGAAAAAAATCCGGAACTGAGTTCTACGAGCAATTTGTGAAACCCATTATGGATAAAGAAAAAATAGAAACCAGGACAGTGAAAACGCCAAATGGCCTTCACTTGTACTTCAAATATATCCAACATGACTGTTTGAAGACTAGGGTTGGTACTATTCACGATGGACAATACTATACAGTTGACATTCGAAGTAATGAAAGCTATGTGGTTTGCCCACCATCCATGGTCAATGGTCTTGAATACAAATACGAAGGAACGCGGAAAATTGCACCGATGCCTTCGAGTTTGCTTGACATACTGACTTCTCCAGCGAACAAATTTGATCAGAGGATTCGCGCGAATTACAATGGTTAAATCCCTTTCTTTTTTTCCATGGTTATTCGGAAAACCCCAAGAAGACCAAAAAATAGAAGAGTTTAGTCCAATCTATAAACAAACGGAGACATGATAATCTGATATTTATTCATCGTTGATTCGCTAATCTGCAAACGTTCAATGACTATCGCCCTAGTTAATCCAATTCCGTGAATCTGGATGCAATTCTGCAGAATTCCGGCCAAAATTGAATTGGCCGAATTCACAAGAGCTACCGGAAGGTTGGTAATTCGGTTAGCGTATTTCCGTACAATGTCAATCCGGGTGAGTTCCGGGAAGAGCCGAGGGAGTCTCTGGATCAGATCTTGAATAGTTGCCGGGTTAGTAGAAAACGTTCCTCGCAATTCCGGATATTTTTTTGTGTACCGATTCAATTTATTATTTCCGGTCGACAATGCATGATCGGACAGGTCGAATATTCTTTTGAGATCAGTATTGGTGTAGAATACGTACTGGTCCTGGCAAACTTTCTGGAAACATTTGGCAATAACTGCCATTTTAATTTTGTCTCGGGTGATCACTCGGAGTTCTTTGAGTTTCCGGAAATTTAACATGGTTTTATCGGTTAGTTGCTCTACCAGATCCTTAGCCAAATGGCGTCCCAGAATATTACGTAGATTGCTCCTTTCGCGCAATAGGGAACTTTCAAGATATGGCGTATTCTGCCAGAAGTTCAGCATTTTGATTTTGCCATTTCCGCAGATATAGGTCTTTGTGCTCAGTTGGGGAATTAGTTTATTGACTATTCCGGAATATCCATTGGCTTCCCAGCCGGAATCGACATGAATTTCATTCAGTACCAATCCACAATTGGAACAGCTTCTGGCGTGATCGGAAATTGCAATCTTTGTCGATAGACAATTTGGGCAATACTTGGATTCCGATACTTTCGACTCCTGGGCGTCTTGTATATCAGGAATATAACCTTGCATGAGTCATGATAATAAAGTTTAATTCATTTTTATGCATAAATCCTGGTCTTATGCACAAAACAAATATTCTTCAAACCCAATATGCTCATACGACTTTTCTGTACAATCTCGGATTCCTTCCGGTAGCCGAAAATGAATTCCGGATTTTCCAGATGTCAATATTGAGTTATTTAGCATATCGATTCGATGGTGCGAGAGAACGTGGATCCGTACACTGTCATTATGCGTGATGATATTTCGGACGAGGAAAAAAGAAAGCATGGGCCTAGGATTCTGTTTTTTTGTCAATAAAATTGAAAATCTCGTCATTAGAAGTATCCTAACCCAAGATGCTCACATATGACTTTCTGTACAATCTCGGATTCCTCCCGGTAGCCGAAAACGAATTCTGGATTCGTAAATTGATCTATCTGTGCAATTTGGAAAAGCATAAAGTCCTGGCGTGCGAACCATCCTTTATTCGGATGTTCCCCAAAGTTATCTTCAAGATTACCGATATTCGCGAAAATCCAAATTATGAATGGATAGCCGGCGTCGACCGTGACATGAAGATTTGCTCAACAACGATCGAATTGATACTTTATCCTAAGTTGTTGACTAATCCGAACAATGTCTTGGATTGGCATACATTGCTAAGCCATATTCATTCACGGATGTATCCACAGATTACGAGAGATTTCATACAGGAACTGGCCTCTACCAGAAATAAATCGAATTGCCTGTGTTTTACTTGCAGAAATGAAGTATCATTGCGAGTAACGATCCCTGATTTCTCCGTCATTCCAATACCGATTTTGGAACAATACATCCCGAAATTCGCAATGATGTATGAATATTTTCTCATGAACAAAGAATTATTTTCCAAGAAAGCCAATGAATTATATGCTCCATTGGATAATTTGGATCTCAAGAACGTCGAATCTTGGGAAAATATCGGTCGAAATCCGCATTTGGATGAGAAATTCGTAGAAACCTATTTCGGAAAGTTCCCCAGTCTCCCGAAGTTGAAATACTCATTGGCATTCTTGGTGAGACATTTGAATAAAATCAACGAACCATGGTTATATGCGAACTCCGCGCAGGACGCTGGTGTCCTGCTACGATCGGCACGCGGACTGTCGTACTGGATTGACTCAGAGCGCCAGTTCTTAGCCATTGTCAAGCAATACTCCAACATTCAGTTAGAATCTGTTAATAATGTATCATGGGAAGTTGCCAAAGATCATATTAAGAATCTTTCTCTGAAAGCATTGTCAAGAATTCCGGATCTCCCGCCGGATTTTCCAGATGTCAATATTGAGTTATTTAGCAAATACAATATCGACCCAATGGCGCGCAAGGACGTGGATCCGCATATTGTCATAACGCGCAATGATATTTCGGATGAAGAAAAAAAGAAAGCATGGGCTATGATTCTGTAAGTTTTTTTGGATTCTGGGCCTAGCATTTCAGGTTACCGCAACTATGGCAACTCAGGCATCCGGCATAATAAATCAGCGGAGTTCGACAATCCGGGCATAGTTGACCAGCCATTCCATCCGGAATATAATATTCCACTATCTTGGCGGCTAAATAACTCAATGCTAGGATATTGCCAGATTTCCTGAGCTGCTTAGCGATTTCCGGTAAAGCAACATTGGTTTTGAAGCATACGGATACCATTCGGAATAATAATTGCTCCACTGGAAGAAACACATCCTGTAGATTTGCCAATTCTTCACCAGTCTCAAGAAATTTCAGCGAATAGTGATCGCAATCTTCTTTTTTTACTTTTCCATGATAGACTTGATCGGGATTCAGGTTGCTACCCTGATATACACCTCCGAACATTTCGTATGGGTGGCCATCTTTCAGCCCAACGATGAATACAAATAACTGACCTGTCATTCTGCGAACGTGAATGTCGCAGAATAGGCTTATTGGTCGATCGTCTCCGACCGGAACGATTTCATCACCATAGATATCGAGATATTCGACTTGGCTGAAATTCTGCTTGTCAATCCGAACCCCGCGATTACGAAGACGGAGTGCTAAATCGCGGAATGGGATATAGCTAACAATTCCGTACATTTCCCGATCGGGAAATACAGACAGGCTTTTCAATTCCAGGCGATGCGATTCCGTGATGAGTTCCATAATGGTTTCCGTTTGGGTTCCTTGTGGAATCAAGTATGTTGTGGATATGCTGGAATCAATCCATTTCTGGCATCGGCTCATGAGTTGCATCTTTTCAAGAATCGGAATTTCGGTAGCATTCCGGAATCCGGACTGGGGAGTGTAGCTCCCGGACTGGCTGAGAAACTCCAGGACTTTGCGGCCAATGGCCCCATCCCAAGTATCTTCAACGGTATCCTGGGAAAGCAGATCCGGATAACGCTCTCGGACAACATGAGGGACGCAGAAATAATATCGGTAGGAACCAGAAATCCTAGTTCGCTTCCAGTAACAGATTCCGAAACTCGGTTCCAGACCATATGACATAATGGCGTTCCGGAACATCAACGATAGACTTCCGGTTGGAGCAATCGAGGAACAGGTGACATTTCGCATATGGGTGAATTTCAGACCCAGGCCGATCATTCGTTGTACAAATGGGCTCTTGAGGTAATCCGGGCCGAACATCTCGAAATTGCCTTTTTCTTTTCCCAATTCTATACTGGCCCGATATAATCCGTAATTGAATTGTTTAATGAATTCTTCGACGGCATCATTGGCTTCGCCGTATCGGAGCCCTTGTTTAAATAACCAACCGTCAATATTAGTAATGCCCGCACCGATTCGGCGGAGTGACCGGATAGCAACGCGTTGCATTTCGGTCGGGCTAAGATAATTCCGGAGTTCATATTCATTAACATTGTCAAGGAACCGGACAAGAGATTCGGTAATTCGGGGCATCAGTTCCGGAGTCATTAATTCTGCATTGAGGCTGGATAATACACAAACCGATTCTCGAGACAAGTATTGCTCGGAGCAAGCATTTGTGCTAATGATTCGGCTATCATAACCAGTTCCGGTATATAGATAATCAGAATTGCTATATTTTCGAGCAATAGAAATATTCTGGATGCCTGGTTCAGCATTCTTTCGCATTCCTTCAGCTATCATTCGGAGAATTGCTCTGGCCGGAAGCTCGCGAATAATTGTCTCAGATGCACGATATTGCCTGGCAATATAATTCGAGGTTTGGTCTGTTGACCAACTCGGGTCTACATAGACTGTCTGGCCAATATTGATTTCTGGAACCGTGAATTCCATTTTCCAGATGTTATCTGTCCGAATTGCTTCATAAAAATCATCAGTAATCTGGACAGAAATGTTGGCATTCTGAATTCGGGTATAATCCGATTTAATACTCAGGAATTCCGGAATATCCGGATGTTTAATACTTAACGAAAACAACATTGCCGGAATGCGAGCCTTTTGGCCAATATCGGAACCGATTCGGTCAATGGCTTCAAGCCAGCGAACTGCTCCGAATGATTCTTTGGCTGCATTGGCAACATTGGAATGTCTGGGACGCAATCTGCTAGCATCTAATCCGAGTCCTTGGCGATAAGCCGCACATTTCGCGACCGAATAATATGCTCCGCGATATATGGCTTCCAAATTATCCCAATCTTCATTGTCCCGAAGGACTCCTAGAGATAGGGTTGTGCAATTACATAGGCTGATTTTCTTCTTGGAACCGGCGCCCTGGACGATACTTCCGGCCGGAAACCAATAGCCGAGCATGATTTCATCGAACCATCGTTTGGCCCAGAGATCTTGTTGGTCTTGGTTCTCCATTGTTGAGATTTCCTGGACAACTCGCCAAATGGCCATGATAATGGTTTCGTTTCCTTGCTGGTATTTCTTTTTGAAGACGTCGATGGAGAATTGATTTCCGTGGAAATATTCCTCGGTGGTCAGATTCTGGACATCTTCGTATAGGATCATTAGGTATATATCTAAGTCTAATTTTCATTTTTATTGATGAAAAAATACTGATTTCTGGGATTATTTTTCCGTAGGATTTTCTGGATCTACTGAATTGCCTTGATCTGGGCAGTCAGGTCAGCCAGAGAAGCGCTGCTGCGTTCAATTATCATGGGAATATTATTCTTCTTGCCGATCCGGACAATCGCCATTATTGCTTCCACAGACCCTCCCAGTTTTGAGTTACCAATATATCCCTGAAATAAATCTTCATGTTCATCCTTCCGCGGATTTCTGGCATCGTTGAGATGAATCAGTGACAGATGTCGATATCCGATATATTTATCAAACTCTCCAAATAATTTCTGGATACCATCCGGAGTCATATCGTATCCAGATATATAAGCATGGCAAGTGTCGATACAAAATCCGGTTTTCTGGCGAGCTGGTTCAAGCAGTTTTTTCCAAATATATATGAATTCTTCAATAAAAACGCAGATTTTGGTTCCGAGACGCGGCTGATTTTCAATAATTAATTTAGCGCCATCCGGAAATTTGGATGTCAATGCGGTGATGTTGTTGGCAATCTGATCCAGATATTGGCATTGATTGACTATTCCAAGTGCTGGAAAAACACAATCTCTGGACGGTCCTTCCGGACTGGATCCTGGATGAACCACTGTTCCGGGCGTCGTGGACCATCTGAATCCGAATTGAATATCATCCAATAGGGACTCGATATCATCCGATCTCAGGGGGCCTGTAAGATGAACAAGATATGACGCATGAATGAAAATCGGAATGTTTTGGATATTTGCTGGTCCGGATCGGCTTTTTGTTCTAATCTGGGGACTTTTAGCAAATATTTGAACAGCTTTTGCTCCGATTGTTTTGGCGTCTTCGATGAACGAATTAATTGGTAAATGAGCTCCAATCATTTAAATCGTTTTTTGGATATATAATTATACAGAATGCTTTTAAAAGATCTGGTTGGTGGAGTTGAAGTTATCAATCGACTCGTGAAAGTTGAAGTTTCGCCCAGAGTTGCGTACAAATTGCACCAATTTGCTACAATTTTTGAATCGGATATTGCATTTTTCAATACAGAACGAGAAAAAATCCTGAATGCTCACGGAATCAAATCTGGAGACAAGTATACAATTTCAGAGATCAATGTATCTTTAGTACGGGATAAATTAGAATCTCTGGGTTCATTAGAAATTGACAAGAAATTTCCCCGAATTAATGTGGACGATATTCCAATCAAATTAACCGTGGAGGATATTCACAGAATTGCATTTCTTCTTGAAGACTCGTGAAAAAAGACAGATCTTTTTTCACGAGGAGGGCATATTTTATTGACTTTTTTTCAATTTTAATTCAAGGTGATTTTGCATAATATATGGATTTCAGTTATCGGCGAAAGATTCTTCTGAAGAAAAAAATAGAAGATTTAACCGATCAGCAACAAAATGATCTTTTGAATCATATAATGACCATTATTAATCCGGAAATAAATATTCAGTTGTCAAATCCGGTCATGCTTGATTGTTCACGGGTTTCTAATGAGGACTTGTTAAAAATAGAGACATATGTTAATTTGCATTCCCGAAGAGACTCAGAATATACTTGACAATATCTAAATTGCCCATTTGGCAAGCCGTGATGAAAACTGGAGGAATCAATTCTGGCCACCGGTTTTGATACTCAATGAGTTTATATTGGCATATACCGATATGAAGACTGGGAAAATGTAACCGGAAGCTTCCAGGAATTAGATAATCCCGCTTGAAGGGGTATCAATCCCGATTCCCGGGAATAGAAATATCTCTTGAAGAATATCCACGATGGATATTGTAGGGCTCGAGCATATATATCAAATGTACTAGGAAATCGCCTGTATTGTAAAAGTGAGCATAATTGATCAGCCAATACTGTTTCAAATTTGCTAGATTTGGAATTCCGATAAATATCCAATAGATGAAATCTCTCCATATTAATATCTCATTAAGAAAAAAATGTCATTATTGGACAAAATTGTAGATATCTTCGGTGACAGAATCTGGAATAATAGCACAAGCGGTCCACGATTTTCCAACTCGTCCGGCGCGGCCAATCAGTTGAAATAATTCCACTGGATCCGGAATTCTAACATGAAGTTCAATCGTATCAATTGCGTAATTGACCCCATGACTCATGCTTCTGTTGGAAATCAAGGTATTTAGCGTTCCAAGCGAGGCTTGTTTCAAGACTTCACGAGTGTAGCTGGTCTTCATACCATTATAGACTCCAATTCCAGTCATCAATAGAAATTTCAGCTCGGGTTGAACTTCAAGATTGTTCCATTGGATATTTTCAGATTGAACTCGACTGCATCTTGGAATCACCGGAATTTCAATTTCGCTAACTCGTCTGGCATATTCCTGGGCATCTTTGACTTTAATGGCTACGATTCTTTGTTGGTAGATTGCAAAATTTTGCTGATATGAATCCAAAGTAGTTTTAACAAATTTGGCGACATCGGCTGGAAATTTGTTATTTAATGCACAAACTACCGGATCGTCAACAATGACGAGTTTCATTCCTGATTCTTTTTTTCCTGGGCTCGGGAATTCTTGTTTTTCTGGAACCGTAGCCTTGAGGTAACCAAGAATTTCCGATTTGATCCCCTCAGTAGTCATACTGGAGATTTTGAGTTCATCCAGGAATGACAACGAATATGCTTTTGCTACTTCAATGGTGTAGCATCTCTGCAGAAAAGGTTGTTCTTTAATTTTCGCTAGAACATGGTCAAGCTCAATTCGACATTGTGCGCGATCGTTTGGTATGAGCACTTTTCCATCGGAAATAAGCGTACAACCGATATGACATTCCGAAGATGAAATCCGAATCCCAGATTCGGGGTAGGGCATTCCCTTGATGTATAATACGGAATCATTCAGGCCAGTGAATGTCGCCGATGCATAAATACATCTACGGATATTGTGTTTCTGCATGAAATCATAGTCTGCTTGGTTTGGTTCATCAATAAACACGATTGCATCCTCTGGAATATGAAAGACTTCTTTGGATTCAACGATATCAAGAATATCCTCGGGAAGATTATTCTTATATTCCTGATATTTCTGTGAGACATCATGTATGCGCATTGCCATTTTGAAGGTCTGAATCTTGGCTCTTGCAATGTCTTCCGGAGAAGTGTAATACAATGGACGTATTCCCGGATGAGTGCGCCCAATTCTTTCGGATTCAGCACGAGACTTGGCTTCAGATTCCGGAATGATTTCTTCTTCTTCCTCATTGTAATACTCCGAACCCCGTTTGATGGTTTTGCCGAGATTCTGGATGCCATGAATAATGGACATTGATGTCTTGGATTTGTCCCGGAGTTCTTTGACTTGTTCACAAATTGGGAAATGATTGCAGACATAGATCAGATTCCAACGTCTGGCTAACGCGACAACACTAGTTGTTTTTCCGGACCCGATCATTGGATCATAGCGAATTTCAAGCTTTGGGACATTCCAGAATTCCGATACAGCATTCATGAGATCAAGCTGATGTTGACGCGGTTTGATTCCGGCTCCCGGAATCAAATGATCATGTGGGGTCAGATGAAAGCTGGCTGGATTTTGATAAATATCTAGACTGGTCCAACCACAAACTGCCGTGCGAAGTTTCTTGCGACAACTTGGAGCAAACTCTTCGCTAGTCGTTGGGTTCATGTAGGATTTTCCGGTAGAGACCGCATTATCGAGTTTCAGAAGTGCCATGACAGTATCAGGTGTTCTGGGAAGCGAGATGAGATATTCGACGCGGAATTCCAATGGCAAGGTATGAACATTACTTCCGGTCGGAATGATTTTTTTTAGCGACCCGATGGAATTGGCCAAGCGAATCTTGTCGGCACTTTTCATCGAGGGAACGTTTTTGAATTCATTCCGGTTGACCAGGAAAATGTGACGATAAAGCATTTCGCCAATGACCGTAGGAATAGTTATGGTTTCGTTGAGATCGAGAAGGCAATTGATTACAGTGAGTTCGAAAGTGGACATGTTTCCTGGGTTTCCTGGGTTTCCTGGGTTTCCTGGGTTTCCTGGGTTTCCTGGGTTTCCTGGGACTAGAGATTAGAAGATTGAGACTTTTTGCGCCGGCTGGACTTACAGCAAGCTAAATTCTCTGGTTTGGAGACTAATATTTTCTCTGCCAAAATTCACTTTTTATAGGCTCTCTGGGCGAATTCCTCATAGTACATCCTGGATCTCGGCTTATTTAATTGATCAGTTCTTGATTCTTTACAGAAACCTAAGGCAAATTCTAAATAAAACCGGCGAATTATTGGACCTATAGTGGAATAAATGTCCAGAGATCTTTAGTTTTAGTGGCTAACAATTGGCCAGTTGCCGAATAGGATTCGGAATATTCGGTGTCAAAATTATGCACCAATTTCTTTGTTTTTCCATCCTGATGATACCAAGTCCAAATGCCAATCTGTTTCCCATTGCGAAAGTTACCATGTGCGTGATGATATTTCCAGGAGCCCTCCTGAATTAATTTAGTCCCATCAAATAACATTGGACCTTGAGCAATAAGTCTGCCGATTGTGTAGAAAACCCAAAGCCCGGATGGATAATAACCTCTGGTCATAATTCGGCCAAGCTCATCGTACCATTGCCATTGTCCGATCGGTTTTCCGGTATCGTATGATCCAGATATCTTAATGATTCCTTTTGGATAACATTCTTGGAAATCACCATGAAGGTACCCATTGACCCAATGTTCGGTCCGGAAGACGCGGCCATGTGGGCGTAAAAAATAATTCCAGGTCCCGATCCGAAAACCGGAATTGTAATCACCAGTAGCATAATATTCTTCCTTGTCTTCGCGAATCGAACCGTGCAATGGCGCCACTGGACAATCGCCAGCATTAATCACAGGTATTTTTTCCATATATAAATCCGGAATTATGCGCGCCCTAATTGAATTGTTCATTTTCGAGCAATGTTACAGGAAGTATTCAATTGGTGGGTTTGTCTTGCTCCGAGAAGCACCCGAAATGTTCTCATGGATTATATTTTTTGCTCTGGCGTTGGCTGGAGATTATGAGCGTCGAGTAGGTTGGTTCGAGATTATTAGCCTTAGTGTCTTGAATACGGTGACTTGCATTATTGCATGGCCAGTTCTTGAAGC
>Ga0209541_10015011_pt1 | contig 11628 bp, 13 predicted proteins | sample RifCSPlowO2_01_FD_184027 | JGI IMG/M metagenome (GOLD analysis project Ga0209541, IMG submission 184027) | Groundwater microbial communities from Rifle, Colorado - Rifle CSP2_plank lowO2_0.1 (SPAdes) (version 2) | ecosystem: Environmental > Aquatic > Deep subsurface > Groundwater | place...
GCTTTTGTTCCTTAAAGAGCTGTAAAATCCTCGGTAAAATCTCCAACCAATGTAAAATTGTACAGGCGTCGCAAGAATAAAAAGCACATATACGGCATATGGCAGCTCAGCACCGAGAAACAACATCCCATCTTTCATAAAGAGCATGCCAATTAAAAGCGCAGGCAACGACAAATACAGGCTCAAAAGAAATGTTTTTTTCAGGTTTTTTATCTCAAAGGCCCTTTTTTGCTTTTCAGCCCCTGCGCCCAGCGCGGGCGATGCGGTATAGCCTCTGGACTCAACCGCTTTAATAAGCTCATCTTTATTTGTAATGCCGTCTTCAAACACAACTGATGCCTTTTCCGTTGAGAAATTGACAACTGCACTTGCCACTCCTTTTGTTTTGAGCAATGCCCTTGTTACCAGATTTGCGCAGCTTGCGCAGTGCATTTTTCCGATTGACAGCGTAATGTTCTCTTTCATTTTGTCTTACAGGCCCATGATAAATTTAACAATAGCAGGAGTATTAATGCAAGCTGGACTTCCAGGCCATAGAATGGCAATGTTGCCCAGCTGAATGAGACGCTGAAGATATCAAGGATTATAGGCATTAAACCGGAAATGCATGCAGGACAGATGCCTGTTGCCAGGCCTCCAATTGCAGCGACGCATGTGACGGCCTCTTCTTTTCTCACGTCCTTTCTCGTCTTGTGCTTTATATAGATGCAGACAGAGCTTAGAGCAACCAATGCCGCAATTATCAATGAGAATATGATTCCTAAAATGAATTTGCCCCATGCCAGCGTGTCAAGGTAATAGGGGACTACAAGCAAAGTGGAGTAAAAATCGCTTAGAAATGAATTTAGCAGGAAATATGCCAAGAATATTGCTATTATCCAATATACATAAGGTTTTCTAAATGCTCTTCTCATTCTACAATCAGCGTTCCGCTGCCCATCCCCATCGTACAAGTAAACCTGAAAGTACCGGCTTTTTGAGGTATAAATTCTATGATATTATCGTTGTAATTCAGATTTTTATACACATTTAAACCAGGAATGACAAAAGACCTAAAGCAGCCCTGGAGCCTCTCTAGATCGGCAATTATTCTTACAGGCATGTCTGCCTTTACCCTTATCACTTCAGGAGCATAATTGAACTTGCCCCAGGACAGAGTTACTGTCTGAACACCATCAATGATTTGGACTGGGGAATTTTGGAGATTATTCTCCGGGTTTTGGCCATTGTTTCCTGAAGAAGCGCATCCTGCAATGAATAAAATTAAAAACAAAATCAAAGGATACGACTTTAACATTAATTTTGTTCTCATTTTCTCAAATCACCTTAGCAAAGCCTGACTTTGGCCCGTATATCATAATCAATGACAACAGAAGGACTGCTAGAATGCAATAAATGAAGAATCTCACAAACCTGATGCCAGATTTTTCAGCTTTTGGGTTATCCTCAACAACTTCTTCGAACAGCATGTATGATAAGCCCCACATTACCATGATATTTATCAGCATGAAAAAAGGCATGAAGATTAGTATTCGGTCAATGAACAGCATCACGCCGATCATCGCCCCCATTGTTCCGCTCATGACTCCCGCCATTGCTCCTTCCATAACTCCCATTATCCCGCAGCATTTTCCGTTGTGCCATCCGACAAAAACACCTGCCAGCATCCCGGCCATGCTGCCCACAAACATGCCGTTCGTTGCTCCCATTATCAAGCCAATCATCAGGCCAGTCTGCATTCCAAATGTCATCCCTATCATCATGCCGACCATTGAGGTCAGGCTTGCCCTGTAGGAATTCAAATGCCACATGGCAGCGCCTATGCTGACTACTGCCAAATCCAGATAAAAAATCCACCATCCATAACGCCCAATGAAGGCCGGATCTTCCCTGAAAAATAAAAAGTATATCAATGACTCCACTAGTGCAAGCAAAACAAGATTCAGAACGCTGTATCTGATCATCCGGTACTCCACTTCGTACTTTTCTTTGTTCTCCCTGAAATCCCTTAACCTCTCTTTGAATGTTTTTCTCAGGAAAGGCTCAAAGCCAGCCCTGAAGCCGAGCTGCCTGATGCAGGCTGCAATCTCATGAGGCTTAACCTTCACAGGATCATAGCTGACTTCCAGAAAGTTTTTCTTGAACACGGTGTTTTCGATGCCTTTCAGCTTGGCGAATCCCCTGTTTATTACTTTGATGCAGCTGTCGCATTCGATATCGGGGCAGTAAATAATCGTATGTTCCATTGTGTGACCTTTATACAACCTTATATCCTTCTTTATTTATTGCATCTGTAATTTTTTTCCTGTCAGGGAAATCGCACAGGACTTTTCCGAGCTTTTTCTTCTCATCAACATCAACTTGGATGTTATTTGCGCCTAATTCGCCTAGAATTTCCTCTACGATGATTTTGCAGCTTTTGCAGTGCATTCCCTGAACCGTAAGGCTTATGTTTTGCATTTTTTCAATATCACATCCAAGGCAGCCAAATCTTTCCAATCAATCTGGAGCCCGGATAACCTATCAAATTGAGTCTACCACCTTCTTCAGCTTTTGCTCGACCTGCACTGCAACAGACTTGAGCTTTTGATTCCCGATTTTTTCCATCTGCACGGTCGGCTTTATAGAGGCGACAAAAGTCTTTCCTTCCTTTGAATAAACAATTAAGTTGCATGGCAGCATCAATCCAAGATCCTGCTCCGCCTGAATGGCCTGATAAGCAAAAGGTGGGTTGCAGGCGCCCAAAATTATATAGTCATCAAAATCTACATCGAGTTTCTTTTTTAAAGTGGCTTTTACATCTATCTCAGTAAGAACTCCAAAGCCTTCTTTCTGCAATTCTTCCCTTGCCCTTGCAACAGCTTCCTTGTAACCCATTCCAATTTCTTTTTTGTACTGGTACATTTTTTTGCCTCATAGACTGAAATCAATAACAAAAAAATTAATTAAATTCCGATTGCGGCGCTTCTTAGCAGCATCCTTTGCCTTTGTTTTTTCCCATTTTCCATACCCCGATGTGTCCAATTTGGACATATTTTGCAGCATATATTTAAACTTTTCTTTTTTATATCGGATTTGGACATATCCAAAAAAGAAACATTTTTATACATCCACTCCAATGCTGAGGATATGGCGGAAGTCAAGATAAACAATATGCTGAAATTCTACACTGTGTGCATGCTTGCTACGGGTCCAAAGCACGGCTACGAGCTTATAAAAGAGTTAAGCTTAAAGATTGGAAAGCGTGTAAGTGCCAGCAATGTTTATCCGTTTCTTGATAATCTGAGAAAGAACAATCTGATAAAATGCGATAAAATAGGGAACAGGGATAAAAAGGTCTTTCACTTGACCCACGAGGGAAGGAAATTCACAAAAGAAATGTTCAACAAGTTCGGTGACCTGATTCATATAGCCATAGAGCCGAGAATAAGCGCATGTCCCTGCGGATGCAAGATATTTTCCGGCGGATACACGCAGAAAGTCAGGGGGAAGATCATGAAATTCTGCTGCTCCCACTGCGCAAAAGTTTTTAAACCAAAATAGTGAATGATTTAAATTTTCATCAGACTATTTTTTCCTTAGAAAAGTTAGGCGCCTCTTTTCAATTTGAACAGCATATAAGCACCCAATAAAAACAGCGGAAAGCTCAATAATTGCCCCATTGTAAAATAATTGAATATGTACCCTATTTGGTCATCCGGCTGCCGGAAAAATTCCATTAAAGTCCTTAACAAGCCATACATTGCCACAAAAGTCCAGAACATGAACCCTTTTGGCAATTTTTTGTCTTTTATAACCCAAAGAGCAGAGAATATCAAAAGATTTTTCATAGACTCATAAATCTGAGACGGGTGCCTGCACCCTTCGGGAATGCCGTCCATGAACTTGTTTTTGGAATAGTCAATGCACCAGCTTACATCAGTAATCCTCCCGTACAGCTCTGCATTCATGAAATTGCCAATCCTGCCCAATGCCAGCGCAAGTGCCACAGGCACAACAGTTATGTCCGCCAGATCATAATAATTAAGTTTCTTTCTTTTGCAGAAAACATATCCGGCTGCCACAGCCCCAACTAAACCCCCATGAAAGCTTAAGCCGCCATGCCAGACCTGCAGCACCTCAAGTGGGTTGCTGAAATAGAACCCGGGATTGTAAAACAGCACATAAGCGAGCCTTGAGCCCGAAACAACGCCAATTATGATATAGACCAAAAAATAACATCCTCCTTTGTCAATTCCAGCTCTCTTCTTTTTGCAAGATGGTATATAAGAAAGTAGGCTATCACAAAGCCGAGCGCATAGAACAGCCCGTAATACCTTATCTGAAATGGGCCTATTTCAGCCAGTGCCGGGTTTATGTTGTGAAAAAACATTTTTTCAGGGTGCTTGGCTTTGTTCCTTTGCCACTGCGTAAAAGGATATGCTGTTTATCAGGATAACAAAATAGAATAGTATATCCAGAACCACTAATGTTGCATTGGTTAAGTAGGAATACAGATTAAGGTATAGCATGTAGTTCTTTGAGCCCACAAGCCTTACAATATACCCGCTTCCAGCAAAAAGTATCCATAGCGCCAGTGCAGCAATTACCATAACAAGTATTATCTCTTTATAATGCCTAAATTTAATGAAAGTTGTGGCAAATCCTTTTTTCATTGATCCTATTACTGAAGAGCCATTGTAAAAAAATGAGTGTGACAGGCTCAGGGTGGTGTAAAGTATCAAAAAAAAGGCGATTGCAAAAACAATAAATAGGTAAGGGGCGTATTCGTACTTGATGCTCCCAAGAGCAAGACCAATCACAAAAATGAAAATCAGGAATATTGCGGTGATTGAGATATTAAGTGCATAAAACTCTCCAAGCCTTTTGAATGAAAAGGCTGATTTGGCAAATAGCGACCTTATGGAATCAAGAATACAGTACTTAAAAAAAGAATATGCGAACAGCAGTAGAAGGTAATGGGCAATAAAAAATATGAAAGCCAAGACTATGAAAGATGTTATAAACGGGATTGTCATGGTGTAAGCGAGATACTTCCCCATGTTCTGTAGTACATAAACAGTTGCAAGAAACATCACATCAAAAAGCACGATAAGCCAGAATTTTCCCGGATTTGACTTCACGCGTTTGATGCTCTCAGCAGATAAGGGGAACTTTTTAAGGACATTCATAAAATTCATGAATAAAAGATGTTATAGTAGTATATAAAGTTTTATTTCCTGTAGTAGTTCTTAATGTCCTTTTCAATCTTGTAAACCTTTCTCGCGTCATTTACCATGCTCAAGTTTATTTCTTTAACGAGCACGCCTTCGTTATTGTTTTTTATGATGTCAGTCGTGCCGTAAAATGGCAGCGCTATCTGGGTTTTGCCCAGCAATACGCCTTTATCCGATTTGCCCGCGGCATTAACATACACGAAAGCCACTTCGCTTTCTATGGCCCTTGCAGAGGCCAAAGCAGTCACTTCATCTGGCACTTTATTTTTGAAGTATTTGGTGTTGTATATGCGGCTGTAAGAGCTTGATTTGGAGCACCAGTAAGATGGGCAAAACACTATGTCAGCCTCCTTAAGCATCATTTTCCTTGTGATTTCTGGATATAAAAGGTCCCTGCATATCTGAATGCCGATATTGCCTATTCTTGTCCTGAACACCGGCACGGAATTGCCGGGCTTGAAGTGCCGGGCTTCTGATTTCTGCACAAGGTGGTTCTTGCAGTAGTTTCCCAATATGTCGCCATTATCATCAAATAGGTAGCTCGTATTATAGAGAAAACCGCCAATCCTGCTTATAATGCTGCCCATTACTGAAAAGATGCCATATTCCCTGGACAGCCTTGAAAAATGTTTCTTTGAGATATCCGGAATCTTATCGCTGAACCTGCTTTTGTCCAGCGGGCCTGTCAAAAACAGCTCCGGAAAGCAGATAATATCACAATTGCGCTTGTTCGCTTCCCTGAAGAATCCGTCAACTCTGCCTAGGTTGCCCGTAAACTCGGGCATTACATTGAACTGCACCGCGCAGACTTTTATTTTTGGCATTTCCCACCTGATTGACCGGATTTTGGTGATTTGGCTTTGCAGGCACCTCACCCGAGCTTAAAAGCGTTTCCATCCGATCAGGAATCCTGCCTCTCCAAAAAGAAAGGCTTAAATAATAGTTATATTATAAAATAATATGAAACATGTAAAAATATTATAAAATAATATAAATAGCCGATGAAAAAAGCGATAAGCGCAACAATCGAAAATAGCCTGATTGAATGGCTCAAGAAGGAAGTGCATAACAACAATAGGTACAGGAACATGTCTCACCTTATCGAGACTGCCATAGAAAACCTGAAAAAAGAGGCGAAAAGATAATGGTGCTGTTTGGAGAGGTTAAAAAGCCGTTTACGTATGACATAGTGAAAGAAGGGGAAGAAACAATCATAATAATAGATTTGGAGCAGTACCAGCAGATACCTTCGCTTGAAGATGACCCGGTATGCATGTCAAGGACAGTAGACATACTTGCTGAAGCCGGCAATGCCACTAAGATTGTATACGCCCAAAAAAGAAATTATGAGTATGATTTCAACCAGACAATGATTATTCAGGAGATAGCGCGCCTGTATTCCCAATTTTCAAAAAGAAGGGATGTGCTAAGCTATGACAATCTGATGTCAGAGCCCGGCTGTGCAAGATGGGCTACCCAATGGTACGCTAAGCTCCAGAATATCTTAGCTGATCTTCTGAAAAGGGACCCCATAGGGGCTTACGTGGAGCTGAAAAGGGTATCAAGAGACGAAAGAATCAGGATAGACCGCTCTGTTGACCAGAGCTATATCAAATGCGGCCAAAAATTCTTGTCTGTCCTGAGCTATCTGATGGGATTGATGGAAAAGACAAAGCTGATAGGCGAGGCAAAGCAATACCTGGCAGGCTACAAGATTGGGGACAGGTCAGTCTATAAAAGGATATTTTCTCCGGACATAAGGCCGGATTTCATGTTCACGAAGCTGATGGGAAACCTGCCTCCTGAAGGGGAGGAAATAGACAATTACGACATTGACAAAAACACAGAAGTGACTTTATTTGAGCTTCCGGACAATGTGCAGTACCTTTACCATCTTCTGCCTCCTGAATTCAAGCTAAGCGAGGAAAAATATGAGATCCTTGACACAGCAAGAAAAATAATGTCAGAGCACAAGCCGACGAGGCAGGAGTTCATAGACCCGGACAGGATGAGGCAGGTGTTCTACAATATAGGCTCGGACCTTATAGAGGAGCTGATTGATTACCGCAACCTGAGATTGTCATCTGCCGAGATTGATGAAATGGCAAAAATACTTGTCAGGTACACAGTAGGCTTTGGGCTTATAGAAGTTCTTTTGCAGGATGAAAAAGTTCAGGACATTACAGTAAATTCGCCAATGGGCGAGACTCCCATGTTCATTGTTCACCAGGATTATGGCGAGTGCAGGACTAACATAATACCCACTCCCCCGGATGGCGAGTCCTGGGCGTCAAAGCTGAGGCTTATATCCGGGCGCCCATTGGATGAGGCAAACCCTATTCTTGATACGGAGCTGAGCATTCCAGGCGCAAACGCAAGAATTGCCGTGATATCCCCTCCATTAAACCCTTCCGGGCTGGCTTATGCATTCAGAAGGCATCGTGACAAGCCATGGACACTGCCATTATTCATAAAAAATAAGATGATTAACCCGATGGCAGCAGGAATTCTAAGCTTCCTCATTGACGGCTCAAGGTCCATGCTCATAGCAGGAACAAGAAGCGCAGGAAAAACGAGCCTGCTTGGAGCTGTATTGGTAGAGTTGATGAGAAAGTACAGGGTGATTACGATTGAGGACACCCTGGAACTTCCAACGAATTCGCTTAGGAATCTGGGCTATAACATCCAGTCAATGAAAGTTGCCGCAGCACTGACAAAAGGGACGTCAGAAGTGCCTGCAGACGAAGGGATTAGGACAACGCTGAGGATGGGTGATTCCGCCCTTATAATCGGGGAAATAAGGAGCAAAGAAGCGCTTGCGCTGTATGAAGCTATGAGAATAGGGGCATTGGCAAACATAGTTGCCGGGACAATTCATGGAGATTCACCTTACGGGGTATTTGACAGGGTCGTAAATGATTTGCAGGTGCCAAGAACAAGCTTCAAAGCAACTGACGTTGTCGTTGTTGCCAATCCTATAAGAAGCGCTGACGGCCTCCACCGCTGGAGAAGGGTAACCCAGATCACAGAAGTAAGAAAGCACTGGGAGCAGGATCCGCTGGTGGAAAAAGGATTTGTTGACCTCATGAAATACGACCCAAAAAGTGACGAGCTGCAGACAAGCGACGAGTTGATAAACGGCGATTCTGAAATACTAAAAGCCATTGCCGGCAACGTGAAAGAATGGGCAGGCAACTGGGATGCTGTATGGGATAATATAATGCTCCGTGCAAAGACAAAGCAGACTTTGGTTGAGTTTGCGGAAAAAAGCGGCATGCCCGGGCTGCTTGAGGCTGATTTTGTCATACAAAGCAATGACCAATTCCATAAAATCTCGGAGCGGATAAGGGAAGAAGTTGGCTCTCTTGACTCCAAAAGGATATTCTTTGACTGGAACGAGTGGCTCAAGAGGCATGTCAAGAGGCTGGATATCCACAGCAAGCTTTAGTTTTTCTTTATTTTACTCGTAAAAAAACGATATATTTAAATACAACTTCTTAAAGTTGGTATACCAAAGTATATTTGAGAATAGTAAAGAATACTAAGGTATACCTTAATGCGAAAAGGCATAACTACCATAAAGATTAGCAAGAAGACTGTTGAACTTCTCAATAGGCTAAAGATCCATCCAAGGCAGCCGTACGAGGAAGTTATTCTAAAGCTTATTTCAGCGCAAACCGCCAAGGCAAAAGAGATTCTGAAGTTTGATGCCAAAAGAGAAATTACGACAATTAAGCTGACCAAGGATACCGTCGGGAAACTCAACAGGCTTAAGGTCCATCCAAGGCAGCCGTACGAGGAAGTTATTCTGCGTTTAATATCACAAAATGAGGAAGCAAGAAGCAAGACTAAGGAATAGGGCAGAAACTAAAATGATGCTGGAATCAGATTCAGATACTGACAGGTATCTGCTCGAACTTAGGAAAAAGCTGGTTGTAGACAGGGAACCGGATGATGACAGCAAGAGTTCCGGAATTAACCTGATGTATGTAACGATTGCATTAATAATGGCATTTTCATTTGCCGTGCTGCTTGGGCCTTCATTAACAGGACTGATAACCGCAGGAGAAGGGTTGTCATTCAACCAGTCGATAAATTTGGCATTCAGCTCGAGCTCTGAATATAATCTGGACTTGAATGAATACGGTAATTTGAAGAGCATAAAGCTAAGCGGGCAATTGCAGAACAATACAGCAGCCAAGGTCTACATAGAGAATGATGGAGCTAGGTATTTGATATTCGACAGCAATAAGCTCAATGCCGGAACAATTAATAGCATTACTGCTTTGGCAATCGATGAAAGCAGCGATGAAGTGAAAAATGACAGTAACGGCACTGAAGCAAATGAGACGCAGCAAGATGGCGCAGCCAATTCGGCATTGAGTGAGCCAAGCGATGCAATCAATGGTTCAATAAATGAGTCTGGCGATTCAATAAGCGAAACAATAGATGATGCACTAAATCAGATAATAAACGAGACAAACGAAACAATCAACGAAACAACTCCAATACTCAATGATTCAATAAGCAGCACCGAGGAAACAACGAACATCTCGCTGAACAAATCAATCAGCATGGACCTGAAATACAAAAAGGACACTGTATACGATCCAGATGACAATGGCATAGGGCCGATAACCAATGCCATTGACTTCACTGTGGAAGGCTCGTCCTTCAGCTTTGAGGCTGACGCATCAAGGCTCTGCACAAGATGGGAGATTTACAGCGTTGAAGATGACAAGTCAACAACAGCCTGCTACGGCTCAGATGGATGCTGCTCGCTGATTGGGCTGGAGCCGTTGCGTGATTCCTGGAGCGAGCCATTATACCTCACCTATGGGCTGTACGGCGCTTCATACAACAACATCGTAAGCGCCCAGATAATTTACAATGATGAAGCTCTTGTTGCAGGCAGCTGGGCCAACCTGACTGCAAAGTTCGAGGATTTGAGCATGACCAAGTTTGAGGATGTTTGCGCCGATACATGCTCCCTGACAGGGTTCAACAAAAGCAGCTACAAGTTGATAATTGAGTTGGAGAGGGGCACCATAGTGCTTGACAGGATAAGCTACACTGTAGAGAGGATAAAAGCAAATGAAGCTCCTGAGCTTGTGAAGGAGATAGGGAATTACACTATCGGGCAAGGCACTAATACTAAAGTTAACCTAAGCGAGCACTTCCATGATGCAGATGGCGACACGCTTGTTTACAGTTACTACAGGAACGAAAACTTTGACGTTTCAATAGAAGATGATATTGCAACTATAACGCCTGCAGCTGAATTTACAGGAGCCATATATACTTTCTTTACGGCAAATGACAGCAGCAGCTTTGTTGTATCGAACATCTTCTCAGTGAATGTCGTTCCACAGGCAGAAGAAGAATCCTTTGTGCAGGTCCATGCAGAGATAAACAAGCCGGTTGTATGGAGGCAGACAGTCAAGGGCGGAGCAGCAGAGACAAGGCTGGCACTGCCGGAAACAGCTTTCAATGTAAGCATAAGGAAAGCAGACGGAAACGAGGTTATAAAAGACAAGTTAAAAGTCAACGAAAAAGGAAGGATAAGGACGCTTGGCAGCTATGAGATAAGCAAGGGCATTGAGAAGCTGAGCAGGCAGATTGACAAAGAGAAAAAGAGAATAAAAGACAAAAAAGTGGATGACCTGGAATCTGAGCTGCAGGGATTACTGAAACTGGGTGCTCCGGTCATAAATGAGTCGATTGCGATTAATGAAACGCAGCTGATCATAAGCGACAATTCAACATCGTTTAACGTGACTTTTTCAACGCCTGCTCCTGAAGTGTTTGAAGAGCAGCCCAATGATTACACCAAGCTGATTACCATAAGCTCGGCATTAAGCTACACGAATGTTTTGGCTTATACGACAATAACTGAATCACCAAGAGATGCAATCAGGCTATACTGGATAAAGGACGGCTCAAGAGAATTGTTTACGAACTCCACTTACAATGACACTAATGGAAATGGATTGGTTGACTATATCGAATGGTACGTCCCGCATCTTTCAAACCAGACTTTCGAGGTTTCCATCACTGTGCTGAACGTGCATTCTTATCCGATTTTCGGCGGGAACTGGACTGTTGGGTTCAACACAACAGGAACTGGAAATCTGACGATAACTGCGATTGACGGATCAACCTATTCGGAAATGTTTGATGATAGCTTATCAACAGCAGATGACTTGGAGCTGATTGAACTGAAGTGCAGCGATACTATACTGTTCAACAAGTATGACAACATCAATGATGATTCAGTTTATTTCATTAATTCAGATAATGAAAAGATAAGGCTGAATGAAACTGTTGGAAGCTCAATTCCGATTAAGTCAATTTATGCAGAGAACTTCAACTGCGACAACAGGACTGCTTATCATACTATAAAAGAATTGTC
>Ga0209541_10015012_pt1 | contig 11627 bp, 16 predicted proteins | sample RifCSPlowO2_01_FD_184027 | JGI IMG/M metagenome (GOLD analysis project Ga0209541, IMG submission 184027) | Groundwater microbial communities from Rifle, Colorado - Rifle CSP2_plank lowO2_0.1 (SPAdes) (version 2) | ecosystem: Environmental > Aquatic > Deep subsurface > Groundwater | place...
CTCTCACGGCTGAACTCAACTATCGACTCAGTCACAACAGCTCTTTCAAATTATGACGCAATGACAGCCTCGGGCAACATTGAAAACTTTGTCGTAAATGACCTCTCCACTTGGTACGTCAGAAGGAGCAGGGATAGAATTGTAGAAGCTTTACCCACTCTCTATTTAGTTCTAGTACATCTGAGCAAAATTATTGCTCCGTTTATTCCTTTTATTGCCGAGCAAATGTATTTAAGTTTAACCGGTAAGGAATCTGTTCATCTCGATAATTTCCCTGATGCTAATAAAAAACTTATCGACCAAAAATTGGAAGAAGCAATGGCGATAGCAAGAGATATAGTAGAAAAAGCGCATGCCAAAAGGAAAGAAGCAGGCATAAAAGTGCGTCAGCCGTTACAGTTACTAACTGCCACTGCACACGCCTCCCTTTCAAGTGATCTTGCCCAGATTATTGCAGACGAGGTTAACGTCAAAAAAATTGAAATAAAAAAAGATAAATCAATTTCTGTCAAACTCGATACAAAAATTACACCCTCTCTCAAACTAGAGGGCGAAGCCAGAGAAATAATTCGTCAAATTCAGCAGGCGCGAAAAGGAGCTGAATGTGATTTAGCAGAAAAAGTAACGGTTGAGCTTCCCCAATGGCCAAAAGAGTACGAAGATCAGATAAAACGCGAAACACTTGCAAAATCTTTGATAAAGGCTCGAGAACTTAAAATTGTCAGATCCAGATGAGATCACGGTGGGATTGGCTACTCTTGGCACAAATTTTAGCAATAGGTGCTATTTCCCTGTTAATAATTTTTTCCATCAATAAAAATCTAGCCTTAAATCAGCTTGTCTTTTGGGTGCTTGGTTTAGTAATTTTTGGGATTTTTTCGCGATTTGACTACAAGAATTGGCGAAATTTGTCAACCTATTTTTACATTGGAGCGATTGCGGCGCTTTTTTTACTACTTTTAATTGCTCACCCGGTACGTGGCTCAGTCCGCTGGATAGATTTGGGCATATTCAGGTTTCAACCGGCCGAACTTGCCAAAGCTGCTGGTATTTTAATACTAGCTAATTTTTATAATCAAAGAAGTGCTAAAGAAGTAAAAAATCTAGTCCTCAGTTTTTTAATCATTCTTCCAGCAATAATTCTAATTTTCGTCCAACCCGATATCGGTAATACTCTTGCTTTTTTCGCAATTTGGCTAGGAATTTCGCAAGTTGCTGGGTTTCGTTTTAAACACTTGCTCGCCCTTCTTTTTCTGTCCACGTTGCTGGTCACATTTTTTTTCGAACTTTTAGCTCCTTACCAAAAAGACAGACTTATTAGCTTTTTTAATCCTAATACTGACCCGCTAGGCACAGGATACAATCTCATCCAGTCAAAAATCGCTGTGGGTACAGGTAATTTTTGGGGTAGAGGCTTAGGACGAGGCTCCCAATCCCAACTTAATTTCCTTCCAGAATCAGAAAGCGATTTTATTTTTGCCTCAATTGCTGAGCAATTAGGTTTTGTTGGAGCTACTCTTTTGTTGATTCTATACACTTGGCTAATTATCAGACTTTTAACAGTCGCAAGAGAGAAAAATAGGTTTGCACAATTAATAATTGCAGGAACAGTTTCATTTTTTCTGCTTCAGTTTTCTGTAAGTATCGCTATGAATATGGGCCTCTTACCTGTTACCGGAATTACTTTACCTTTGGTTTCCTATGGCGGCTCATCGTTAATTTCGACTTTATTTTTACTAGGTGTTGCTTTTTCTATCATTAGATACAACTGATTTGATAGGTACTATATTTAATGGTACAATTTTGCGACTATGAGCAACTGGGCAATAATTAAAACAGGCGGTAAGCAATATAAAGTAGCAGAAGGCGAGAAGTTAGCTGTTGAAAAAATAGACGCAGCAGGCAAAGACACGATTCAACTTAACGAAGTGCTTTTGGTTAAAAAGAATGGCACGTTGAAGATTGGGAAACCACTTGTTGCCAATATCAAGGTAAAAGCCAAAATTTTGGAAAACTTCAAGGATAAAAAAATTCGTGTGGTTAAGTTTAAATCTAAATCCAGATATCTTAGAACTAGAGGGCATAGGCAACAAAAGACCAAGATTTTAATTGAGAAAATAAGCGTTTAAACTACAATATTTGATGCCCGCCGATAGGAAAATAATAGAATTTACGCCAAAACCCCATGAGTGTTTAGCTTACAGTTTCACTGATCATGATCAAGCCTTAATAGCGTACGTTAAATGCTGTGAAGATCTTGTCGGAAGAAATAGGAAAGTACTCTTGGTGGAGATAGAAGGAAAAATGACAGTTGTTGTTTTGATGCGAGAGCCAACGCCTAGAGAATTAGTCGGGAAATTATCATCTTTTATGAGTTTTTACGGTATTCAGAGTGACTTAGCACCTGATATAATCCAAGATCTAAATTCTGATAAATCTCCCCCAAGATAGACTGCTTGTTTTTAAAGTTCAGAGTAATATGAAAATATAAAATACAATCAGAATATATCAAACTACAAAGAAGTGGACATTGACAGTCCGTGAAAATGCATGTAGAATCGTTTTAATATATCAGCCCTGCTTGCTCAGAATCAAAGAATTCTGAGCTGAGCTTCCTGATATTTTTAAAAATAGAAAATTATTCTAGAATTTAAAGAAATTTTTTAAAAATGGCACACAAAAAGGGTGGCGGTACAACCAAAAAAAATCGTGATTCGGCAGGTCGTAGACTAGGTGTCAAGATTTATGGTAGTCAAGTGGCTACACCTGGCAGTATTGTTGTAAGACAAAGGGGAACCAAGTTTTATCCAGGAAATGGTACCCAACTGGGCAGAGACCATACCATTTTTGCCATACGCAAAGGTACAGTTACATTTCGTAGGAAGCTTGGTAAAACCGTTATAGACGTTATTTAAATTAATTCAACAAGTGGAAGAGAATCAAACCTTCGAAATAGACATCGACATGCTCCAGCCCAACCCTCTCCAACCGAGAGGCTTAATTACTGCTGATTCCCTAGTTGAATTGGTTGATTCGATAAGAGAACATGGCATTCTCGAACCTTTAGTGGTTGCCAAGACCCCTGCAGGTTACCAAATCATTGCCGGTGAGCGCCGATGGCGAGCTGCTAAAATTGCCGGCTTAACAAAAGCCCCTGTCATTATTAAAGAAACAACACCTCAGGGAATGCTGGAGATGGCCATTATTGAAAATGTTCAGAGAATCGACCTTAATCCTCTTGAACGGGCCCAAGCCTTTAAAAGACTTATTGATGAATTTGGTCTTTCCACAAGCGAGATTTCAGTCAAAATCGCCAAAAGCGCTCCCTATGTTTCCAACACCCTAAGACTTTTAACAGTACCGGATCTTTTAAAAGATGCACTTGCATCTGGTGCCACGACAGAGGGTCACGTCAGAGCTCTGGCTTCTCTTGAAGACCCTCATCTTGTAGTTGAAGCCTATAAAGAGGTTTTGTCAAAGAATTTGTCTGTTAGAGGTGCTGAGGAGTTGGCCAGAAAATTAAAATCTAGAGAAAACATCGTACCCAAACAACAAAAACTTTCCCAAAGATTTGTTAGTGATGAGCTGGACAAGTATCAAAAAGAACTTTCGGAGAAATTAAGCAGTGATAATTTAAAGGTTAAGGTGAAAATTAGTCAATCTAGAATTGAAGGCAAAATTCACGTTATAGGTCGCGGCAGACAAGATGACACATCTGTGCTTATAAAACTAATAAGAGATGTGATAGTTAACGCTTGAAATAATTCGAGCCCCGAAAGAACTCGCTGATTTAAATATTGGCCAATAAACTAACCAGGCCTTGCCTCGAATTGTCCGCTTTTTTATGGTTCCGAAAGATCTAGAATCTGAAGAGGCTGAGCGGTTATCTCCAAGCACAAAGTACTCATTGCTGCCCACCGTTACTGTTTCATTACCTTGAGTAGGGGAAGATGTATAATTTTCTTCAAGTTTTTGGCCATTGATATAAATCGATCCATCCTCGATTTTAACAGTTTCCCCTGGAAGCCCAATTATCCGTTTTATAAAATCAGCATTTCTTGAAACAGGTGCTTCAAACACTATGACATCACCCCTTTGAGGCCTATAAAGTCTATATGACAGTTTTTCTGTTAACAATAATTCACCACTTTCAAAAGTAGGGACCATTGATAATCCTTGAACTCTATGAGGCTGAACCAAAAATAAGTAGACAAATAAAAAAATTGCCAGTGAAATTATTGCTGTCTGAAAGAACTCTTTCAGGGTCAAAAAAACCACTTCACGAATGCTCATATTATCTTCGAAACTTATAATAGGCAGGTTTTAACATTTTAGCAGAAAAACAGATTGATTTATTATATGTTAAAATTGCCACAATTAAGGCAGTAAAAGGGCAACTAGCTCAGCTGGTTAGAGCGCTACGATCACACCGTAGAGGTCAGAGGTTCGAATCCTCTGTTGCCCACAGATGAACATAGTCAAACTTTTTTTGATTACTACGCTTTTTTCAATCATTATAGGCCAATTGATTAGGTTTCCACTAGCGTCTACCGCTGGTGCGATTACTCTCACAGATATTTTAGTCATTGTGACGGACATTCTGTTCTTATTATATGCTATTTTGTTAAAAAGCATCATTAGACTTCCTAAAAAAACTTTTTTTTATGGAATGATGTTTTCGTTAGCTGCTCTCACCTCAACAATTTTGGCAGCTAATTTTTTTTCTTTTTCTCAAATAATCACTGCTTCTTTTTTTCTGTTTAGATTTGTTGCCTATTTTTTTATTAGTGTTGTTGTCTACAATATAATAAAAAAAAATCAAATCGGCAATTGGATTAATTTTCTACTGCTTTTAGCGGTTGTTTTTTCTTCTCTTGGTTTTTTACAATTATTAATTCTACCTGACTTATCATTTTTAGTTGCTTACGGTTGGGATCCTCATCAGGAGAGAATTGTTTCAACTTTTCTGGATCCTAATTTTGCAGGTATCGCCTTTGCAATTTTTCTTGCTTTCTCAACGTCACTATACCTTTATAAGAAGAATTATATATATTTAGGAGTTACGATTTTACTTCTTTTCGCTTTGGTTTTTACATATTCCAGAAGTTCTTATCTTGCGCTTATCACGGTTATGTTCGTTATCGGTGTTGCCAAAGCTCCCAAATTAATCATTCTCACCCTTTTATTTTTTCTGACATCAGTATTAGTTAGTGCCCATATCAGAGAAAGAATTGTGGGTGCTGCAACCCTAGATGAAACGGCGCAAGCAAGAGTCGAAAGCTGGCAAAAAGCACTGACTATATTTAAAAATAATTTTTTGTTTGGTACCGGATTTAATACCTATAGATTTGCGCAAAGTAAGCAAGGCAATTTTGCATACGATAATCCTCAAGGAGGGCATTCAGGTTCAGGCACTGATTCAAGTATTCTGCTCGTTGCAGCAACAACCGGTATTTTCGGCTTATCCTTTTTTTCCCTTTTAATATTTTCCATCCTCCAATTTTCGTTTCATAACCTCAAGACGAATTATCTAAAGCTCGCCTCATTTTCATCAATTTTGGCCATTCTTGTCCATTCCCAATTTGTAAATTCATTTTTCTTCCCACAGATAATGTTATTGATCTGGTTTATTGTAGGCATAAATCATGTCCAAAATAATTAAACTGTTTATCTTTTGGCGTCTTGGTCTACTGTTGGTTAGCTATCTGGGTAGTTTAGCCTTTCCTCTCCAAGCGAATGGTGGTTTGGGGGCACCAACTTTTACCAAACCTTTTAACTACTGGCTTTCGTGGGCCCAGTGGGATGGAGGATATTATTATAATATTGCCAAAAGAGGATATTTGTTTTTATCCGATTATGCCTTTTTTCCGCTCTATCCCTTTTTAATTAAATTTTTAAATGTTATTTTTTCAAACCTTTTGCTCACCGGACTTTTGATCTCAAACATATCGTTCCTTTTATTTTTAATAATCTTTTACAAGTTTTTGAAAGAAAAATATTCAAAAAACATTGCTGCCAATTCCGTCATTACTTTTTTATGTTTCCCGACAACTTTTTTTGCTGTCGCTTATTATTCGGAAGGGCTATTTTTATTGCTCGCCGCTCTGGTGTTTTTCTTTATGCATCGAAGGAAAATACTGCAAGCGGCCATTGCAATAATATTTGCATCGTTGACCAGATCTATGGGTGCAGTATTAATATCATCTCTCGTCTATAATTACTTTTCACTAATTTCGTTTACGATAAAAAATATTTCCAAAAAAATACTGTATTTAATACCAAGTACTTTCGGAATATTACTTTATTTAACTTATCTTTTTTACAAACTTAACAATCCGTTTGGTTTTATCAGTGCGCAAACGCTTTGGCTAAGAAACATAAACGATCCGGTTTCCACAATTATTGCCAACATCTGGATAATTTTTACAAATCCTAATGCTCCGCTTGACCAATATATGGACTTATTAATAACTCTTATATTTTTATCGCTTTTAATATTAGGTGTTAAAAAAATTTCCTCTTCACTTTGGATATTTTCAATGCTGGTTATATTAATTCCTGCGTCAACCGGTACTCTTACCAGCATGCCAAGATATGTTTTGGCCTCATTGGGAGCATTTGTTATTTTGGGACAATTATTAGAGGAAAATCCGCATTTAAAACTGCCACTTTGGGCAACCTCACTTTTTTTGCAAGCGATTTTCGCAACCAGATTTATCAGCGGTTATTGGGTTGCCTGAAGATTCACTTCCTGAAATTAACCTTAATACTGACTGTTTTTGTGTTTCCGGCAACATCTACAGCTTTGACTTCAATTTTATTTTCACCCTCAGAAAGAGGTATGGTAACATCAAAATTGCCACTAGGATCTACATTAGCCAAAAAACCGTTGGCAAAAACCTGATCGTCCTTCTCTGTTTGGCCTTCAACTTTAATTCGGTTATCCCCATAAAACGTCTGATCATCACGAGGAGAAGTTACCTCAATCGTGGGCTCATTCGTATCTAAAGCTACTTTTACTTCCGGTGAAAACTCACTTGCCCTGCCTGTGTCGTTGATGGCCTTAGCAGATATTTTATTTTCGCCATCGTGGAGCCTAAAGTCTTTAAATTCGAATCTGCCATCATTAACTTGCGCATCGGCCACCTTCTCAGAATCTAGATAAACTTCAACCTTGCTACTGCCGCTGGAAAATCCTGAAATCGCAATTTTGTCTTGATTAGTCGATTTGGGTAAATCACTCAAAACCGGCGGAGGCGGGGTTTGGACCTCAGAAGGACTGGTTGAATCACCGCGTTTGAAAATGGTATCAAGTACGTCTGCGAATTTACCAAGAGTAGGGATACCCACCGTATATAGAATACCAATTAGAATTAGACTAAAGAGGAATAAAAAGACAATTCTTTTGACAACACTCTTCTCTTCTCTTCTAGCCAGTCTGTCAAGTCTACTTCTTTTCACGCAAATAGTTTAAATTTAATGATAGATTCCACCTGAGCCGATGAGAGGAATCGAACCTCAAACCTCTCCCTTACCTGCCCGCCGCCTTGAGCCACCTCCGAGATTCGAACTCGGGACCTTCGCTTTACGAAAGCGCTGCTCTACCAGCTGAGCTAAGGTGGCACATAGGGCAAAGATTATTGTAGCTTTTTGAAAACAGGGATTCAAATGGAGAATACCTGATAGAGAGAAAGTATTAGACTCGGATTCGCTCGCCTGTTCAATGACTGCACCGATGAGGTCATCGATCCTGAGTAGTTCGACTTAACTCACTATCATGATGTAATCGAAGGGCAAAATTGCTACCTGCCTGCCGGCAGGCAGGGCGTTTCAGCTTGATGTGCTACATAATCACTTGAAAGGTAGTTCTCTAGCAAATTAAGCGCTTATTCTATATAATTTAGATATGACAGCAAGTCTAAAAAAGGTCACGAGTAAAATTATACCAGTCCTGAAAGAAGCTGGCGTTACTAAGTCGTCTCTTTTTGGTTCATATGTAAGGGGCGATTATCGTACGGATAGCGATGTCGATATCTTGGTCGAGCTTCCGAAAGGTAATAGTCTTCTTGATTTGGTAAGGCTTGAAAAAAAGCTGGAAAAAGCACTTGGAAAAAAGGTTGAGCTATTAACTTATAATTCTGTGCATCCTCTTTTAAAAGAACACATCAAAAAAGACCAGCTCCAAATTCTGTGAAGAAGGATCCACAAGTTTTTCTCAAGCATATTTTAGAAAGTATTGATTGGGTTGAAAAAGATACGAAAGGAATGGCTAAGGAGGACTTTTTAAAAAATGTACCAATGCAGGACGCTGTTGTTAGGAGAATTGAAATAATCGGTGAAGCGATTCGAAACTTACCGTCTGGCCTCAAAAAAGAAAATAAAGATGTCGCTTGGCAAGATATTACGGATATGAGGAATAAAATAATTCATGAATATTTTGGCGTGGATTTGGAACTTGTTTGGGAAGTTGTTAAAAAGGACGTGCCTGCACTGAAAAACCAAGTTAAAGAAATACTCTCTTCTTTTTAAATCTACACTAACCGTTCAATGATAACTCAGAGGACGTCCTAGATCCTGAGTAGTTCGACTTGGCTCACTATCAATGATGTAATCGAAGGGTCATAGACCCTGAGTTCTATCGAAGGGCTAAATTGCTAGCGTTTCAATTAGGAGTATTAAATAATCGCCTGAACAGCAATCCGTTGTTTGGGTAAATTAGATCAAGAATGATGTCTAGCTTTTAGATATTCAAGCAAACCTTGATGCAGGTGCTTTTTTCCTTGCCAAACAACAATATTATAGCCAGGCTCAAACTCTTCTGGGTTTTCTTCTCTAAAATCTACTGAACGTACCGATTTTGGCAGTGCTTCGCTAATATGTCTGTCAGTTCCACCTCGAACTGTTGAAAATTTGTCGCCCCAAACTTCAATATGCTGCGGATTCTCCACGTCATTTTTGGTTAACCCAATAGAAGACAGCACTTTTTCATCCCCTAAAACGTGTCTAACTGATGTAGTCTTACTGACTCCTTTTACGGCTAAATCAACCGCAAAAACACCAGCAATTCTGGGTGTTACAGGTAATTCAGCCTCATCAAGAAGTTGTTGTGCTCTCTCAACTATTGGGATTCTGAGATCATAGGCACCGTTACTTTCAGGTATCTCAGTTTCAAGCTGTGCAGTTTGTTCTGGAGTCAAATCATAGCCGTTTACGACTTCAAATGTTATCTGTGGGCCTCTGTCTTCGAGCATAACTGCTCTTGGGTTATCACCTGTTTTCATCTTAAACTCATCCACTGGCATAGTGTCATAAACTTCAAGTTGAAACTCACTAACAAGTTGCTTAATAATATCTCGCCATTTGTCCTTTTGCTCTTGCGTCATTGCAGTTTCATAGACGCTATAAAAGGGTTGGTCTTTTAAATTTCCTTCATTGTCATGTCCCCATACTTCTGCACCACTACAATGGCCTAACAAAATTCCTTTTCTTAATTCTTTTGGTATTTGGTAAACAATTCGCCACTGCAAACTCTTTATGCTTTGACCTGTTACAAAAAACAATGATTTTCCTTCTTGAAGTAAGGCTGACAATTCTTCAACCATTGCAGGTTCTGCGGGAACGTATAAGTCTGCAATGGTTTCATCAACATCAGAAATGATGAGTTTTGCATTTTTGTTCCACTTAATCACTGAGTTAGCTTTCGATTCCATCTCTACCTCGTCCATAAAAGCAGTATACCAAGGTATCAACTCTAGCTGTAGTTTGCTGAGCCCCTGTAAACAGTGGCTGTTCCTATAGTTCCACTTGCTGTTATGTTAATCCCAGCTAAGGGTACTTGGGGATATTGTGAAGATTCAGTGTGAAACAGCTTTGGTTCTACTCCAATGAAAGTTTCAACCAGAATATAAACTACTGTTGTGCCAATAAGAAAAGAACCTACTATTCTATAGAGTTTCATCTGCTCTATTTTACCCCTTTTTACTTGGGAGTTAAAGCTAAACCTTAAGGTTAAATACTATGTCCTATAAAAGTGAAACGGTTGGACTTATTTTGAAGTTGCAGTTTCATTGCCAGTAACTAGCTTAGCTTTGTGAGCGGGAGACGGGTATCCTTCATTAAAACCTCGAAACACTAAAATATTCGGGCCGCTCAAATTTCATTTGAGCGAGCCTCGCTCTTTTCAAAATAAAGAGCGGGTCAGACTCGCTCGTCTGCTGGATGATTACAATGAAGAAGCTAAATTGCTAGCGTTTCAGCTAAAAACGCTGAACAATCAATTGCTCAAAACTCGCTTTAATATATGACAAAATATATGCTAATATGGTAATATATCTATGAACAATTTTGGATGGGATGAAGAGAAAAATGATGAAAACTTGCGGAAGCATGGAGTAGATTTTGAAACGGCACAATATGCCTTTATCGATAAAAGACGTGTAATAGCAAAAGATGTTGAACACAGCAAAGATGAAAAACGCTATTATTGTTTCGGAAAAGTGAAAGGAGGTGTTTTAACTGTCCGTTTTACTTACCGCAACAAACGTATTCGCATAATTGGGGCGGGATATTGGCGAAAGGGAAAAAACATATATGAAAAACAAAATAAAATACAGTGATGAGCCAATTGACGCTAAAATCGTAAGTGATTTTTTACCAAGTCCGGAAAACCTAATTCTTAAGGAGAAAAAAACTAGAGTTACATTGACTCTTACGGATAAGAGTTTAGATTTTTTCAAAAACTCTGCCAAAAAACACGGAGCATCTTACCAAGCTATGATCCGACGCCTGATTGACTATTACGTTGCCAATCAAAGAGTCTAATCTTTGAATCGGACTCGCTCGTCTGCTGGATGATAGCAATGATGAGGCTAAATTACTGGCGTTTCAGTTGGAGATGTTAAATTCACACTTAACACACTATTACGCGTAGACTCTTCCCTCGTAACTAAGTTCGCCAATTTTTGCTATACTACGACAATCGACGTGTGAATAAATATGCAAGTCGACTCTTCTTTGTGTGTCTTGATAATCATCTTCTTGAAAATGTAATGGCTTACTAGATAAGATGAGGCCTGCTTCGCTTGAGAAATCGAAAGTGACAGCAGGGGGTTTCAAATCTGCGGTTGCGATCTCCTGACCTACAAGTCCTTCCAGTTTAGAGAGAAATGGTTCTACGACAGGTCTAATTAAATCACCGCCGCCAGGAAGGATTTTTGCGCGATGATACAAGGATTCTCCGCCTTTGCCAAATCTTTGCCTACCCCATTGGTAGCCCTCAAAGTTTACTAGATCTACAGTCATAAAGTCAGACAGCTTTTGCTCCTTTACAACTGTGTCATCATCAAATAGGGCTTTAACTTCTTTCGGCACTTCCCAATTGATGCTCTTGATGCTCTTATTGTCAGGATCTACGAAAATTACCCCTCTATCTCGAGGTAAAACCAGATCAGTAGGAACTTGTATTCTTTTAAAACCGGTAACTTTAACTACTGGAAAATCAAAAAGGCATTCCAAACCTCTTCTGCAAGCATAGCATTTGTCCGAGGCCTGTATTGTTTCTGCGCCTTCTACTACTTGTCTCTCCATTTTTTAGAACAGCTTAGTAAGGGAAATATAATACTTTAGCT
>Ga0209541_10015013_pt1 | contig 11627 bp, 11 predicted proteins | sample RifCSPlowO2_01_FD_184027 | JGI IMG/M metagenome (GOLD analysis project Ga0209541, IMG submission 184027) | Groundwater microbial communities from Rifle, Colorado - Rifle CSP2_plank lowO2_0.1 (SPAdes) (version 2) | ecosystem: Environmental > Aquatic > Deep subsurface > Groundwater | place...
ACAAGAGGGTTGCCTCATCCGGAGAATGTCAGCCTTTACCTGACAGAATCAGGTGCTGAGCCTTATGCTAACCGAGTGCAACGAGATTTTCTACAGAGCCCCCACTTGCAAAAGTTTTATAAATAACCTCAACCTTCCTGATAAATATAACATTAAGGTGTTAGATATTCTTGTGAGTTATGATGGATAAGCAATTAAAAACAGGTACAACGACAGTAGGAATCGTCTGTAAAATGGGTGTTGTTCTGGCTGCTGACATGCGAGCTACAGCTGGAACTATGATTGTAGATAAGAGAGCTGAGAAAGTTCAGATAATGTCTGACGATTTCGCCTTAACTTGGGCAGGCAACGTTTCTGACGCTCAACTAATGACTCGCTTAGCCAGGGCCGAGCTAAAGCTTAAAGAAGTGCGTACCGGCAAGCCTCCTTCAACAAAAGAAGCCGCTAATTTGTTGGCCGGGCTACAATATTCTAGCATCAGAAGGCCCAGCATGCTGCCGGGGATAGCCCATTTTTTGTTAGGTGGGAGAGATGCTCATGGCGTGCATTTATATGACTTGTTCCCGGACGGAAGCGTGACTAAAATTACAGACTATGTCAGTTCCGGTTCTGGAAGTGTCTTTGCTTACGGCGTATTGGAAACCAATTATGATGCTAACTTGTCAATAGAACAAGGCGTTCAGTTGGCAGTAAAAGTCATTAACACGGCACTGCAGAGAGACAGCGCTTCCGGCAACGGGATTAATGTTGTGGTGGTAAGCGCGGAAGGCGTCAAGAAGGTTATGACAAAAGAATTGATTGCTAAGTTGTGAGGATGGTTTCTCGGTTATTAATTATTTTTTTAAGGATTTGAAATGGCAGATATTTTGAAGGAAATTACCAAGGGGCTGCCCGAGGGAATGATTAACGATGCGGCTTTCGAAGGAGCTAACATTATTTTGTACACTAAAAACAAGGATTATTTTTTAGACAATAAGGGTACTATCAGGGAAGCAGTCCGGGAATTTAAGAAGCGCATTGAGTTAAGGCCGGACCAGTCTTTATGCTTAGAGCCGGAAAAAGCTGAAAAAATAATCAGGGGGATGGTTCCTGAAGAGGCCGGGATACAAGAGTTTATCTTTGATTCTCCGCGTTCTCAGGTAGTTATTCATGCTGATAAGCCTGGCCTGGTAATTGGCAAGCAAGGCGAATTATTGAAAGAAATCGCGGCTAAGACTTTTTGGGTTGCTATCATCAAAAGAATGCCGCCGATCAGGTCCAAGCTGATTGAGAGCATCAGGGCAGTATTATATGAAAATGCTGACGAGCGCAAGAAATTCTTGAATAAGACTGGCCATCGTATCTATGATGGCTGGCTGCGGGAAAAAAAGCATGAATGGATTCGCTTATCATGCTTGGGCGCTTCACGGCAGGTAGGCAGGACTTGTTTTCTGGTTCAGACGCCGGAATCGAGGATAGTTATCGACTGCGGGATAGACCCGGGCCAGGAAGGCCCTGAATCGTATCCCTTTCTGGATGCGCCGGAATTTAATATCAGCGAGATTGATGCGGTCATTGTAACGCATTCTCATTTAGACCATTCGGCGATGATCCCTTATTTGTTTAAGTATGGCTACACCGGCCCAGTTTACTGCACTCTGCCCACCCGCGACGTGATGGCCTTGCTGCAATTGGACATGATAAAAATTATGAGAAGCGAGGGCAAGGAGCCGATTTATACCAGCGAGGAAGTAAAAAAGATGGTTCTTCATACCATCTGCCTGGATTATGATGAAGTGGCTGACATTACTCCGGATGTAAGATTGACATTCTATAATGCCGGGCATATTTTAGGCAGCTCCATTGTCCACTTGAACATCGGCAATGGGCTGCATAACTTTGCTTACACTGGAGACATGAAATATGCGCGCACTAATGTTCTTGAGCCGGCTAACACCCAGTTTCCGCGGATTGAAACTCTGATGATTGAATCTACTTATGGTGGCAAGGACAACGTGATGGCTGAGGAAGAAGCTGATGAATATCTCACTAAAGTCGTCAAAGATACTTTTGCCCGGAGCGGCAAAGTGCTGATACCAGTCCTCGGCTCGGGAAGAGCACAGGAAATGATGATCATGGTCGAGCGCTTAATGCGTGAACAGAAGATTCCGGAAGCGCCAATTTATATCGACGGCATGTTGTGGGACATCACGGCAATTCATACCGCTTACCCGGAATATCTTAGCAGAAACCTGCGCCAGCAGATTTTCCAGAAAGAAAGCAACCCCTTCTTATCGCCCATCTTCAAGCAGGTCGGCTCAAATAAAGAGCGGCAGCAAATCATGCTGGAAGCCGGGCCCTGCTTAATCTTGGCTACTTCCGGAATGCTAGCCGGCGGCCCTTCAGTGGAATATCTGAAAGGGTTGTCTGAGGACCAGCGCCATTCGCTGGTATTTTCCTGCTACCAGCCGCCGGGATCTTTAGGCTATAGAATCAGGAATGGGGAACGGGAGATAAGGATCAGTGATGGCCTTAAGCCGATGATCCTGCAGATTAAGCTGGATGTCCATAAGGTAGAAATAACTAACCATTCCGATAGAAGGCAGTTGATGAATTTTGTCCGGCGCTGCAATCCACAGCCAAAAAAAATAATTGTTGTTCACGGAGAATCTTCCCGCTGTTTGGATCTGGCCAGCTCGATTCATAAGCAGTATCGGATTGAGACAGTTGCGCCAAAAAATCTGGAAGTTGTTCGGCTGAGATGAACTATGGTAATTGTGGGATATTTCAGAACATCTACCCACAATTACTAATAGCAAATGTGTGGATAGATGTACGAATACTTAACACATTTGCTATATTAATCACAATTTTAATAACAATTGGCTTGAGGCTTAAGCACAATTTTCAAAAACCAAAATAATTTAAGAAGGGGGGTATTTTAATTACTAAGCCCAATTAAACAAAATCTTTATTTTTGATCATTATTTTAGATTAGCCGAAAATTATGCAAAAAATTTCGCTGGGTGTAAAACCTCGCCCTTTAGGGCGAAATTTTTGCATGCTAAAAATGCGTAGTTGAGAAACCGCCTCTTTTGAAACCTCATCATTTATGGCGAGGTGAGGCGGTTTCACGCATTTTTATCATTTCAAAGAGCCTGATGGCAAAGAGCGATTACACTAAAAGAGCCAGACGTCCTTTAGTCCATGGTCAAGTGCTTTCCCGTCTTTTTATGACTTGTAAATTGGTTCCATCACTTCTCATCCGGCCTTTTGGCGCCGTAAGCTCGATTTTGATAATAATCAATCCAATTTAAGCCGCTACCCACTGGACAGGTTCGGCTAAGATATATAAACTGCCTATATCATGATATTTTAAGGTGGTTAAATATGAATAAACTGTCATTGTTTGAGGGAAAAAATATCCGAAAAATCTGGCACAACGAAGAATGGTTTTTCTCAGTTGTGGATGTCGTTGAAGCGCTTACCGATAGTTCTAATCCCAGAAATTACTGGAACATGCTCAAAGCGAGGGAAGTAGAACAAGAAATCGAACTGTACACGCTTTGTGTACAGTTGAAATTATCAGCAGAAGATGGAAAATTAAGAGAAACAGACTGCGCTAATACTGAAGCTTTGTTTCGTATCATCCAGTCTATCCCCTCCAAAAAGGCCGAGCCTTTTAAATTATGGCTAGCCCAGGTCGGTTACGAACGTGTTCAGGAAATTGAAAACCCGGAATTAGCCCAGAAACGTATGAAAGAAATCTACAAAGCTAAAGGCTACTCTGAAGATTGGATAGAAAAGAGAGTTCGGGGCATTGCCATAAGAGATGAACTGACAGATGAATGGAACAAAAGAGGAGTAGAAACCGAGAAAGAATTTGCCATTTTAACCGCAGAAATATCAAAAGCCACTTTTGGTTTAACGCCGTCTGAGTATAAAGAATTAAAGGGACTGAAACGAGAAAATTTAAGAGACCACATGGACGATCTGGAACTTATTTTCTCCATGCTTGGTGAAAGAGTGTCTACTGAAATTGCTAGAACTAAAGATGCCCAAGGATTATTTGAAAACAAGAATGCTGCCAAAGAAGGTGGAGAGGTGGCTGGCAATGCCAGAAAAGATGCTGAAAAAAGAATTGGTAAACCAGTTATAAATCAAGAGAACTATCTTTTAAAACCAGAGAATAAAAAATTATTGAAGAAGAATTAACTCTTCTCATCCGGCCTTTTGGCGCCATAAGCCCTATTGCGGTAATAATCAATCCAGCGCTCCATCAGGTGCAACACTTTGTGGGGATTGTTTATGTCCCTAATCTCAAAACTGCCGGAAATTACTCCCTCTTCAGGTATTCCGGTAATGATGATAGTGCCATATCCAAGAAACCTCTGCAGCCGGCTTTGCTTGGAGTTAATGTTTGGTAAAAAACTCAGCGGGGCAAAATAAACATGCCTTTTGGACTGCTTGATAATCCCTTTGATATAAGTTATTTTATTATCGGTAATCTTGTACCTGTTGGTTATCCGGGAGTATTCCGCTGATAGCATGGAAAATAAAGCTAATCCGATTACAGCTTTGGAGAACAAGGGCTTGAACTGTAACCCTTTAAGGGATAAAAATCCTAACAGCCCCAATAATAATATTCCGCAGCCGTATTCAACCAGGAAGGCTTTGCGGGTTTTTCTCAGAACCATGATGGTTTTTTCTCCCTGCCTTTCTTCGCCTTCTTGCATCTCTTAATCCAAGCTGCAAACGTTTATATATTTTATGCGGCCGGGGAGGAGTTAAATCGAGAGTTGACAGAAGATTTAATACGTCCTAAGAATAAAGAACTTTAAATAGGCATTGATATCAATAATATATATGGCGCTACACTTTTTCAAGGAATTCATCAGAAATCCTGGCTTTACTGGAGCAATAGCCTCTAGTTCAGAGGAATTGGCTGAATTGATAACTGATAAGGCCAAACTAAAAGACAAAAAATTGATCCTTGAATTAGGCTCGGGAACAGGCATTTTTACGGAGAAGATAATGAATAAAAAAAATAAGCACTCCCATTTTATCGTACTTGAAATAAATCCTCGCTTTGTCAATGAAACAAAATTGCGGGTTCCTAATGCGAAAGTTTACAAGGATTCTGCTGTAAATCTTAGAAAGTATCTTAAGGGCAAAAAAGCTGATTGCATCATTTCCGGCCTGCCTTTGGCTAATTTTAATCCGAAATTACAAGATGAATTGCTTAATTCAGTAAGTTCATCTTTAAAATCAAACGGGATTTTCTTGACTTTTGCCTATCTTCACGGAACAGTACTTATTTCAGGAAGAAGATTTAAGCAAAAAATGGATTCTAGGTTCAGGGAAGTCGAGACAACAAGGACTGTCTGGAAGAATTTACTTCCTGCTTTTGTGTATGTGGCTAGAAAGTAAGCTTTATAAGAAAGCTGTTTTTGTATGATATCAAAGCCGCTCTTTCACCTACAGAAAGCGAATAACTTAAAATGCCTGAACTGCCGGAAGTAGAAACAATCGTACGCCAATTAAGGCATAAAATAGTTGGAAAAACCATCCTTAGTTTAACTATTAATGATAAAAAGGTAATAGATCAATTCATCCCCAGGATATTGCCTTCTAAAATTATTTCCGTCCATAGAACAGGCAAGTCCATCATCATCCAGTTGGAGCAGGGCCATAACCTTCTGATTCATTTAAGAATGACCGGGCATTTCTATCATGTCACAAATCCGGGTGATGCATCATATAAAAAATATCTTTCAGGTGTATTTACCTTAAATAACCATTTCTTATTGACTTTTAACGAAATCAGAAGGTTTGGTTCAGTGAGATTATTTAATGACCAGCAGCTTCAGCAAGAGCTTTCCTGCCTAGGCCCAGAGCCGTTAGAAATAACCAGTTCTGAATTTGTCGCTCTACTGAAGGAATACCCTTCTGCTGTAATTAAAACTAAATTGCTGGATCAAGCCTGTATTGCGGGCATCGGCAACATTTATGCCCAGGAAATGCTCTTTCATGCCGGCATTAAACCAGCCCATAAAATCAAGGATATTTCTAACCATAAATTAGTTAAACTGCACCAGGAAATGCAAAGAATCCTTTTGCTGGCCATAAAAAATAATGGGACTACGGTGGAAAATTATTCTCATCTAACCGGTAAAGGAAATTTCCAGAATTTTCTGGCCGTTTACGGGCGGGATTATTGCCCTGGGAATCATGCCCTGGAGAAAATAAATCTTGGCGGCCGGGGAACATCCTTCTGCCCGCAATGCCAGGATTGAGTAAATTATTTAAACTTTAAAATAATCATAAAGGATCATTAAACAGGTAAATTAAATTGGTTTATAAAAGATGCGGCAGGAAACGATTCCAGCTTCTGAGCCATCTTTAATCGTTGTCAAAAAGGAGGTGTTATCCATGCCAGTTGCAAAATGTTTGGTTTGCTCTAAAAACAGCTTTAAGTATAGTTATAAAGGCAAATGCTCCAGCTGCGGAGCTGGTGTGATGACTAAAGCACGAGCTAAGTCACGCCAAAGAATGATACGCAAGAAAAGAAGGTAATTGCCTAAAAATATCTTTTTTGTTTTTTTTTGGTTATTATTGTTTTAAATCTATTTTATTTTTTTGATTTTTCCAAACTTGAATACTTCGCCCGCGCTGACGATATACGCCTCAAAGTTATCGATTTTTTTAAGGAACGGGCTGAGAGCTTGTCCTTCCAGCACGTCAGTTCCTTCAATTAGTGGGTTAAAACTGGGCACGACAATCAATTCCTTGCCCTTCCAGCGGCCTTTAAGGAAGCATTTGTACTTTTCCCATTTGCTTTTCTCCCGGATTTTGATGGCTGGATGCTCATGGCCGATGATAATCCACTGGGCCTTAGTTTTTACCAGTTCATCGCCATGCGTAACCAGGATATCGCCGATTTTGTATCCGGTAACGACCTTAACTCCATTTTTCCTGGCTAGCGGCTGGATGAGCGGATCGTGGTTGCCTTTGATGATGATGACTTCCGAGGAATATTTCAGCAAAAAATCTAGGAACTGGGAAACTTCTTTCCCTTCCCGTGGCAGCACTTTCCCGAATTCATGCTTTAAATCACCGTTAATGATTATTTTTTCAGGCTGGCAGCGAGCTAAAATCTGCTGCAGGATCCGGATAATTTCCTGCAGCTGAAATTTGGGCACCAGAATGCCTTTATTTCTCAGGGCTTCTTCATAGCCTAAATGCAAATCATTGATTACTAATATTTTTTTATTGATCAGCAGCGCAGTTTCAATGATCTCAATGGACGGGGAGATTTGCATATAAACCAGATTATCATTATTTTCTATAAAATGTTTTGCTTTTTTTTTGGGGCAATCATCCTTAATCAGGATACAGACGGACTTTTTCTACAGAGCCCATAATTTCGATACTTTTATATATTAAATTCTATTTGTTGGGATAGAGAGGTGATAGTATCGTGGATAAAAAGAATATATCTAAAGCTGGATCGGGTAAAAAGAAGTACGAGCTGCACCGCATCGCTCATTATGCTTTCTTTGTTGGTTTGGTCATAGCCATATTATCTGGAGGCTGGTTCAGTTTAATCTTAAATAACAGTTGTACTGCTAATCGCATTGTCAGTCCAGTGGCCTTGGTAACAACCTTGGTGATATTAGGCTTAATCGTAGGGCTGATCAATTTATCAATAAAAGAAACTGTTCCATTTTTGGTTGCGGCTATTGCTTTGATGCTCTCAGGAATCGTCAACTTAAGCCTTATCCCGGGCATTGGCAGCTGTTTAAGCTCATCTTTAAGCAACATCGTGGTCTTTGTAGTTCCCGGAGCGGTAATCGTCGGGCTTAAAGCAGTCTGGAGATTAGCTTCAAATTAATCTTTAAATTATGCAAAAAATTTCGCTGGGTGTAAAACCCCGCCCTTTAGGGCGAAATTTTTGCATGCTAAAAATGCGTAGTTGAGAAACCGCCTCTTTTGAAACCTCATCATTTATGGCGAGGTGAGGCGGTTTCACGCATTTTTATCATATTGTAGTAATTGAGAACATGGAACTTGGAACTCGGAAATTGGAACTTGGAAATTGGAACTTGGAACATGGAACTTGGAACTCGGAAATTGGAACTTGGAAATTGGAAATTGGAAATTGGAACATGGAACTTGGAACTCGGAAATTGGAACTTGGAAATTGGAAATTGGAAATTGGAAATTGGAAATTGGAAATTGGAAATTGGAAATTGGAAATTGGATATCGCTGACAAATGATTGATTTAGGTTTTAATTATCTCGTTCGTGCTGAAAGAGAGTTAAATAGTATAAATCTTTAAAAACATTCACCGTAATTAATAGTTATGCTCTTCACTACCAAATATGCTCCCACCAAGTTATCAGAAGTAGTTGGCCAGCAGTTAGCTGTTTCCCAATTAAGAAACTATGTGCTTAATTATAGAATGCAAAAACTGAAGGCGCTGCTGTTATGGGGGCCCATCGGCGTGGGAAAAACGGCTTCTGTCTATGCCTTGGCTAGAGAGCTGGATCATGACCTGTTGGAAATAAATTCTTCTGATTTAAGAAATCAGGACTGCATCAAGCAATTCTTGGGTTCTGCCTTAGGCCAGCAATCCTTGTTTTTCAGGCCGAAAATAATCTTAGTTGATGAAATCGACAACATTTCCGGGATTCATGACCGTGGCTGCATCCCGGCCATTTTACAGGCCCTGGAAAAATCATCCTTTCCAGTAATTATTACCGCCAATGACCCTTTCGACCAAAAATTGAAAAGCCTGAAAAAAGCCTGCCAGCTGGTTCCGTTTGCAAAGATAAATCATAAAGTAATGGCTGAATTTCTAAGCCTGATCTGCCGGGCAGAACAAATGATCTATGAAGAAAAGGCTCTGCAGTCCTTATCCCGGCAAGCAGATGGCGACCTGCGCGCGGCTTTGCTTGATCTTCAGACTTGTGGGAAAAGCCTGCGGTTCTCTGATGTTCTGCAGCTGTCAGACCGGAAAAGAACTAACTCCATGCTGCAAGCTTTGGCCATTATCTTTAAATCATCAACTGTGCAGAATGCGTTGACTGCCTTAGAGAACGTGGATGCTGACCTTAATGAAGCCTTGTTTTGGATAGACCATAATCTGCCCCACGAATATACCGATCCGGTAGCGCTAGCTAAAGCCTATGAATGGCTGTCCAGAGCAGATATATTCAATGGCCGGATTAGAAACCGGCAGCATTGGCGGTTTCTGGCTTATGTTAATAACCTGATTACCGCGGGCATCTCTTCAGCTAAAATAAGTAAAAACCGGGAATTTGTCAAGTATCTGCCGACAATGAGAATTTTAAGGATGTGGCAGGCTAAGATTAAAAATGCCAAAAAGAAAGAGATTGCTGAAAAATTGGCTTTGGCAACTCATCAGTCTAAAACCGCGGCCTTAGCACAAGTTTCCTATTTGCAGCAGATGTTCAAGAATAATAGCAAGGTCAGGAATACTAGCCTTGATGGATTAGCTGAAGAATTGAAATTAAATGAGGAAGAAGCTGATTGGTTAAGGAAGTGAGATTTACTTTTTTTAACATTTATGATTCCTGGAAGAATTGGAAAAATAAGCCCAATGATACAACCGAGAATCGATGAAAGGTTAAAGCTAGTATTAGGCCTAAAATAAAATTTCAATAGATTAAAGACTTAACTAGAGATTTGCAGACCCGCTTCTGTTTCCATACTTCATCCTCGCTGTTGTAATCATAAGCCTGCCTTTGGCATTGCAAGTCAACCATCCCATCCAGATCTCGGTCAATTAGCTCATAAAGGCTAAAATAGCTGGACTTATTGCCTGTGCATCTGAAATCCCCCCTTAAGTAAGTTACGCTATGGCTTTCTCTTCCCAAATAGGCTTTGTTTAGGTTTTTTCTAGCCAGATAAGTTTTAATTTTGCAGTCATACTTCTTGCCGTCCTGAAAGCTGGTTGTATTTAAGACAGCGCTTTCCTGGCCGGCAAAGATTTTTTCCGACGGAATTTTAAAATAATCACTGTAAGGAGAATGAGCGCAGCTTAAGGTTAATGCTGTTAATAACGCTGTATGATGCTTCATTGGCGTTAAACCTCGCGGTGGTTTATATCTTTTTCGTTGATGTCGGCTTTGCGCGGAAATTAGTAGCCGCGGCCTGCTAATTTCCGCGCAAAGCCGTTGATGTCCAGTAAAGCCATTTCCACAGGCTCTGTAGAAAATCTCGTTGCACTCGGTTAGCATAAGGCTCAGCACCTGATTCTGTCAGGTAAAGGCTGACATTCTCCGGATGAGGCAACCCTCTTGTCAGCTGAATATTTAACGATAGTAGTGCTTCGCAAATTGATGCTAACTACATATTCTACAGAGCCGTAAGTGGGACATTGTCAACTTAAAGGCAGCCGGGATCATTATTGGCATTTTGCCTTGGGCAATAATAATATCCAATCAAAGAAAGTTTTATATTGCTAACTAATAGCCTAAAGATATGAAAAAGAGCGCCCGGATTCTGGTTATGACCTTATTGGCGTTCATATTCTTGGCTTCTGCATCGTGGGCTCAGGTAGATTTATACCTGCAAGATTCTTTGACTTTGCAACTAGACATCCGAGGAGAGCTAAGCTTAATTGCTAACAGCCAAGGCGCTTCTGTTAAAAAAGCGCAAGCCGAACTATTTTTATTTCCTAAAGATTCTAACCGACAACAGGTATTATTCCAATCAGACTTACCCAAGCTCAATGCCTTAGAATACAGCTGGGATGACCAGGAGCTGGGAACCAAAACCTTCAGGTACTCTGCCAAGGTCTTAACAAAAGACCGCCGGCAGGAAGTTCGCAGCAAAATACCTTTTCCCATAACCAGCTCTGACGGCGTGGAAGAATATCTTAAAGAAACAAAAACGATTGATTCACTTCATCCTGAGATAGTAGCCAAAGCTGCCGAATTAGCTGAAGGTGAAGATGACTTGTTTAAGGTAGCTTTCAAATTAGCCAGCTGGGTGGAAGAGAATGTTAAGTATGACCTAAATACCTTAACCGAGAAGGCTTCACAGAAAGCCAGCTGGGTGCTGCAGAATCGGCAAGGCGTTTGTGATGAGATGACATCCTTATTCATCGCCATGGCCCGGGCCGTGGGCATACCAGCCCGGTTCGTCAAGGGGATCAGCTATTCTAATTCTCCTTTATTCAGCAATCCCTGGCAGCCGCATGGATGGGCTGAAGTTTATTTTCCTAACCTTGGCTGGGTTAGTTTTGATGTCACGTTCGGGGAATACGGCTACATCGATGTGACCCATATCAGCTTAAGGGACAGTTTTGATCCGCAAGACTACGATGCAACCTACAACTGGGTGGCGCAGGAAGTCGAGCTGCAAGCTAAACCATTGGATCTGCAGGTCTTGGTTAAAGACCGTGGCCAGCGGTCTTCCGAAGAGATCAATCTGGAATACCAACTATTTAACCAAGAAGTTGGCTTTGGAAGTTATAACCTGATTAAGGCAACTTTGACTAACAAAGCTAATTATTATGCTGCCACCACCCTGCAGCTGGCTGTGCCACCGGAACTGGAAATTATCGGCAGAAACAAGAGAGTGATAATGCTGGAGCCAAACGAAGTGCGGGAAACGT
>Ga0209541_10015015_pt1 | contig 11626 bp, 10 predicted proteins | sample RifCSPlowO2_01_FD_184027 | JGI IMG/M metagenome (GOLD analysis project Ga0209541, IMG submission 184027) | Groundwater microbial communities from Rifle, Colorado - Rifle CSP2_plank lowO2_0.1 (SPAdes) (version 2) | ecosystem: Environmental > Aquatic > Deep subsurface > Groundwater | place...
GGACGTTTTTGAAAAGCGATACGAGCTAAATTTCCGTAACCACGGGCAAGACCATCGGGCGGCGGTGAGTTTTTTGGTAGAGGAACTGACCGATCTCGTCGCGGATATTGTCGCGGATATAGGGCCAATTGATCGGACGCTCAACCGCCGCAGTTGAATGTTCAACGATTTCTTTCACCTTGTGGCGCACTTGCTTTAACAACTCCTGATTTTCCCGCAGGTAAATGAATCCGCGCGAGATAATGTCCGGCGAGGTGTGCACTTTGCCGGTTTTTGAATCCACAATCGTCACAATCACGAATATGCCGTCTTCCGAGAGCATCTGCCGGTCGCGAAGCACAACTTCGCCAACATCTCCCACACCAAGCCCGTCCACAAAGACGTAACTTGCCGGTATTTCTTCCTTGGTAAGGCGTACAGTGTTTGAGGTCAGCTCCACAACTTTTCCGTTTCCACCGATGATGATGTTTTCTTTGGGGATACCGACCGACTCGGCCAAGTCCGCATGCAAGCGCAGCATGAAATAGTTCCCATGAATTGGCATGAAGAATTTCGGCCGCATGAGATTAATCATCAGTTTCAGGTCTTCCTGCTGGGCATGTCCTCCGGCATGGATATCCATCATAGCGTAGTCCACGACGCGCGCGCCCTGGCGGTAGATAATATCTTTCAGTGTCTGAACTGTGCGTTCATTCCCCGCGATGACCGATGAAGAGAAGACAACAATATCGCCTTCTTCAAATCGGATAAATTTGTGTTCGCGCTGGGCAATTCGCATCAGAGCCGCCCCCGATTCTCCCTGTGCCCCAGTGCAGATCACCAGAATGCGGTTGGGCGGATAGTTGTCGGCATCGCGGACATCAATAATCGTGCCTTTCTTGATTTTGATATACCCAAGCTCCTGCGCCAGCGCTACGTTTGACTTCATTGAGAAGCCCTCAATCACAACCTTACGGTCATATTTTTCCGCGATCACTATCAATTGCTGGATACGCGAGATCAGCGAGGCGAATGTCGCCGTGATGATGCGGCCTCGGGCATGCTGAATAATATCTTCTAGGTTTTCCTGAATCGTCATCTCGGAGATGGAATGTCCCGGTCTTTGCGACCCAGTTGAATCGGACATCAAAAACAGAACCCCTTCGGATGAGAGACGCGCAATTTTTCCATAGTCTGCGGGAGAATCTCCGGTGGGGTTGTTGTCAAACTTGAAATCCGCCGTATGACAAACGATTCCCACGGGCGTGCGGATAGCAACTCCAATGGTATCGGGAATGTTGTGATTCACATGGAAAAACTCAACCGTGAAGATGCCAAGCTTCAGAATTGTATCGGTGCGAATTGTCTCAATATTGATTTGGCCCATGTGCTTGAAGTCATCCTGCCGCTTCATGATGATGGCCCGCGTCAAAGGCATGGCGTAGACCGTGGGATTGCCGATTTTAGGAATGATAAATGGAATGCCGCCGATGTGATCGTAGTGGGCATGCGTGATGATAACCCCGCGGATCTTGTGTTTATTTTGCTCAAGGTACGTGGAGTTGGGGATTATGTAGTCAATCCCAGGCATATTTTCTTCCGGAAACTGCAAGCCCACGTCAATGACCACAATATCGTCCCCATACTCAAGGAACATGCAGTTTCGGCCGACTTCTTCCAGCCCGCCCACGGTGACGACGCGCAGTGTGCCTTCTTTTGTCGCAAATTGGCGCACGGCATTGACCGGCACCCGGAATTGGCTTGGCGCGCGGTGACTAGTTGTAGGGCGCCGCGGGTTAAACCCCCGGCGCGCTGATCTGATTGGCGCTCTCATTGTTTTTATGAATGTAACTTTTCAGTTGTCACGATCAGGCCAAAGGCCGAGAGGAACAGCTTACTCCGTTTGGCGAATGAGCATTCACCGTGTCTAAATTAATGATAATACGTTTATGATGAGATTGAGCGTTACAGTGCCTGTACTGCATAGCTTCAGAGACGCAGTGCCGCGGGGGAGATTTGAACTCCCACATCCTTACGGATACACGGCTCTGAACCGTGCGTGTCTGCCAGTTCCACCACCGCGGCGTGAAAGCCCCTTACGAGCTATCTAGATTTGATTTCCTGATACAAGTGCTGGATTGAAAAGAATTCAGGATTATATGTTTCGGGTTTTGCCAGAAAGGCAAGCATGTCGGGAGAGTGTGCAACCAAACTATAGAGAGGATCACCATATCCCTTAAACCAATCTTTTTTCGGTTTGAGTTTCACCAGATCCGGTATCTGCTGGTAGTGCGAATTTCTCTCTATTTCTATCATATTATACTGCCGCGTGGCAAGCAGGCGATAGCAGGCGCCTTTCAGTTTTTGAAAGGGGTCGTAGTCATGCCCCACTGATTCTCCAATCACATTCCCGATAATAAGGTGCTCGGGTTCTGTATTGATGGTCACATGGCCAAAGCGCGGCGGTATGCAGATTTTCTCTCCCGGTCCCGCTTCAATCAGGTAGGCCTCTTCAATGGATGCGGGGTCTGTCTTATAGCGTTGGATAATCCACCGGCCCTTTCCTGCGAGCACCTCGTAGATTTCAGGATAGTCTACCCCACGGATAGACGGGTGATAATGTCCAGCCGTTTTTAAGAATTCATTTTCGCCCGGCTGAATCTCAAAAGTGCCGGCTTGTATGGCGGTCAGATCATAGCGAAGGCCTGACTGTCGTATCTTATCCGCGTCAGCCAAGCATGCGATCTCGTGGTACACACGGTAAATCGGGTTTTTGGCAGTTGTGGCTTTTTCTGATTGAAGGAAGGGGAGCATCTCTTCTGCCGTTCGCTCCGTTACTTCCATCACCATCACGGTATGCGGAAATACAAGCTCCATTGATTCGTTAATCTCAATTGGCAAGCCGCTTAGTTTTTTAAGATCCATAGGGTAGAGCAGAACCTATCTCAAAAATAATCGCCTAACGCGCCCGCAAAATCCGAAGCGAGAGCCGAGCAAACGAGGGAGGCGTACCTCTGGTACGCTGACCGAGAGCGCGAAGGATAGTCGCCGGATTTTGAGTGCCGCAGTAGCGAAATGGATTTTTGGCTTGTGTCCATGGTTATTTTTGAGATAGGTTCTACTTAAAATACACGTGTTGTTTTGGTGTACCACAATCGCGCGTTGGAGAAACGCTCCGCTGGGATCCCGAGTGTCGTGAGCGACACGCCATGGATAGTATTTCTCACCGCATAGAAATAAGTCGGCGAATAGAGAAATATGGTGGGAAAATCAGAGTCCACTATCTTCTGAAACTCAAGGTACTTTACCAGGATCTGATTCCTATCAACCAGCCGCCGCGCATCTTCAAGCAATGTATCAACTTTCTTTGAGTGATAGAGCGCAATATTCAGTCCTGGGTCTTTTAATTGCGAGGAGTGCCAAAAGGCGAATGGATCAGGATCGCGACCGAGAATTTCACCAAAAAGCAGCGCATCATAGCTGCGCGGCCGAATGACTTGCGACTCCAAATCAGAGATGGGCATGATTTTAAGATCGGTTTCCACTCCGACATCCTTCCAGTATTGCGTGATGGCTGTTGCGGTACTCGCAAGGTCGCTCCAGTCTGAAGTGGCAAGCGCTATTTTTAAAGGCGTAGGACTATCTTTCTTTTTCGCCGCTTTTTTCTCGCGCAGTCCATCCTGGTTCAGATCAACCCAACCGGCTTTTTCTAGCATCTTGCGCGCCAGTTCCGGATCGTAGGGCGTTGGAGGAACGTCGGCGTTATGCCCGAATGAACCGGGCGGAATCGGCGTATCAATTATGATAGCGCCTCCACCCAGGACATCGGTGATGAGCGTGTCTCTCGGAATCGCCAGCGCCAGTGCCTGGCGCACAGTCTTATCTTGGAGTATGGGGTTTGACTCATTAAGAAAGACGGCGAAGACCCGCGGAATTCTGGCGCCATGGACGGACGCTCCGAGCTTTTTCATCTCACTCACGTCTTTTGCCGATACGACGCTGACGCCGTCAATATGTCCGGCTTTGTATGCTTCTATAAGATCATCCTCTGTCTCATAGAAACTAAACTGGATTGTTTGGATATAGGGGCCGTCTTCAAAGAATGATGTGTTGGCTTCCAGCGTGTAGCTCGTGATGATGCCATCAGTGTTTCGCGCGAGCGTGGAAAACCGATAGGGACCCGATCCGACGGGCTTAGCGTTTAATTCCGAGAGAGACGCCGCCTCCGGTGGAATTCGCCTCCAAATATGCTGGGGGATAATAGCGAGCGCCAAATTTTGTAGAAACGGCGAATAGGGCTGTTTCAAGACGAAGCGCACCTGGTAGTCTCCCAGCCGCTCAATTGTAACACCCTGCCAGTTGGGACGCAGCGAACTTTTATATAAAGGGTCTTGGATAGTTTTTATAGTGAAGACAACATCATCCGCTGTCAGCGGCTCTGCGTCGTGCCACAGTACATTCTGTTTCAAATTCACGGTGTACGATTTGCCGTCAGCGCTCTCGCTGTATCCTTCCGCGATTTCCGGTTCCAGTTTTCCTTCCGTGTCGTAAGTAAAAAGCCGTGCAAAAATAAGCATAGTGAGATCCCGATCAGTGTCGTTATTAGACAGGAATAGCGGGTTGATCCGCTCTGGGGCGCGCAGGAGTCCTTCGCGCAGTACTCCGCCGCGTTTTGGGGCTTCATGCGTGCGGGAATATAAGAGCCGTGCCGAAAGAGCGGTTCCGGACACAATCGCAATGGTGACAAAAAGTACAAGCAGTGCGCGCTCTTTCCGTTCAAGAATATGCCCCAGGTAAATCCAATCACGAAAACCCATTCCGCGAAAAGAGAACCTAGCGGCCGGAAGTTTCTTCGGCGTTTCAGGCGAATTGTCTTTAGGAATCATTGTGAAATGATAATAGAGACGATGGCAGAGGCGGCCAGAAGCGTCGTCAAAATAATCGTCGCGCGAAATATGGTTTTCTCAATTCCGCGTTTGGTGCGATAAACATTGCCGTCGCCGCCGAATGTTGCCGACAGTCCGCCGCCGCGCTGCTGCAAGAGAATTGAGACAATCACTAAGACCGACAAGATAATTTGGATAAGCGGGAGGATTGATTTTAGCTGGCTCATAATAATAGGTGGTAGATAGTAGGTGAGTGGAATAGGTAATGGCTAGAAAACAGAGTTGGCAAGACCAAAAATAATTGAGGCGATGAAACGGGTTTTCAGATCAGTGATTGTTATTGCAGATGAGAAGTAGTCAGCCACAGAAAGCAGAACAAAGTTGATAACAACGTTGAAGAGTCCAAGCGTTAGAATCAGGAAGGGGAATGAAAGAATTTTCAATATCGGGCGCAGAATCGCATGGACCAACGCCAATATGAGCGCCGCAACAACCAGCGACGTCAACTCATGGCTTGTTGCGAACCCCGAGATGAATTGCGGCAGGAACCAGAGAATCACCCCGTTTAGGGCGATGCGCAGACCAAATTTCGCCAGGAAGTGCATCGGGATATACGATACTAGAAAGCAAGGGCGAGGTCAACGGTCGGAAAGTAAGTAAGCAACAGTTTTCACTTTTTGGCAATGATTTTAGCCAAAAGAAATACACCTCTGCCGCTGACACGTTTGCGGCGTTTTTTTAACTTTTGCTCACGTTTTTCAGCTTTAAACTTTCTTGTTTCCATCTACTTCATTATAAACCGTTTCTTACGCAGTAGGTGGTGATAAGTTCGAGCGAATCGGTGCGACTCATCGCGCACGCGCTGTAAAAAGTGCATGACGGGCGGGGGGAGGGTTTTGACGGGGAGCGGCATGGCGCGGCCGGCCATGTATAAAATATCTTCGTTTTGGCCGGCACCGGCGGGGGCGCGCGAAAAATATCGCCGCGGGGGTTTGGATAAAGCGGCAAGGTTGATTTTGCGGAAGCGCTTAGCATTTAGGACGGGGAGAACTGCATTTAGCTGGGGCTTCCCGCCATCAATCAGCAAAAGGTCAGGGAACTCCCATTCGGGATGTGCGAGGCGCCGTTGCAGAACCTCGCGCTGTGAGGCCGCGTCATTCGGTCCCTCAATAGTTTTAATCTTAAATTTTCGATACTGCGATTTATCGGGCTTGCCGTCATAGAAAACAACCATGGACGCGGTTGAATCGGCGCCGGAGATATTAGCAACGTCGTATCCTTCAATCCGGCGAATCGGGTCTTTGGTCTGGAAAATGCTTGCAAGGACGCGCTCAATTTTATGGTAGGGAGTTTCAGCGCGCTTTTGTATTGCAATGCCGCGGTGTTCATATAATGACTCGAGTCCATAGATTTGATCACGCAGAATGGCGGCTCGCTCATACTCCTGATTTTTTGAAGCCGTACGCATCTCTCCTTTTAATTTCCGCATCAGCGCGTTTCGCTTCCCTGAAAGAATTGAGATGATGGAGCGGATATTTTTTTGGTATTGGCGGGTTTCGGCAGTTGTCGGCATACGACTTTTCTCACAGCAGTAGCCGGGGCATCTGCCGATTTGCGCATTCACGCATTTTCCCGCATGGGGTTTTTTGCAAGTGCAGTAGGGGAAGATTCGCCGCAGCATCTTTAGGGTTTGTTTCAAAAAAGATGATTCCACAAACGGCCCGATATAGCGAGGTGGTAGATGATAGAGGGCAGGTGATAGGGATTTAGTAGCTCGTTTTCCTTGTCTCTTGTCTCTTGTTTCTTGTCGCTCCGTCGGTTGGTGTGAAAAGAAAAACCTCGGAAACTTGCCGCGCGTAATCCCAATATAGGTATAGCTTTTATCATCCCGCATCAGAATGTTAAATTTAGGCGTGTATTTTTTTATCAACTCGGCTTCTTTAATTAAGGCCTCAATTTCAGAAGGCGTTTTAATGAACTCAATCCGCGTGGCCTCGCGGCGCAACTCCTCAACTTTCCAACCGGGATTTTTCTTGAAGTAAGACGAGACACGGTTCTTCAAGATGGCCGCCTTCCCAACATAAATTGGCATCTTAGCATGCCAGAAGATATAGACGCCCGGGTCTTGCGGGATTGATTTCGGCTTTTTCAGCATAATTTCAATCCTAGTACCGTTATAACTTAAATATGAGCTATTGTATCACGAACAAACTTATATATTATTAAGGTCATTTTCTGCCAAACAGGGTTCAAAGTTAAGTTATAACGGCACTAGTTTAATATATAATCACCAAGCGCACCATCTCTCTTGACCCCGTTAGAAGTCCGCTATCGCGCGCAAGAGAGCAATAAAGAGTTTGTCAACTTACTTCTAACGGGGTTGAATTCTCTTGACTTTGTCGATATAATGGGTAACTTATGACGGCTAGAAACACAAAATCCGCGAAAAGTTTTCAAGATGTCATCCGCGTCAGAGGAGCCAGAGTACACAACCTAAAAAACATAGACGTTGATATTCCTAAAAATAAACTGGTTGTGATCACAGGCCTTTCCGGTTCAGGAAAATCGTCTCTCGCATTTGATACGATTTATGCCGAAGCCGAGCGGCGGTATGTGGAATCACTCTCGGCTTACGCGCGCCAGTTTTTAGGCGTTTCTGATAAACCCGATGTTGATTCTATTGAGGGGCTTTCGCCCGCTATCGCGATTGATCAAAGAAGTGTCCCGCGCAATCCCCGCTCCACAGTCGGCACCATCACCGAGATTTATGACTACATGCGAATCTTGTTTGCGCGGCTGGGGAAGCCGCATTGCCCCAATTGCGGAAAACTGATTGGCAAGCAAACTGTCGGGCAGATTGTGGATCATATTTTAAAAGAAAAGAAGGGACAAGAAGTTCAGATTTTGGGTCCGCTCGTTCGCGGCAAAAAGGGCGAGCATCGTGGAATTCTTGAAGAAGTTTTGCGGGCTGGATTTATCCGCGCGCGAATTGACGGCGTTACGCATCGGCTGGAAGATGCTATTGATCTGACACTTGATAAGAAAAAACAGCACTCCATTGAAGTTGTCGTGGATCGGGTGGAGGTGGGGAGAGGCCTGGAACGGTCGCGCTTGGCTGATTCAGTGGAGACGGCGCTAAAGATTGGAAAGGGAATCACGATAATCGCAGAAGCCGGTGACAAGGGTCCCTCCTCCGCTGAAGCTACGGTGGGCAAGCAAGCGACAGGTCAGAAGGATGACATATTTTCAGAACACTTCGCCTGCGCGGAGTGCGGGGTTAGTTTGCCCGAAATTGAGCCGCGCACGTTTTCATTTAATAGTCCCTATGGCGCTTGCCCGGCTTGTACTGGCCTGGGATCAACATTAGAGGTTGATTCGGCGCTCGTATTTCCAAATCCGCGCCTCACGCTTGCTGAAGGCGCGATTGCTCCGTGGTCGCACGCCTCGCACCGCGTGGGACGCCAGTCCTGGTACTGGTGGATACTGGAGGACTTGTCGGCGCGATATAAATTTTCGTTAAAGACCGCAGTGTCTGACTTGCCGAAGCAAATTATAAATCTGATTTTGAACGGTGAAGGGCCAGCCGGAGACAGCGAAGACCCTTCTACGGGCCCAGGACAAGACAGCGGGCGCGGTTCACGCTTTGAGGGCGTTGTTCCGAACTTAAAACGGCGTTGGAGGGAGACTGATTCCGAGTGGACCCGAGCGGAAATTGAGAAATATATGACAGTGCGGAAGTGCCCCTTATGCTTGGGCCAGCGCCTGAAGCGTGAAGCGCTTGCCGTTACAATACAGGGGGACAATATTGCCCAGATTACAGACCTGACTGTATCGGAAGCGGGAAAATATTTTGAGGAGTTGCCGCGCGTGCTGAAGGCCGGAGAGGTAATGGTTGCCTTGCCCTTAGTGCGCGAGATTACCAAACGTCTTTCATTCCTTTCAAATGTAGGGCTGCAGTATTTGACACTGGCGCGCGAATCAACCACGCTCGCGGGCGGCGAGGCCCAGCGGATACGCCTCGCAACCCAAATCGGCTCACGCCTCACCGGAGTGATTTACGTTTTGGACGAGCCCTCCATTGGTCTCCATGCGCGTGATCACCACATGCTGATTCAGACGATTAAAGAACTGCGCGATTTGGGAAATACCGTGATTGTAGTGGAGCATGATGCCGAGACTATGCGCGAGGCCGACTGGATTATTGATCTTGGCCCGGGAGCGGGGAAGCACGGGGGCGAAGTTATTTTTTCGGGAAGCGCGAAAGCGCTGTGGAAGGCACATACCCTGACGGCAGATTATCTTTCTGGCCGGAAGCGGGTGCAAGTAGGTGGTCTTGCCAGACAAGGCCACGGCACATTTCTTGAAATTCGCGGAGCGTCAGAGCACAACTTGAAAAATATAAACGTAAAAATTCCACTGGGTATGTTTGTTGCGGTTTCCGGCCCGTCGGGATCGGGCAAGTCAACGCTCATTAACGATATTTTGGCGAAAACCCTGCTGGCTAAACTCTACAAAGCGCATGTGATTCCGGGAGCACATGAATCTATCAAAGGTGTTGAGCACCTAGATAAAGTAGTGGTTGTTGATCAGTCGCCAATTGGCCGGACGCCGCGTTCAAATCCGGCAACCTACACCGGAGTTTTTAGTTTAATCCGCGATATTTTTTCCAAAACCAATGAAGCCCGTGTCCGAGGTTATCAGCCGGGTCGCTTCTCTTTCAATGTGAAAGGCGGGCGGTGCGAGCAGTGCGAAGGGCAGGGGGTCAAAAAAATTGAGATGTACTTTTTGCCGGATGTGTATGTGGAGTGCGAAGAATGCCGCGGCACTCGCTATAACCAAGAAGCACTAGAAATTGAGTACAACGGCAAAAACATCGCTCATGTTTTAGATATGACTGTTGAAGAAGCGCTGAAGTTTTTTGAGAAGATCCCGCAAGTTCGCCAAAAGCTGAAAACGCTGATGGAGGTTGGTTTGACCTATGTGAAGTTGGGCCAATCGGCGACCACACTATCTGGCGGCGAAGCCCAGCGCATTAAATTGGCATCCGAACTCTCGCGGCGCGATACGGGGAAGACTCTTTATATTTTAGACGAGCCGACGACGGGGCTGCATTTTGAAGACATCAAAAAACTTTTGACTGTTCTTCATGCGCTCGTAGACAAAGGCAACTCGGTGCTAGTGATTGAGCATAATTTAGACGTGATACGGAACAGCGATTGGATAATCGATTTGGGACCCGATGGGGGAGAAGGCGGCGGCGCCATCGTTGCTGAAGGAACCGTGAAAGACATTATTGCGGAGAAGAGGTCACATACGGGTGTTTGGCTCAAGCGGGGGCATAGGTGATAGGTGGCAGGGGTAGGTGACAGAAAAAAGAAGGATTTACGAATAATGTCACGGATTCAAGAAAAACGGCTAATTTGAGCCGTTTTTCCAGTTTTCGTACCAGCTATTGACAAATATAAGTGAGTATGCTAGGGTATGGTCGTTAGAGTTCTTTGACCCTAAATAGAGCTATTTTCAGTGAGGCATTGAGGTCGCAAGAGATTGTGGTTTCAGTGCCTCGCTGAAAAAATGCGAGCGCCAATAATGCCTAGGGCACGGAGTATGCGGTGAGCCATGGGGGCAAGCCGCAATCACATTCGGAGTCGAGCAATGCTCGACGTGGAGGATTCCATGAGAGTCGAATACGGCGCGACCGAGGCGGTGGTCTGCGGGGATACGTGCGGCCCGTGCGCAGATTGTGGTCGTGCGCACGACCACGCGGAGGCCCTCGCGAAGATGCGAGGGAAGGAGATCCACGCCGTCGTCCGCAGGCCGACGGCGGAAAAGCAGCTCCGCGTGGTGGTGCTCTGCGCCACCTGCGCGTTCGTGTAGCCCACGGGAGAGTTGCTGGCGATGTCCGCCTGCACTTCTCCTGCTAGTGCGAGCCGACGCACGTCGGGCGCCGTGGATGACCTGAAGCACAGATATCATCCAGGATGCCACCGGCATATGAGGGAGGCAGAAGACCGCCTCCCTCGCTCAACTAGATCTCGCATAAAGTTCTCCGCCTTCGCGTGAAGCTACGGCGGACGATGGGAGGTCTTGAGAGGAAAGTTCGTTGAAACGTTATCGGTAAGCATCGCTTCGGTGTACTACCCGAAGAAGTTGAATTGTTTCGGGATCAAGGAATTGAAAAATCACCCGCCAATCGCGAGTGATACGAAACGCAAGGTACCCAGTGAGGTTCCCGGTAAGACGTGTTGTATGGAGGAACGGATGGAAGGGGTTGTCTCGGAAGAGATCAATCAGCGATATAAGTTTTTCCGCCTGCTTCTTGGGCAACTGTTTCGCGGATTTAAGAAAGTCGCCGTGGTATAGGAGCTGAATCATGCTCGCCGCAACTGTTCGCGAAACGTCTGTACATCTTTGAAGATATATCGGGGTTTCTGCCGTGCTGCTCGTAAAATTTCGCGAACAAACTCCGGCCGGTATTGTCCTTCTTTATCAACACTCACCAAACCGATAACAAGGGAACGCAGGGATCGTACCTCCTGTTTGAGGCCCGAGAGTTCAGAATGGAGTTTTTGTACATCGTGGATCGCTTGAGGCATATTCCAAGTATACCGAAAAACATCAAAAAATCAACGCAATGTATGAGGCCACCCATTTTTGCACTCCGCGGGTAATCTCGACGACTCCTTTGGTTGCCATGATAACAGAAACTGCACTGGTGTCAGTTTGTTGCCGAAAGCGTAGTGTACACGTCGGGTATTGTA
>Ga0209541_10015017_pt1 | contig 11625 bp, 11 predicted proteins | sample RifCSPlowO2_01_FD_184027 | JGI IMG/M metagenome (GOLD analysis project Ga0209541, IMG submission 184027) | Groundwater microbial communities from Rifle, Colorado - Rifle CSP2_plank lowO2_0.1 (SPAdes) (version 2) | ecosystem: Environmental > Aquatic > Deep subsurface > Groundwater | place...
CCTGCCTGCCGGCAGGCAGGGATAATTTGTCTCTTCCGGAGACCACTGGCGGGAAAAGGTTTTGTTGGGTTAAAGGCGCCGGTTCCCATAGGAAAGGTGGTGGGGTGCTTTTGCTTGAGTGGAATGTTGCTGTATACTTCGTCTTATGCGGATTTACGATGCCGCTTTTTATGTAGCAGTCTTTTTTATACTTGGGATTGCCGGAGCGAGCTTGGGAATAAGTGTCTACTTAATACTTACAACCGGTTTAATCGCGCTCATTTTTCTTAAAGTCAGAGGCATGGTCAATCCCATACTTTGGTTATGTATTTTATTTTCATCAATTTTTGTAGGTTTTTTTTACTACAATGTTTACTCCGCGATTTACAAAGAAAATGTAGTTTTAGACAGGGAAACGGTTTTTGAAGGAATTGTTTACAAAGACCCTCGCCGAGGTCAAGCTCACCAGGAAATAGATTTAAGTCTTAAAGGAAATTATAGCGGTACAGTTCGTATCTACGCTGCGCTTTACCCGACTTACAATTACGGCGATCTTCTTGAAATTAAAGGCACAATAACCAAATCTCCGAGCGGCTTGAATATGATAAGTTTTCCGGCAATGAGACTGGTCCAAAGCGGCGAGGACGGCCGCATTAAGTCATTTTTATTTTCCGTTAAAAATAGACTTATCCGTAACTTAGAACGCGTTTTACCGACGGAAAAGTCTGCTTTCCTTGCCGGCATACTTTTCGGTGAGCGAGCGGAGTTTAGCGACGACTTTAAAGAAGCTCTCCAAAAAAGCGGCACCACTCATCTGGTAGCTCTCTCCGGGTACAACGTCTCCATTATTGCCATTTCGCTTTCCAACGTCTTATCCTACATCGGGAGCAGACGCAGGGCGTTTTGGTTGAGCATTGCTTTTATCATTCTTTTTGTCTTGATGACCGGAGCGGAGGAGTCGGTGGTGCGCGCGGCTTTTATGGGTATTATTTTCCTTATCTCGGAAAGATCAAGCAGGCTTTACAGTTTTAGAAACGCCATTGCGCTTACCGCTTTTGTTATGCTTCTTATAAATCCCGGACTTCTGGTTTTTAATGTCGGTTTTCAACTCTCTTTCGCGGCTCTCCTGGGCCTCGTTTATTTAAAACCTGTTATTGAAAAATTTACGCGCTTGTCCGGTCAAAAAACTTTTCTAAACTGGCGGGAGAATTTTATTCAAACGCTCTCGGCGCAACTAGCCGTCTTGCCCGTCATCCTTTACACTTTCGGCTACTTTTCTCCCCTGGCGCTCTTCTCTAACGTTCTGGTGCTTGAATTTATGCCCGTAACGATGTTCCTGGGATTTGTAACGGCTGGGGTTGGCGTTGTATCTTATCACTTGTCGTTCTTGATAGGTTGGGTTACGGGAATTTTACTGGGTTATGAAATATTTATCATCAATTTTTTCGGCGCTTATATTTCTTAATATTTTCGTCTGGTACTGGGGCATAACTGGAGCGCCGTCTGCCGCTCTTAATGTTTATTTCCTTGACGTCGGTCAAGGAGACTCCACTCTGACAGTTTTGCCGGGCGGAGTTAAAATTTTAACTGACGGCGGTCCGGATAAAAGCGTGCTCAGTGGGTTAGGGAAGACCCTATCTCCGACTGACCGTTATATTGATCTGGTAATATTGTCTCACCCCGAGTTAGACCACTTTACCGGACTAATTTCCGTGCTTGAGCGTTATCGTGTTGGCGCCTTCATCTGGAACGGCAGAGAAAGAGATAACGACAGCTGGAGAGAACTTCAAGCCGTCTTGGAGAGCAAAGACGTTCCTGTAATTGTTTTAGGCGATAACGATAAAATAATTTATAAGGGAAGTGAACTCAAGATAATTTCTCCTGATGGTGAGTTCACCGAAGACTCTAAGCTGAACAATACTTCACTTGTCGCCCTATTGAATTCCGGAGGCGTCAAAACCCTTTTTACGGGCGATATTGGTTTTGAGGTCGAGAATAAATTAGTCAACGAGTACAATTTGGATATAGATGTCCTTAAAGTCCCTCATCACGGGTCTAGGTACTCAAGTAGTTCTGCCTTCTTAAATGAGACCACGCCCTTATTGTCCGTAATTCAGGTTGGCAAGAATAGATATGGCCATCCCACTAAAGAAACGTTAGCAAGACTTGCGCAAGTTGGAAGCAGTATTTACAGAAACGATGAAGGAGGATTGATTCATTTAGTAGCTTTGAATGGCAAACTTAATGTTTTCAAAAGGAAGTGATATACTCTTGTCATGCGTGTTTTGTCTGAGGAAACATTGAATAAAATCGATGAAGAAGTGGAACTTGCCGGTTGGGTGGACGTAAGACGTGACCACGGCAAGATTATTTTTATAGATTTACGCGACAGGAGCGGCATTGTCCAGCTTGTTTTTATCCCAAAAGACAACCCGGATGTATATAAACTGGCTGATACCTTAAGGCAAGAGTGGGTTATTAGAGTTAGGGGAAAAGTGAGCGAACGGCCCAAAGGCATGATTAACGACAATTTAAAGACTGGCAAATTGGAAATTCAGGTAGCCGAATTGGAAGTTGTGGGTAAAGCCAAAACCCCGCCTTTCGCGCTCGACACCGACGGCTATGAAGTGAGCGAAGAATTGAGAATGCAGTATCGCTATCTGGATATGCGGAGACAAAGAGTGGCTAAAAACATACGGGATCGCCACAGGGTCATCAAGTTTATGAGAGACTTTTTGAGCGAGAGAGATTTCGTGGAAGTGGAAACTCCGGGTTTAGGTAAATCTACCCCGGAAGGAGCAAGGGATTACTTAGTGCCTTCCAGAATCTACCCGGGCAATTTTTATGCTTTGCCGCAATCACCACAGCAGTATAAACAACTTCTTATGGTTGCGGGGCTTGAACGGTACTTCCAGATAGCCAAGTGTTTCCGTGACGAGGATACCCGGGGTGACCGCCAGCCGGAATTTACGCAGCTTGATGTAGAGATGAGTTTTGTATCGCAGGGAGATATTCTTCAGCTTACCGAAACTCTTTTTACGGAACTAGTGGAAACGCTTTTCCCAGAAAAACACATCAAAGAAAAACCATGGCCGCGCCTTTCGCATAAGGATGCCGTGAAAACATATGGCACTGACAAACCTGATTTACGCGGGAATAAAAAAGATCCAAATGAGCTGGCTTTTAGCTGGACGCTTGATTTCCCGCTGTTTACGGAACAATCCGAAAAAGATTTTTTCTATGGGTCTGGAAATGCTAAGTTCGCGCCGTCTCATCATATGTTCACGGCTCCCCATCCTGACGATATAGCGCTCCTTGATTCTGACCCCCAAAAAGTGCGTGGTCTTCAGCATGATTTGGTTTTAAATGGTTATGAAGTTGGGGGTGGCAGTATTAGAATTCATCAGCCGGAGATCCAGGGAAAAGTTTTCGATTTAATCGGTTTCTCTGATGAACAAAAACAGCAGTTCAGCCACATGTTAACAGCTTTCGAATACGGCGTTCCGCCCCACGGCGGCATTGCTCCTGGGATTGACAGATTTATGATGATTTTGGAGAATGAACCGAACATTCGTGAAGTTATCGCTTTCCCGAAGACCGGAGACGGCAGAGATCTCTTAATGGGAGCCCCTTCGGAAGTAACAGAAACACAGTTGAAAGAGTTGAGTATAAAAATAGATAGAAAGAAGAATGGCTAAGGGTTATAAAGAAAGGACTCTGGTTGTGGTGAAACCGGACGGTGTTCAGCGCAGCTTAATAGGGGAGATCTTGAGCCGTTACGAAAGAACCGGCTTAAAGCTGGTGGGTTTGAAAATGTTGGTTCCTTCGCCCGATTTCGTAGAGAAGCACTATTCGCTTGATCCCGAATGGCGAGTAAAAACTGGTTTAAAAACCATTGAGTCTTATAAGAAGAAGGGGAAGACGCCACCGTCTGATGACCCCTTAAAGGTCACGGAGGTTATACTCAAGAACTTAAAGAAATATCTTTCCGCGGGACCGGTGGTAGCTATGGTCTGGGAGGGTGTACACGCGGTTGGTATTGTAAGAAAAGTAACCGGAGGCACGGAACCTTTAACATCAGACGTGGGCACGATAAGAGGCGACTTGACTATAGATTCTTACGAAATATCCGATGTTGACGGAAGAGCGGTAAGAAATTTACTTCACGCTTCCGGTTCGCCCGAAGAAGCCGAGAAAGAGATTGCCTTTTGGTTCGCTCCGGAAGAGCTTTTTGATTACCGTCTCTTAAACGAAGCCATTCTTTATGATGTCAATTTAGACGGCATCTTGGAGTAGGGTGTGAAAGTGCCGCCCTATTCCTAAGCTACCATTCGGCCGCCCAGCGTGCGGCCTCATTCTAGTTTCGTCGCTCGCTCGAGAGAACCTCCTACTGTCGTGCGGAACATCCCGCAGGTGCGCTGGGCTTGGTTCCGCCGAAGGCGGACCAGCGCACCGAGGGGGAAGAAAATTTTGCCGCTGGAGCAAAATTATTCTGGTTCCGGTAGGCAGTAGGAGGTTCTCTCACCATGCCCGCTCGCTCCTCGGCACTCGCTACGGAATAGAACTGTGCTCTCACGGCAACTATGCTATAATATAGTTGTCCCGCTCCTTAATGTTTCCGGATCAAGAATCATTATAAGGGAGGACAACAGTATTTTGGCCCTTGGGCCGAGGTTGAGTCCACCCACTCTGGTCTAAAGCCGGAGATTACACGCGGGGGCGGGGCTTTTGATTGTTATGTCAAAAACTTTTGAACACTTTTTAGATAGATCCCTTGCCCACGTAGTGAGATTTAACGGCAAGCCTCAGCAGTTCGCCGAATCGGTTGCCGAACACTCTTTTTACGTAGCTTATTTCACAAGTATTCTGCTTTATTTTTTAAAGAAAGCCAGGGAAGAGATAAATGAAGCCAAAGCCCTAAAGATCGCTCTGATCCACGATATGGAAGAGGCTTTTAGCGGTGACATTTTGACGCCCTTTAAACACTATAATGAGGAAATTACCGAAGCTATCCGTAAAGTTAACCGAGACACTATTCCTCTTATGTTTGAAGATTTGCCGAAAGACTTGTCCGTAGAGCTTATAAAGCTTTGGACGGAAGATGCCGAACAGAGTTCTAAGGAAGCCCAAGTAGTGAAGTTAGCCGATAAACTTTCTTTGATATCCAAGTGTTACGAAGAGACGAAGGTCGGCAACGATTATTTCAAGCCGATTTACGAGAGAGAATTAGAAAAGTTAAAAAAACCTTGAACATCCCTGGTGGCAGAAAATTAAAGGGAATATACTGGAGTAGTGAATATTTTAGAAGTCAAAAAATTGCGCGTTGCTTACGGCCGCGAAGAAGCGCTTCGTGATATTTCTTTTTCTTTGGAAAAAGGAGAAACGCTCGCGGTTTTAGGGCCAAACGGTTCCGGGAAAACAACTTTATTCAAGGCGATCTTGGGTGTTATACCTTACGAGGGTGAAGTTATTTTCGATAAAAATATACGCATAGGATACGTGCCCCAGAAACTGGATATTGAGCGAGACTTGCCCATTACTGTCGAAGAGTTCCTACTTTTAAAGGAAGGCATAATGAGTAGACATCCCAAACACCTCACCCACACAGTTTACGAAGCGCTTGACTTCGTGCATCTCCCCGCCTCATTTGCCAAGAAAAGATTCAGCGAACTGTCTTCTGGCGAACTTCAGAGAGTTATGATTTCTTGGGCATTGATCGACCACCCGGACCTCCTCTTGTTTGATGAGCCGACGGCAAGCGTTGATGTAGCCGGACAAGAAACCATCTATAACCTTTTGGATAATCTTCGTCGGCGGGAAAAATTTGCCTTGCTTTTGATTTCTCATGATCTTACAGTGGTTTACCATTACGCTACAAAAGTCGTTTGTCTTAATAAGACACAAATTTGTTTTGGCTCTCCGCGTGATGTTTTGACAACGGAAGAATTGCGCAAGCTCTACGGCGAACAGAAGTTCTATACTCATACTCATAACCACTAAATATGGGAATTTCTCTTGTACAAGTATTGATTGTAGGCGCTATGATTGCCGCTGCGAGCGGCGTCTTGGGATCTTTTGCGCTTTTACGCAGGATGGCTTTGGTTGGTGATGCTCTTTCTCACGTAGCCTTTCCCGGTATAGCTTTAGGTCTCATGTTTAATTTTAATCCATTTCTGGGAGCGCTTGCTTTCTTGATTTTAGGCATATCTATTATTTGGCTCATTGAACACAAAACAAAACTGCCGGTAGACACTTTGGTAGGCATTATGTTTTCCTTGGCTCTCGCTCTAGGCGCCATGCTTGTGCCGGAAGAGAGAATAGAAGAGGTTTTATTCGGCAATATAATGGCGGTAAGCGGTCTCGACTTGTGGTTAGCCGCTCTACTATCTCTTATCTCTTTATTCTTTTTAATAACTTTTTATAAAAGACTGACGCTTACAATGATTTCTCGTGATTTATCTTACTCCGCCGGCTCACGGCCGCATCTCTTTGAATTTCTATTTCTTCTTGTATTTGCCTTAATGGTAGCGACAGGTATCAAGTTTGCCGGAGCCTTGCTTATCGGCTCTCTGATAATCATTCCGGCAGCTATCGCGAGAAATGTTGCTTCCAGTATGAAAAACTACCTGTTGTTGTCAGGTTTAATAGGAACTATGGGAGCGCTTTTTTCCGTTTACGTTGCTTTTATTTACGGACTGGAGGCCGGACCGGTGTTTGTGATTACTTCCGGTATTGTTTTCTTTATCTCGGTATTTTTAGTTAAAAGATAAACTTGTCGGGCTGCCGGGAGTCGAACCCGGTCTACACCCACCCCAAGCCCCGCACTAAATTAACTTAATTTGTCGGGCCAGGCAGAATCGAACTGCCGCTATACCCACCCCAAGGGTACGGACTACCACTATCCGATGGCCCGTCTACTCTTTTTAAAAAATAAATAATTTAGTGCGGGGTAGCGGTGCGTATTTACCCCGTAGTGATGCAAAAGCATCTACTGCGGGGCTGCCGCTATACTACAGCCCGGCTTGCCTTGCCGCGAAGCAGGCTCCCGCCTTTAACGCATTTAGCGCAAGCCAAAACTTTCTCTCCGGATGGCAATCGGAGAGATTGGAGATTAGGGTATTTTCTTGTTTTCGGTTGAGGATTGTATTTGCCGCGGAGCTTTATCCTGTGTCCCCGGACTATTGATCCCTTACCGCAAATTTTACAATTCTTCATATTTTGTTCTTGTATGATAATATAAAAACATATGGACAATAACATAGTGCTTATAGTATTTCAACTCGTAGTACTCCTATGCTCTATTATGATTCATGAGGTGTCTCACGGTCTTATGGCGTTGCGGTTAGGTGACGAAACAGCTAAGAGATTTGGCCGTCTGACTCTAAATCCTCTTAAACACTTAGATCCGGTTGGTTCGATACTCTTGCCTCTTTTGTTATTTATCACCAACTCGCCGGTGATTTTAGGATGGGCGAAACCCGTGCCTTACGACCCCAATGCCTTACATAAGGATTATAAATACGGACCGCTCAAAGTCGCCCTTGCCGGCCCTTTATCCAATTTGGCTATCGCGTTTACTTTTGGTTTCATTATAAGATTTGGCGTTTCTGTTTTTGACACGACTACTTTAGCTTTCTTAAGTTTTATAGTTTTCCTCAACTGTCTTTTAGCTGTTTTCAATTTAGTGCCGTTACCCCCGCTTGATGGCTCCAAGATTTTGACTGCTGTGTTGCCTTATAAATACGCGTTAATGGTAGAAAGAATCGGTTTCCAGGGAGTGATATTGGTTCTTGCGATTCTCTTCTTTATACCGGGAGTTATCTGGATCCCGGCTGCCGCTCTCTTCCAACTTTTTGCCGGCGCTTCCGGCGTCTCCTCCTTCCTCACCGTTTTCGGACAGTAGCATAGACTTTCTCCTGACAACAGATATTCCACTATAGAGCACAGGAACCGCCCGTCTCCTAAGCTACCATTCGGCCGCCCAGTCCCTCACCCTTTGGTGAAGGGTGAGGGACGGCCTCATTGTGTTTCGTCGTTCGCTCCCGAGCACTCAATGCGTTGAGTGCTCGGACCATGCCCGCTCACTCCTCGGCACTCGCTACGGAAACGGGCGGTTCCTGCCTTGATAGCAGGGTAGAACGAAACTTTTCTTTTTCCGAAACCCACGCAGGCGCCTCGGCACGGTCCGCTCGTTTCTTATTCGAGCGGCGAGGCGCCGAGTATAAGTGAGTGAAGTCGCTGGACGGAACGAGCGGGTTGAGGGAGAGAAAAGTTTTGTTCTACCCGCTTTAATAGCGGTAGTTTAGGAGTAGGATGGAGTTCTTGAATCTGAATTGACAACCAAAAACATTCTTTGTAATATTAGCCGCGTATGCCCAGTTAGTAGAACTGCGATTAGATTAACTCAAGTTATCGTAGTCTAGTGATTTGGCAAGAAAAGGTTGAAAGCCATGAAAAAACAATTTAGCGACAAGTTAATCGATAACTTGCAATCGCAGTTTCACTACTGGGTATGCCGACAGTAAGACAACTGTTAAAAAAGGGGAGAAGAAAGACCGTGAGCAAAGACAAAACCCCAGCCTTGGGGGTTTATTTTAATGTGCTTCATAACAGACCTGTTTCTTCGCCTTCGCCTTTCAAACGAGGAGTCTGCTTAAAAGTTTTTACCACTACGCCTAAGAAGCCGAACTCTGCTTTGCGTAAAGTAGCCAGAATTCGGTTAACTAACGGCCAAGAAGTTACTGCTTACATTCCCGGCGAGGGACATAACCTGCAGGAACACTCTGTGGTTCTTATCCGCGGCGGCAGAGTCAAAGATTTGCCTGGCGTCCGTTATCATATTGTAAGAGGAATTTTAGACACGACCGGAGTTCAAAATCGCAAGCAACAGAGAAGCAAGTACGGCGCGAAGCACGACAAAAAAGCCGCCTAACCATGAGAAAAAAGAGAAATTACCAAAGAGAGTTTAAACCGGACACGGAATACGACAACATCGCCGTTACGCGTTTTATTAATTATTTAATGAGAGACGGCAGAAAGTCGGCGGCGGAGAAAGTCATGTACGGGGCTATGAAGCTGGTCAAGGAGAAAGCCAAAGCAGAACCTCTAATTGTTTTTGAGAAAGCGTTGGAAAATGCTTCTCCAGTTGTCGCAGTAACTTCAAGGCGTGTTGGCGGAGCCAACTATCAAATACCTGAAGAAGTCAGGCCGAGAAAGAAGTTTATGTTGGCTGCCCGCTGGATTATTGAAGCGGCTCAATCCAAAAAAGGAAAATCTATGGCTATAAAGTTAGCCGAAGAACTTCTGGCAGCTTATAACAACGAAGGCGCGGCTATTAAGAAAAAACAAGACGTTCACCGCATGGCCGAGGCGAACCGCGCTTTTGCCCATTTCGCCCGCCGATAATTTCCCTTTATGCCCAGATTATATCCACTCGATAAAATCAGAGATATTGGTATTATCGCTCACATTGACGCTGGGAAAACCACCGTTTCCGAGCGCGTCCTTTTCTATACGGGCATTTCTCACAAGATCGGCGAAGTTCACGAAGGAGAAGCTGTGATGGACTGGATGGAGCAGGAACGTGAGCGCGGCATTACGATAACTTCGGCCGCCACTACTTGTTTCTGGACGCCTACCTACCGCGCTGGAGATAAGGACTTTGAACATCGCGTGAACCTTATTGATACTCCCGGTCACATCGACTTTACGGTGGAAGTCAAAAGGTCTTTAAGAGTGCTTGATGGCGCTGTTGTTGTTTTTGACGGCGTGGCTGGCGTAGAACCGCAATCCGAAACCAACTGGCATTACGCCGATGAATACCAAGTGCCGCGGTTGTGCTTTATTAACAAACTGGACAGAATGGGGGCGAACTTCGAAAAGAGTTTAACTTCTATTAAAGAAAGACTTACTCCTAACGCTTTACCTATCCAGCTTCCGATCGGCATAGAGTCCAGTTTTGAGGGTGTTATTGATTTAATAAGGAATAAAGCTTTTAAGTTTGAAGGAGAGAGAGGCGAGAAAATCGTGGAAGTTCCCATCCCCGAAAATATGGTCTCCGTTGTGGAAAAGCGCCGTCACGAACTTGTGGAGCGCGTTGCCGGCGAAGACGAGAAACTTACTAATAAATATCTTGAAGGGAAGGAAATTTCCGAAGATGAGCTCCGGGCTGCCTTGAGGAAGGCGACTATTAAAGTGAACTTGGTGCCTGTTCTCTGTGGGTCTGCCCTTAAAAACAAAGGCGTTCAGCTGATGCTTGACGCTGTTGTAGATTATCTGCCGTCTCCGTCCGACTTGCCTGGTGTGAAAGGCATAGACCCCAAGACCGGCGGAGAGCTTACGAGAAATCCCAATGACGATGAACCTTTCACTGCTTTGGCTTTCAAAATTGCCGCCGACGCTTACGTAGGCACCTTAACTTACTTTAGGGTGTATTCCGGCATTTTAAAGCGCGGCAGTTATATTTTGAATGCAAGCAAGAATAATCAGGAAAGAGTCGGAAGGATTCTTAAGATGCACGCCAATCACCGCGAAGAAATCGAAGAAATGTTCGCGGGCGAAATCGGCGCTTTGGTAGGACTTAAAGATACCACTACCGGAGATACTCTTTGTGACCCTGACCATCCCATAATTCTCGAGTCCATTGATTTTCCGGAGCCGGTTATCAGTCAGAAAATTAATCCCAAGACTAAAGCCGACCAAGAGAAAATGGGTATTGCTTTAAAGAAGTTGGCTGAAGAAGATCCGACCTTCAAAGTTGGAGGCGACTCGGAAACGGGTGAAACTATTATCGCTGGCATGGGCGAACTTCACTTGGAAGTTCTGGTAGAGCGCATGAAGCGTGAGTTTGGAGTGGAAGCCGATGTGGGTAGACCCCGGGTCGCTTACAAGGAAACAATTACCGAGAAAGCGCAGGCGGAAGGCAAATATATCAGGCAATCGGGTGGTCGCGGACAATACGGTCACGTTTGGCTTAGGGTCACTCCCGGTGAACGAAGCAGCGGGCTTGTCTTCGTAAACGAGATTAGAGGAGGCGTGATTCCGCAGGAATTTATTCCTGCCGTAGAGAAAGGCGTAAAGGAAGCTATGGGTAGAGGTGTAATCGCCGGATACACTCTGGTTGATATGGAAGTTGCTCTTTATGACGGTTCTTATCATGAGGTAGATTCTTCCGAGGCGGCTTTCAAAATTGCCGCTTCTATGGCTTTGCAGGAAGCCGTGAGAAGAGGCAAGCCTATTGTCCTCGAGCCGATTATGAACGTTCAAGCTTTGGCTCCGGGTGAGTTCTTGGGTGACGTGACTGGTGATATTTCCTCAAAGAGAGGTAGGATTGAAGCCATGAACGATAGAGGCACGGTTAAAGTGGTTGACGCCAAAGTTCCACTATCCGAAATGTTTGGTTACGCTACTAAACTAAGGTCTATGACCCAAGGCAGGGGATCCTTCACTATGGAATTCTTTGCCTATGAACCTGTTCCAAAAAGTGTAGAGGAGCTTATAAAGGAGGGTAAAAAATAGAGAGTTGACCCCGCACCTTTATAAGACTTTATTTTCTACAACGCTTTCTTACAAAGCAGAACTAGTATTCGCAAGCGATGATTTGTTTAGAATAATGGCGCCCCATAAGGAAAATAACTGAGCGTTGCA
>Ga0209541_10015018_pt1 | contig 11624 bp, 10 predicted proteins | sample RifCSPlowO2_01_FD_184027 | JGI IMG/M metagenome (GOLD analysis project Ga0209541, IMG submission 184027) | Groundwater microbial communities from Rifle, Colorado - Rifle CSP2_plank lowO2_0.1 (SPAdes) (version 2) | ecosystem: Environmental > Aquatic > Deep subsurface > Groundwater | place...
GCTCACTATTCCGCTCTTAAAAGAGTGCGAAAAAATCGGGTGCAAAATAATTGGAATAGAGAAAGACAAAAAAATAGCTCAACAATTAGTAACTGGAAAATGGAAACTGGAAATAATAATCGGCGACGCCTTAAAAATCATTCCTCAATTAGTTTCTAATTACCAATTACCAATTGCTAATTACAAAATCGTTGGCAACATTCCTTATTACATCACCGGAAAATTAATGCGGGTTTTAAGCGAATTAGAAAATAAACCCAGTTTAATAGTTTTAACTATCCAAAAAGAAGTGGCGGAAAGAATCATGGCACAACCGCCAAAAATGAATCTTTTAGCGGCCGCCACGCAATTTTGGGCCGAACCAAAAATTATTGGCTACTTAAAACCATCTGATTTTTCACCGCCGCCAGAAGTAGAATCGGCAATCATAAAATTAACCCCTCGCCTAATTACTAATTACCAATTACCCATGCCTACCGGCAAGCAGGCAATTTCTAATTACTACAAATTGATAAAGATCCTCTTTAAACAACCAAGAAAAACCGCATTAAACAATCTTGTGGATGGGCTGGGGATAAGTAAGTTTAAGGGATTAGAAATTTTGAAAAAAATCGGCCTTTCAGGAGAAGAAAGGCCTCAAAACTTGAATATTAATCAAATAAAACAGCTGTTGGAAATATTATAAAGAAGTTCCGACTATCGTCATAGTGCCAAGATTAGGAACCCGCCGACAATCATCACCCGAATGAATTAAACATTGATTGCCAGTTCCGGGAATATAATTTCCCAATAGCCAAGCGCCGATACGCTTAGTCTGAAGGAACTGATAAAGCAAAGTAGTGGGCGTAAAATGAAAAGAGGCATCACTCGGCGTGCTTAAAATAACAACATGCCCATAACTGCAGGTGCAGGGAATCACTAATAAAATCCGGCCGCCAAAAGGCAAAGTCGGCAAAACTTGCGCTGAAACCTCCGGAGCAAAGCTTAAAAATCTAAATAACCCGACCGCAACCATTATTAGAAAAAAAGAAACTAAAACGGATTTTAAATAAATTGGATTGATAAACATTTAGAAATTGAAGGTTCTTTTAAAAGTGGCTACATTGCTTGATCCATTAACATTCTCTATATAAAACATAACAGGTTGAACAACATTTTTTAAATTAGACTGAAGAACTGCCGCTTCTTCTTTAGATGCAAGATTATAATTTTCGTCATCACCTTTAGTGTGGACATCTATTTCTGCTTGGCTTAATTTAATTTCCGGCTCCTCAAATTTCCAAACAAGAGTCTTGCCATCTGAAGAAGGGAGGCCGGCAACGGAATCAAAAATATTATGAAGAGTATTATTTTCTTTTGTAAATCCTTCGCCATAAATCGTAATAATGGCGCCATCGAAACCAGATTCTGGAACAATACGATCAATTCTTGGCTTTACGGCTTTGGAAGCCGAAACCTTTAGTGAATCCAAATTTAAACCCGGCGGCGCCCCAAAAAACAACTTATTCAGCTTAGCTATGGTCCGCGGGCCGACAAAACCCGTACCGCCCAAAAGCCCCACGGGAATCAAAACATCGTTTTTATGCTTATTTTGAAATTGGATTACCGCTTTTCTGGTTAAAACACCAAAATAATCGGTTTCCTGTCCAAATGAACCGACGCCCGTCTCCGCCACTCTAGTTTCCGGATTGGAATTCAAAAATCTCTGGAGCCAACGAACATCTTCCCCTTTAATTCCAATGGCCAAATTTCTAGAAAAAACGCTGATTTCCGGACGAATCTGGGCGTTAACCACGTTAAAAAGAAAGGCTATTTCTAAAAACAGCAAAGAAAAAGCGGCAAAAACTAAGTGTGGATATCTAAAACCCTGCGTCATCTACTTTATTATAGTATAATTTATTCAATGGGGCCTGCCCCCGATTTTGGGTTATGAAAAAAATTATTGCCTTAACTCTTATCATAGGATCTCTGACTTTCGCCGGACTAATTCTTTTTAATACTCCTTCTTTACCACAACAAAAAAACCTGGCACCAATTTTAGAATCAGCCGCGAAAAATCAAACTGAACAAATCGCTACGGAAGCTAAGCCGCCAAAAAATTCCACCAATCAATTAGCCGAAACAATAGCGAAAGAGCTTTTAAAAGAAAAAAATCCCTCCGGCCTTAAACCTGTTGATCCGGAAAAAATTATCAATGAAGTTTTTAAAAACGGCATCACGAATTTTGATGTCAGCATCATTAATCCTGATATCAAGATGGCTGATTTAAAAATCAGCTCGGATAATAGCGAAGCCGCGATCAAAAATTACGCTTTAAATTTTAAAAAAATCCTGGCTCGATACGCGCCAACCGGAAGGCCGCAAAACTACGACGCTTCATTAGAGGATTTAAAAATCCTGCTGGGTTTTTACACCAATTCCCTGCCGGAACTTTATCAAATAGACGTGCCGCCGCAACTCGCCCAACTGCACCGAGAAGGCCTGAAAGTTTTTCAAGCGGAAAAAAATGTTTTGGAAAAACTGGTGAACAGCAATAATGATCCGGTGGGCGCGATTCTCGTTATGGAAATGCTACCTATTCTGGATATTCAATTAACGGAATTTATCAATGGAAAAATTAACAAACTTTAAATAAATGATCTCAGGGTTTAAAAAGAAAACAACAAAAATTTTAGCGCTCGCTTCCTTAACCGGAATTATTACCGCGTCTTTACTGCTGCCGATTCAAAGCTTCGCGTTATTCAAACTTCTACCAGAAAGCCCGGGAGAAGCGGCAACTGGCGGCGCCATTGCCGTTGGAGCCGCAGCAGCGGGCGGAGCGGAATTTGGAGGAGGCGCTGCAGCCGGGGGCGCCGCAGCCGCCACGCCAGCAGCCGCTCCTGCCGCAGGAGGCACAGCGGCGGCAGCCGGCAGTGGAGCAGTTGGGGCCGCTGGAGCGGCGGCCGGATTAGTAGTGCCAGTTTTTGACGGAGCGAATCTGGCAGCTCAAGTAGCGGCTACTGCCGCCGCTCAAACTGCCGATATATTTACCGAGGTTACAAGATGGGGACTAGAAGATTTTTTTAAACAAATGCTAGCGCTCCTGAAAAAGAAAATTTTAGATATGATGGTGGATCAAATAGTGATGTGGGTCCAAGGAGGGGGCGAGCCAAAATTCGTCAGTGACTGGGGAGGGCTACTAAAAGACGCGGCTAATGAAGCCACTGGAAATTTCATCAATGCAGTTGGATTAACCCAGCTTTGCGAACCGCTCGGCGGCGGACTAGCGGGAAATCTTAAAATTGCCGTTCAAGCCAGTTTAATACCAGTTAAAAAATTCAGCGAACGGGCAAGATGCACATTAAAAGATATAGTGGCCAATATTGAGGATTTCGCCAATGATTTTCAAGCCGGCGGCTGGTTAGCTTATTCGGAATCCTGGAATCCGCAAAACAATTATTTCGGCCTAGTCATTATGGCTTCCGCTGAACTGGAAGACCAACAATCAAAAGCCTCTGGCGCCATCTGGAGTGAAGCAATCGCCGGCGCTGGATTTTTATCAACAAAAAAATGCGTAAGGGCAAAAACAGACGAAGGGGATCCCACAATCACAGCGGAAGAAATGGAAGAGACGCGAGAAGCGATTGATTCTAAAAAAGAAGTGCCTGCCAGATTATGCGCTGAATACGAAATCACTACGCCTGGGAAAACCGTTGGCGACGCTGTAGCGAAAGCTGTTGGCGCCGACATTGACTTTTTAGTCAACGCGGAAGATTTGAGTGAATATATCGCCGCCATCGCTGACGCGCTTATCAACCGCATCATTAAAGAGGGGGTAGGCGGCTTATTGGGTGCGGCAACAAAAAGCGCCCCGCGAGGCGGAGTGATATCCTCCGGGTCCGAAAATAATCCTTGCGCCCATCTTAACGGTGAAGCCAGAAGCGCCTGCGAACAATATGGTCAAAGCAATGAACAAAACTCGGAATTTCTTTCGAGCGATTTTCAAGGAAATCTTCAAACCGATATCTTAAGCACCATCGAGTTCTCCAATGATCCAGATGGATTCCTGAAAAATGAACTCATCAAAACCATCGCTATGCTGGAAAATTATATCCTTTCAGCCAATCAAATTTACAACAGCATAAACGGGTTGAATGTGGCCTTCTGCAACGGAACGCCCAAACAAACTATTCTTCAAAATATCCAAGCCAGCATAAAGTTTGAGCAAAATAACATCACTATCTTAAAACAATACGCGCCCAACGATAGCTGGAGCCTGGCCTTTGCCACAGAATTTAAAATGTCTCTAGACAATGAACAATCTCAAATTGCCAGCCGTACTGCCGAAAATTTATCCACCTTTAATCAGCAACTAAATGATTGCCGAAAATAAAGCAACATGAAATTAACAATTAAAATAATCTCGATCGTCATTCTTACCGTTGCCATTGGGGGATTATTTTTCCAAACTCGCCCAGCTCTTGGCGCCTTAACGCCGGAAGAACAACAAAATCTTTTCAAAGCTTTAGACGCCGCAGGAGTTCCAAAATCTGCGGCATCAGAAGCAATACAAACGGATATCAAAACGGATCAAGAAACCGGATGTTCCTGGTACCAGGTATTTTGCCATCTAAGAACAGCTGTCCAATGGACAATTCTCAACATAGGCTATTTAATTGGCAGAGCTATAGCTTTTTTCATAACTTTTGCCGGATCCCTAATTACAATTCTTATAAATTCCAACGCTAATATACTCAACAACAATTATGTTCTAGAGGGATTTAAAATCAGTCTTAGTTTAGCCAACCTCGGCTTTGTTCTCGCTATTATTTTAATAGCTTTTGGAACAATTCTTAGGGTGGAAAGATATGAGTTTAAACGCACGCTTAGCAATTTGGTAATCGCGGCGTTATTAATAAATTTTAGCTTTGCGATCGCGGGAACTATCATAGATTTTACCAATGCTACCGGACAATTTTTCTTCAACGCGATTGAAGGACAAAGCGCGGAAAATTTCGCCTCTAATTTTGCCAGCGCTTTAAACCTCAATAAACTCACACCTCAGCCGCTGGAAAATCCCAAAGGCTCGATTCTGGCTTTTGGCGATACTTTTCTTAAATCAGTAGTTTCATTAATTGCGATGATAACTTTCGCAATGATTGTGGCTATAGTTTTTTTGGGATTTGCCGGAATGCTGGCAATAAGAATGGTTTATATAGCAATTCTGTTAATTGTTATGCCAATAGCTTGGCTGTTTTGGACAATACCAGAACTATCCGGCCAATTCCAAAAATGGTGGAGTAAATTTTTACAATGGACATTCTTTTTCCCGGCCGCCGCCTTCTTTTTATATCTTGCCATCGTGGCCCAGCAACAACTTGGCCAAACACAAACTACCACAGCCACAACCGCAGCGGCTAATTTAGCTGGATGGGGAACAGGAGTTATCGACGGCCTGCTAACAATATTTTTACAAGTAGCCATTATGGTTGGGGGCTTAGTAGCCGCCAATGCCATAGGAATTAGCGGGGCCAGCGGGGCATTGGCGATGGCGGGAAAAGTTAAAGGATGGGCAATAGGAGCAGTTGGAAAATACACAGGCGCTAATCTGGCTGGAAGAATGGCCGCTAAGGGTGCGGCTTCCCTTACAAACACACCGAAAAAATATGGCGCGAGATTACTTTCTAAGGTGCTATCTAAAGTGCCGGGGGCAGGAGGCTTAGCAAATAAATTAGCTGGCGCCGGTCAAAGAAAAGAAGAAATCGAAGAATACCAAAAAAATAACCTTTCTAATCTTAGCGACAACCGAATAAAGGAACAATTTAAGAGTCCGTCAGCTGGAACAATTGCAAAATCTGCAATATTTGCTGAAGCGTCAAAACGAAAACTAATTCCTGACACCTTTAAAGATATGGAGGATGCCGTTGAAAAAGAAGCACTAACACCGGATCAAAAAGCTAAGAAATTAGCTGAAGTAGCTAAAATTAAAAAAGAATTACTAACTTCGTATGCCAAGGCATTACAAGCCACAAACCCGGATATTCCTAAAGACAAAATGGATAAAATTCCGGAAATTAAAGAATTGGCGAATATTGATCCTAAGCTGGTATCTGAAATAACGGGAAAAAATGTATCAGAGATAGTTAAAAAAGCCGACCCCTCTAAATTGGCCGAAAGCCTTAGCGCAAGCTACATCAAATCCAATCAAGACGTGATTCAAGCAATGGATGAAGTCCAATTAAAAACTTTTAAAAGAATGGCTAAATCAAAAGATCAATTAGATGCCGTTAGGGGACAACTAGAAAAAGCTACTGGTGGCAACTTGGCTAGACTAAATTCGGTTATTAGGGATTCTAGCCTAAAACTTCAAGAAGCTAAGAAGTTTGGTTCAGACCAAGAAATCAACGACGCCAAAGCCATTCTCAAACAAACCACGCAAGCATTTGGATTAGAAAGGGGGCGGTCTTCCATAGAACAACTAAGGGCGTATGATAAATTAGCATCATTTAATCAAGTAATCGGCGATTCAGAAATAACCTAATGAATACTGACTTTCGCCAAAAATTTCTTAGCTTACCCCAACCAATAATCAATTGGCTCACTTCTGATTCTGCAACTAATACCATTATTAAAATTAACGGACGGTTGGGGCTAGAAGGTGATCTGCTCAGAATAATACCCTCTTTAATTTCCAAATTGGTAATTCAAAGCTTAAAACCAGAAGAATTTACTAAAGAGCTTACCTTGGGGCTTGATCTTGACCCAAATCAGGGGGAAATTATATCTAGAGAAATCTATCTCGGTATTTTAAAACCAGTTGAGGTGTCCCTTAAAGATGCTCTGGATATTAATTTAGGGGCGATCTTTGCTAGAAAAACAGAAGAGCCAAAATCCGCCTCTACTGCAGTTCCAACTCGCCCAATTTATCCAGTGTATACCCCAATCAAACCAGCCTCGCCTTTACCGCCAACACCGTCAATTCAACCCCCACAAAAACTCACTCCATCCGCCCCCATGCCGCCAAAAACTCCTGCCATCACCGAAACTTCCATAGAAGTCCTTCGACAAGCTCAGGATAAAGAAGAAATAAAATCCTTCGATTTAACTCAGGATAAACCGTTTATGTTGCACGAAGAAAGTCCTACTGTGCCCGTACGGCCAGCTCCGGCAAATACACCTAACCCAGTTCCTCAATCAATAGAAGCAAAGTCCCTCAAACCATCTTTTTCTTATGCGCCTCCGAAACCGCCCTCCTTCGCCCCGATTAGCGGAGCTTCCGCCGGCGATAAATCTTTGGCGGACAAGTCGGAGGGCAGACCCGCTCCCCGAATCCCCGTACGGCCTAAACCCCCGCAAGTAAAAATTGAAGGTGTAAAAACTAAAAATTATCCAAAAAAAACGAAAGCTAATGAAATAAGGTTGGTTCATTACAGCAAATTTAAGACAATGCTATAAAAATGTGGGCCTCCGCCTTCGCTAAAGCTACGGCGAGATGCTCATATTTTTAGATAAATTTCAAAGAAATTTATAAAAATATGGCGCAATTTCAAGTTCCCCAATTTATTGAAACCGAAGACAAAATTGTAGGCCCCCTTACATTAAGACAATTTATTTATATAGGAATTGCCGGAATTTTTAGTTTTTTTCTATTCTTTCTTTTAAAAACTTGGGTCTGGGTCATATTTTCCACTTCCTTGTTCGCTCTCGCTGGCCTTTTAGCTTTTATCAAAATCAATGGCCAGCCAATGTATATCATCGTAGCCTACGCTCTTAAATATTTTTGGCAACCCCGATTTTATCTTTGGCAAAAACCCGCATTAACGCCAACGATTTCGGAAATTAAAATACCCAAAATCGAATTGGTTGCGCCCGCCGTTGCCCAAGAAAAAAGCGAGGAAAAAAGAAAACCCCTTCTTAAAAATCTTTGGCTTAAAATCCAAACCAGCGGACAGATATTAAAACCGGTTTCCGTTCCTTCAATATTTCAAAGACTTCGGAAAAATGAGACGGAGATGCAACAAAAATCCAGAAGAATAGACTACAGATAAATATCTGTAATTAGAAATTGGAAATTAGTAATTAAAATAAAAAATGAAGCTAGAAGATTTAGAAATATATGGTTTAGCGAGAGAATTAAATAAATATTCTTGGATAATTTATAACCAATTTAATTGGCAAGAGAAAAAAACAATGGGGGATCAATTTATTACCGCCGTAGACTCCATAGGCGCAAACATCGCTGAGGGTTTTGGACGTTTTCATTATCTCGATAAAAACAAATTCAACTATAACGCGCGCGGGTCCTTGCTCGAATCAATATACTGGTTGGATGTTCTTAGAGAACGGGGTAAAATTAATACTAAAGACCATATCTCGTTAAAAGAAACGATTGATAAGCTTCATAGAAAACTGAACAGCTATATAAGTATCACAAAAATTCAGAAGGCCAACGTCTAACCCAATTACAAATTACCAGTTACTAATTACTAAAATGGCCAAGGAAGCCCTACCCACGCAACAATTAATAGAAATATCGGACGTCAAGGACGGCGTTTTAGTATTAAAAAATGGGGGGCTACGCCGCGTTTTAATGGTAGCCGGCATTAACTTTGATCTTAAATCAGAAGAAGAGCAAAATTTACTGCTTTATTCATTTCAAAATTTCCTCAATTCATTAAACTTTTCGATTCAATGCCTTATTCATTCTCGAAAATTAAATATTGATGAATATTTATTAAAATTAAAAGAGCGGGAAAGCCAGGAAACCAGTGAGCTTTTAAAAAATCAGATTTCGGAATATCAGGAATTCGTAAAAACGCTGGTGAGCCAAAACGCTATAATGCAAAAAAGTTTTTTTGTTGTCGTACCTTACGATCCTATTCAGCTTAAGCAGGCGGCAATGGGAGCTTCTTCAAAAATATTAGGAATTTTCGGAAGAAAACAGACTTCCAAATCTAAAGAATTCGACCATCAATACGCTTTAAATCTGGAACAATTAAACCAAAGAACCAATCAAGTAATGTCCGGTTTACAACCAATCGGATTAACTAGCGTGCCCCTGAACACCGAAGAAATAATTGAATTTTTTTATAATCTGTATAATCCAGAAACCACTGAAAAAAGAAGGCTGGAAATAGCTAAAGAAAATCTAAAGCTTCAGGAGTTAAAAAACATTATTGCCGCTCCCGCCCTGGAAGTTAGCCCCAACTATTTAAAAATAGGCAAAAAATTCAGTAAAACTTTATTTATTCTCACCTACCCAAGATATTTAGCCGCCGGTTGGTTTTCTCCAATTATTAACAACCCGAATCTTTTGGATATTTCTATCTTCTTTCATCCGGTTGATACCAACATTGCCCTAAAAAATCTCCGTAAAAAAGCCGCCCAAATCCAAGCCCAAATCAGCGAAGCCGAAGAAAAAGGATTAATCCGCAATCCAATCCTAGAAACCGCTTTTCAAGATATTGAATCTCTGCGTGACGCTCTTCAGCAATCCCGAGAAAATCTCTTTAGCGTTGGGGTTTATATAACCATCTATGCCGAAGACTTAGATGGATTAAATAAACTGGAATCCGAAATCACTTCTACTTTAGAAAGCCGGCTAGTTTATTTAAAGCCAGCCGTTTTCCAGCAATTAGAGGGGCTAAATTCTACGCTGCCAATACTAAGAGACCAGCTGTTAGTCCATACGCCGCTCAACTCCAGCCCAGCTTCATCTTTGTTCCCGTTTGTGTCCGCCAGCCTAACTTCGGACGAAGGAATTATGTACGGGCTGAATCGGCATAATAATACTTTAATAATTTTTGACCGATTTTCTTTAGAGAACGCTAATCTGGTTATATTTGCCAAATCCGGCGCCGGAAAATCCTACACTACTAAATTAGAGGCGCTTCGCTTATTAATGTTGGGGACTGATGTTTTAATTATTGATCCAGAAAATGAATATGAAAATCTTGCCCATTCGGTTGGAGGAAGTTTTTTCAAAATTTCTCTTACTTCAGAAAATACCATTAACCCTTTTGATATTCCCATTATTCCAAAAGATGAAAATCCGGACGAAGTGCTTCGCTCCCATATTGTGAATTTAACCGGATTACTCAAGCTTATGCTCGGCGAAGTTTCTCCCGATGAAGAAGCAATGCTAGACCGCGCTATTACCGAAACTTATGCGTCCCGTAATATAGTTACCGGAAGAGACTTCTCTGGGGCCGATTCTCCACTCCTTACAGATCTAGAAACCGTCCTAGAAAACATGGAAGGGGGGAAAATTTTGGCTAAGCGGCTCTATCGCTTTACTAAGGGCAGTTACGCGGGGTTTGTTAATAAATCTACTAATGTCAATATCAAAAATCGCTTGATAGTTTTTTCCATCCGAGATCTGGAAGAAGAACTGCGTCCGATTGCAATGTATATTATTTTAAATTTTATTTGGAACCTTATTCGAGCGGAGTTTAAAAAACGGGTTATTGTGATAGATGAGGCTTGGTGGCTGATGAAATATAAAGACAGCGCGTCTTTCTTATTCGGATTGGTAAAAAGAGCCAGAAAATATTATCTGGGCGTATCTACCATCACCCAAGACGTGGAAGACTTCATCAGTTCGCCGTATGGCCGACCAATTATTACTAATTCTTCTATCCAAATTCTGCTGAAGCAATCTCCGGCAATGATTGATCTTATTGCTAAAACTTTTAATTTAAGCGAGGGCGAAAAAAATCTGCTCTTAGAAACCGAAGTGGGACAAGGATTATTTTTTGCCGGCCAAAATCACGTGGCTGTCCAAATTATCGCTTCCTATTTAGAAGACCAAATTATAACGACGAAGCCTGAACAAATATTGGAACAAAAACAAGCTGATTTATAAACATGAAAAATAAATCAAAAATCTTACCAATGGAAGCGTATTTTCTGATTGCCTTTGCTGTCATTGCCGATTTAATAAATTGGATTCCAGTTGTAAATTGGTTCGTTACTTTGATTACCCTACCGGCCTATCAATTATATTTTTATTTAAAAGGAATGCGGGGCATATACAGCTTGGGTGGCAATATTATTGAGTTCATTCCTGGCGTAAGCGTTCTTCCGGGAATTACCATCGGAGTGGTCTTAGCGATTATTTTTGAAAGGTTGGAAAAAACTAAAGTTGGCGGAAAAATTTTAAAGCCAGTGGAAAAAATTGTCTCTGCTAAATCTGGCACACCCAAGAATATCGGCCAAAAAGTTCCAACTCCCGTCCATACGGCTAATCCGCTGGCCCCAAAACCATTAGCGGCAGTAAAACCAACGACATGACGGTTCAATTTTTGATTTTCAATTTAAAAGTTTTAATTGCTATTGCCGCCTTAGCTATTTTAGGAAACGCCTTACTTATAAACGCCCAAACCGCCACTGAATTTCTAGTTACTTGGAAAGCCTCGGCTTTTGTTCCTGCTGGCTATCAAGGAAAAATATTACCTACGCGAGAAAGCGTAATTAATATCTCGTTTGATGTAATAGACAGCGGAAAAATTGCCGATTTATCCCGTAATGAAATCCGATGGAAGTCCGGAGGAAAAATTATTAATTCCGGAATCGGTTCAAAAAATTCTTCCTTCGTAATATCAAAAATTGCGGTTGATGAATTAAGAATCAATATCACAATCCTA
>Ga0209541_10015019_pt1 | contig 11623 bp, 11 predicted proteins | sample RifCSPlowO2_01_FD_184027 | JGI IMG/M metagenome (GOLD analysis project Ga0209541, IMG submission 184027) | Groundwater microbial communities from Rifle, Colorado - Rifle CSP2_plank lowO2_0.1 (SPAdes) (version 2) | ecosystem: Environmental > Aquatic > Deep subsurface > Groundwater | place...
ACCGGCGCTGCTGACAATGCGTATGATTCCACAAACCAAAAATCCCTCGGAGGCTATAATTTCAATGTTTCAGGGTTAAGTGGCACAATAACAAATGTTACAATCCTCTGGAGCCATCAGATTCCTGAAGCTTTGGGAGATGATACAGTGCATTTGCACTATGGCCTTGCTTCATATGACCAGAACCTCGCTGTATTTTATTCAATGGGAGGCGAGAACTCCCCGGTCGACAAAATGAACACTAATGCTGCGCTCATTGAAAGCAGGGATGTTACAGCATACAGGCCTGGCTCTGGGGCTTGGGCATGGGGCGATTTCGCAAATTTGAAGGTTGGCGGAGATTATGTGAGACGCACTGGGGCAAACACTTCCTGGAGATTGGATGCGGTAGGGGCACAAATAACCTACATACCATAGGTATGGAATATGAAAGGGACCATAGCGATTGAAACTATTGCGGTTGTTGCGGTTCTCCTTGCGCTCTTCATAATTATAGAGCTTTTCGTAATAAACAACATTGAAACAACAAGCGTTCTTTCAGGGCAGTTTGCGGCGCAGGGAAAATGCAACAGGCTGGCAAACATCATAACAAGCATCTATAATGCGGGAAGCGGCACGCAATGGGTCGGAAGCATTGACAGGAATGTAAGCGTTTATTCTGATTATATAGATTTGTGGGGGGGCGGGGCAGAAACAAGCGCCTATTGCGCGTTTTATGCGGATTTGAACAGCTTTGATTTTAATATTGCTTCCGGGGAAGTAATTGTGGAAAATGCTTATGGAAGGGTTGTGATAAAAAATGCTTGACCGCAGGGGGCAGGTGATTTCATATGACATGTTGATTGCGATATTCATATTTCTGCTGGTTTTTGCTGTAGTGCTGAGCGCGTGGGTGAATAATTTAAATGCAATTGCAAAGGAGCAGCAAATTTATGACATGAAAAACTCCGTGGTTCAGATTGCGGATATGCTTATTATGACAACAGGAATTCCAAGCAACTGGCATCTTGGCGGGGATGCGAATCTTTATGGGTTTGCAACATCAAGGCGCGTTCTTTCCCTGCAGAAATTGGGCGCGTTCAAGGCGCTGGATTATAATTCCGCAAGGGGCGGGCTGCGCATTGCAAATTATGATTTCTACATAAAGATTGAGCAGGATTTCAACAAGGTTTATGAGTTTGGAAACAAAAAAAGCAGCGCTGAAACCGCAATAAGCTCTACAAGGGTTGTGAATTACAATGGAAAAAATGCAATATTCTCCCTCTGGCTGTACAAATAGCCAGGGGAAAAATGGGCATGTGCTCAGCATTGATGCGGCGTTTTCAATAATCATACTTATTGCATTGATCGGGATAATGAGCTATTTTCCTTTAATGGAAAGCAAAAATCCATATGCAAAGCTCAATATGCAGAGAAGCATGAATGATGCGCTTGATTTGCTTGATGCGCAGAAAATCCTGCAGAACTTTGATGGGAACGAGATTGCGCAGGCCGTAAATGAAACTATGCCTGTGCAGTATTCCTGGAAAATGCGCATTGGGAAATACTCTTATGCGAATGATGAGTTCAGCAGGGAGGCTGAATTGAATTTCGGGGCAGCGGACGCAAACTTTTTGGCTGCGGATGTCATGCACGGGAGAAGGCTTTTCCTCACATTTGAGGACAATGAAATTGAATATTTTTATGATGCGGAATACTGGGTGTGGGTGGGAAAATAAAAAGGAAGGAAGGGAATCAGGAGGAACCTCAAACTGAAAGGAGGGGTCAGGATTACCCTAAAACTGGGGGAACCTTGGTTCCCGCGGTTTGGTGCGGTTCGGTGTGGGTGGGAAAATAAAACAAAAAGGAATAATAATTACTTTTGCGGTCCTGCTGTTCAGCCTTGCGGTAATTTCCCTTGCCTCCGCGCTTAAGGAGAACACAAGAAGCATTGAGCATAATGCGGAGTTCGCTTCAATAATAGGCAGGGTTGCCTACAAATTTGAGAACGTACAGGACAACATATATGACATAATGCTGAACGTTGGAAACATGAATTTTGATTCAAATGAAAGCGCAATATGGTTCTATGAGAGGCTGCCGGACAAGAGCAAGAAGGAAACTTATCTAATTGACCTGGATGTTTATGCAAAATTTGTTGCATTGCACTCGGATGCGCTTGATGTGAATATAAATTCCGCAACAATTGATGTGCGCGACTTATCAATCAGCCCCTATGATGTGAATTATATCCATTCGAAGGACAAGGGAAAATATTACAATGAAATTTCCTATTCTCCCGCAACGCTGAATTTTGAGGGCTATTTCATTGACATTACGCTGCAGAACCAGGATTATAATGGGATAATAACAAATGTAAAAACTTCCCCAAGCAGCAACATAGGCCTTGATGTAATCATAAGGAACAGCGTGAAGATTACTGAAAATGAGCTTCATTACGCTGATGTTGATCCTACAAAAGACAGCGACATAACAATAAAAACTTCCGGGCAGGCGCACAATGACATTGTGATAACAATAACCCCCACAGGGGTGCTTACAATAACAAACAACAATTCCGTTCCCATAGACATAAATTCAGGAATCAATTTCGGCGCGCTTGCAACCGAAATGCCTGTTGTTGAGCTTCCGGAAAATCTGGTTGTTGTGGGCGCAGGCGGTTCGGACTACAATATAACAAAAAGGTAAAGTTAATAATGGATAAATCATAATATTTGTGGATAAAAATGGCTGAAGAAGGGAAAGGGCAGCAGATGCCGAAGGGGAAAGCGTTGCGCTTTGATATAGTGGATTTTCTGCTCTCGCTCCTGGGATTTAGGAAGCGCAGGGCAAAAATAGAAATAAAGCCTGCTGTGCAGGCTGCAAAGCCTCCGGAAGAAAGGCCTGAGGCTGTACAGGCAAAAAGGCCTGCTGCGCCGGCTGCTGCAAAAAAGAAAAGAAAGAAGAAAGCGCATCTAAAAAAGGCCAGGAAAAAGCCGGGAAAGCCAGGGCGCATTGCAAAAGCCCCAAGAAAGGCAAGGGCTGCCAAAATAAAAAGAAAGCCGGGAAAGCGCGCGGAAAGGCCGAAAGCGGCAGCTGAAATTCCAAAAATTCCAGGGCTGCCTGAAGCGATAAGGCTTGTTTATGAATCTGCAGAAAAGGATGAGGGCGCAATTGAGGAGGATATTTCAACAACTAAGAAATTGCTTGAAAGGATTGAAAACCAGTTCTTCAAAAGGGAGATAAGCGAGGAGGATTACGGGAAAAGAAAATCCGAGCTGGAGGAGAAATTATTTGTCCTTGAGGAAAAGCGCAAAAACCTGCAGAAGCGCAAAATGCAGCTTGCCAATTATGCGCAAACCGCAAAGGAGGAGAGGCAGGCAAAGGCGGAAATGCTGCGCATAAAAAATGAAATGCAGAAACTCGGGCAGGATTTTTCCGCAGGGGAAACAAGCGAGGAGGCATATGGCGGCGCAAAAGCCGCATATGAATCAAAGCTGTTTGAGCTGAAGAGAAAGGCAAGGAAAATGGAGGAGCAAAGAATTTCCGCGGAAAGGGAACTGCTTGGGAAGGCTGAGGCTGAAAAGCAGCCTTCGGGGATTGTGGAGCTTCCAAAGGGCACAACAGCAAGGCCTGAAGAAAAAATTGAAATGCCTGAAATGAAGCGCAAACCAAGAATTGCAAAGCCCCCTGAAAAAAAAATGGAAGAAGGAGAAAAGCCTGCTATTGAAAAGGTCATAGAGGCTAAGGCTTCAGGGATAATAAACGAAGACAAGCTGAAGGAGATTGAGGAGCATATTGAAGGGCTGATGAAAAAATACAATATCCCTGAAAATGAGCTTGAGGGGGATATTGGCGCAATCAGAACAGAGCATTTGCTTGAAGACCTTGAGAAGCTTATAGACATAATGGAATTAGAGCACCGCACCCTTGGCCTGGTTGAGGAGGGGCCTGGTGAATTTGCCCCTGCAAGGATAAAGCGCGAGGAGGCAAAGGCAATAATAAAGGAAATAAAGAAGCACAGGATTGTTACTGATTTTGACAGGATTTTGCAGCTTGTGAATGAAAAAGGGAGGGTCAGGCTCACTGATGTAATAAAGCAGCTTGGAGTTGAAAGAAAGAGGGCGGATGAGGTACTTGAAATACTTGAGGACGAGAATCAGGTTAGGGTTGATTATTCCCCTGTCGGGGGCGCATGGATTTCTGCGTTCGAATACAAAAAGCCTAAGCCTGAAGATGGGAAAAAGAAAGTAAGGGGCTTTATGGGCGCTTTGGGAAGGCCAAAGCAACTTGCGGGAAAAGGCGCAGAGGCTGCTGAAGGAAAGAAAGGCGGGCAGGGGGCAAAACTTGCCATGGCGCCTTCTGCGGGGAAAAAAATCGGCTTTATGGCTTCGCTTGGGATAAAAAGGGCCGGAAAGGAAGAGGGCAAAAAAACATAAATGGGAATGGAGTTAAATAAAAGTGGTGTGAAATGCAGGGAAAATTCGCAAGCAAGAAAACCAGGGAAAAGGCGCCGGAGAAGGCCAATGGGAAATTCAAGAGGGTTCTGGAGAGCTATAAAATTGAAGCGGATAATGTGGAAGTTGAGGTTGACATAGTTGATGACAAGGATTCTTTTGTGAAGGGATATTTTCTCAACATTCCCGAATATGGGCCGGGAACGCACGCATTGCTTGATAGCTTGAAAGGCAGCATAATTTCGGAGGCGACAATTGAAGCGGAGAAGATGTTTGATGTGAGGTTTGTTTCTTCGCTGAAGGAAAAATTCAGCAAGCGCGCCGAAGCAATCCTGCAGAAGGAGCTTCCGGACATAACTCCTGAAATAAAAAACACCCTTATTGGGATGCTGCTTCAGGAGATGCTTGGGCTCGGGAGAATTGAATTCCTGCTGAATGACGCAAATCTGGAGGAAATTGTAATAAACACTTCTGCAGAGCCCATGTGGGTATATCACCGAAAATACGGCTGGCTTAAGACAAATATTTCTGTGAATCAGGAAAACGACATACAAAATTACGCGAGCATAATTGCAAGGAGAGTAGGAAAGCAAATTACAATTCTGAATCCATTGCTTGATGCGCACCTCATAACAGGCGACAGGGCAAATGCAACTTTATTTCCAATATCAGGGAAGGGAAACACACTTACAATAAGGCGCTTCAGGAGGGAGCCCTGGACCGTAACAGACTTCATAGAAAATGGGACTGCAACCGCAGAGGTAATGGCGCTTGTGTGGATGGCCATGGAGTATGAGCTTAACATGATTGTAAGCGGCGGAACAGCCTCAGGAAAAACCTCCTTCCTAAATGTGTGCATGCCATTCATACAGCCGAATCACAGGATAATTTCAATTGAAGACACGCGCGAGCTTTTAATGCCTGATTTCCTGCACTGGGTTCCTTTAACCACAAGAGAGCCGAATCCTGAAGGGAAGGGCGGGGTTGACATGCTTGATTTGCTTGTAAACTCGCTGAGAATGCGCCCTGACAGGATAATTGTAGGGGAAGTAAGAAGGCAGAGGGAAGCGGAGGTAATGTTTGAGGGAATGCACACAGGGCACAGTGTTTATACCACAGTGCATGCTGATACTGCGGAGGAAACAATACACAGGCTTACAAACCCCCCAATTTCTGTGCCTCCGTCAATGCTGACAACTGTGCATCTGAATGTTGTGATGTTCCGCAATAGGAGAATGGGGGTAAGGCGCGTTTTGCAGGTGGCTGAATACATTCCTGAAAAGCGCACCGAGGAATTGGAAATAGTGAAGCCCAATACCCTTTACCGCTGGAAAGCAACAAATGACACAATTGCAAAGCACGCTGAAAGCATAAGGCTGAATGATGAATTGGGGTTATATACGGGAATGAGCCAGGATGAAATTGCCAGGGAATTAAAAATAAAGCAGGCAGTGCTGCGCTGGATGGTTGAGAAGAAAATACATGCAATAAATGACGTTGGAAAGCTGATGGCGCTTTACTACAAGAACCGCGAGGAAATAATAAAAATGGTAAGGGAAAACAAGAAGCCCGAACTATAAAACGGAGCAGAAAAATGGCAATACGCGTGCTTCCATTCAGTCCAGTTCCTGTGGGCGCTTTGAAGAAGATTTCAAGGCCGTTTATGGGGGTAGGCGCGATCTTCGGAAGGGCCTTTCCATACCTGGAGCTTGAATTGAAGCAGTCAGAATCTGAAATCGATTTGAATGAGTATGGGTCAATGATGCTCTTCCTCTTTGTGTTTTATTTTTTGTTTATTACATTCCTGGTTTTTGCCATTGGAACGAAAATGAATGCGCAGAACACCCCAATACTTTCAATTACTGCGGGGATGCTGATTGCATTCCTGGTTTTGGTGCAGCTGTCAATGTACCCAAAAATGATTGTAAGGAGAAAAGTGAGGGACATTGAAAAAAATCTGGTATTTGCGCTGCGCACAATACTGGTTGAAATAAAATCCGGCGTTTCATTGTTTGATGCGCTTGTGATGATAGCTACAGGGGAATATGGCGCAGTGAGCAGGGAATTCAGGAAGGCTGTTGATGAAATCAATACAGGCACAAAAGAAGAGGATGCCCTGCAAAAACTTGCAATGAACAATCCTTCCCTGTTTTTCAGGCGCTCGCTCTGGCAGATAGTGAATGGGATGAAGGCGGGGGTTGATGTGAGCAGGGTGCTTGCGGAGCTGGTAGCTACAATGGCAAAGGAGCAGCGCCTTCAAATCAATAGATACGGATCGCAACTGAGGCTTTTCTCGCTGATGTACATGATGCTTGGGGTTATAATTCCCTCTTTGGGCCTTACCTTCCTCATAATATTGTCGAGTTTTCCCCGAATTAATGTTACTGATATCCTGTTCTGGGTTTTGCTTGCAGTGATTTTGTTTGGGCAGATAATGTTTGTGGGAATGATAAAATCAAGAAGGCCCAACCTGCTGGGATGATGAAAAATGTATAAGAGATTTTCAGCATTTTTGCCGCGCAGGATGGTCAATGCGCTGCGCTCACAATTGGAGTACATGAACATAAGCATAAATGAGCGCAGGTTTGCGGGCTTTTTGCTCGTTTATGGATTGGCGCTGAGCTTTGGCATTGCAATAAACCTTGCGTTCTTTTTTGAAATTCCCCTGTGGATTGGCTTTGCTGCATGCTTTGCGTTCATCATGCTTTCAACCTATTTCTGGCTGAGCATTGCGGCAGAGGGAAAAGGAAGGTTTGTCGAGCGCATACTGCCCGATGCACTGCAGTTGATTGCAAGCAACATGAAATCTGGCTTGACAGCGGAAAGGGCGCTGTTTGTAAGCGCAAGGCCTGAGTTTGGGCCATTGGAAAGGGAATTGAAAAGGGCAAGCACAAAAATAATGTCAGGGGAGAGGGTTGAAAATGCATTGATGGATTTGCCAAAGCACATAAAATCAAAGGTTCTCGAAAGAACAGTCTGGCTCATTTCTGAGGGAGTAACCTCGGGGGGGCAGGTGGCAGATTTGCTGCTGCAGCTTTCTGACGATATTCGCGAACAGAACGCTGTTGAGGATGAAATAAAGGCAAACATAAGCATGTATGTAATGCTTATATTTTTCTCAACCGCAATGGGTGCCCCGGCGCTGTTTGGAATTGCAACCTTCATTGTTGAAATACTCGCAAAGCACATGGTTGCGCTGACAGCAATCCCTGCGGGGGTAAAATTGGGGCTTGCAGGGCAGTTTGTTGGCGGGGGAGGGGGCGCCCTGAATCCTGAATTTGTCCTGATGTTTGCTTATATTTCGCTGTTCTTCGCATGCGTATTTGCAGGCCTTACAATTGGAGTGATAAACTCGGGAAAGGAAAAGAACGGAATAAAATACATTCCTCTCCTCCTGGTTATTGCATTTGCCATCCTCTTCGCAATAAGGAGCCTGCTGCTCCTTTTCTTCGGGGGGATTGTATGAAAAAATTTCCTATTATATTTAGGTATAGGTAATTACAACGCTGTTTATTGTTGGACTAGAAGTTGAAACGCTTGTATCCAGATAGGCCTTGTACTGGACCCAGCGCTTGTTGTCAAGCGCTGAATTGACTGCGCTGTTCGGAACCGTATAGTAATCAGATATTCCTGTAGGGCCCTGCCATGCGGAGGCATTCAAATCCGCCTGGGTGTTTCCACTCCGCATCTGGAATTTAAGCTGCGTGCTTGCAGGAATGTTCGCATCCCATGTGATTGTGCTCAAATCCTTCGGGCTGCCCAAATCGCGCGGCGCTGAAATGAATGCGCCTGACGCCAAATATGTCGGAATGTCCATGTGTATTTTGTCAAACCAGATTTTGCTGTATCCCTGGGAGCAGGCATATGCAAAGAAATATAGCTTTAGAGTGCTTCCTATAGTTATGCCTGTGGGATATCCTTGATAATCAATGGCGGGATCCAAAGAAATTTGCGTGAAGCTGCCGAAATCAACATCCTGCTGCCTGTAAAGCAATGAGCTGCCCGCCTGAACATAAATAAAGCCGTTTGCATTGTTGTCTGCCTTTATTTCGAATTTCAAATCGCCGGTTATTTCCTTATCCATGCTTACCATGCTGCCTGCGCAATGGTTCAGCGGGGTGCAGCAGTTAGTGTAAAGATAAAGGGAGCCTGCGGGATTGCCCTGCGCGCCCTCATAGGAACAGGCGTGCTGGGGCGCATAGCCATCGTAAATGTAATTGCAGCTGCTTGCCCAGTAATTATTGAAGTCTGCTGAGGAATTGAAATCCCCCCCCGGAAGCGCGGCCGGAACAGGCGAAGAGGCTGAAAGTCTGATTGAATTGCCCTGCACCTGGGTGTTCTGCAGCGCTCCCGCGCTGAATTCGGCCTGCGTGTCATCGCTTATGCTATACAATCCTGCTATTTGCGACTGAAGCTCATTGCCCTGTATGCTGAGGTCATATAAAGTTGGCGTTATATCCGAATCAAGGGTTGTAAGATTTGCCCTGTATTGGATGTATCTTCCATCCGGAGAGGTTATTGCGCTTCCTGCGGAATTTGAGTATGCGCCGCTCCAGGCGCTCCAGTTCATGTTGTCATCTGAAGTCCTGGTCTGCAGGGTTATTGAAGTGGCTTGGGGTGCGGAGGCACTCCACTTTATTGCGGTCCAATCAATCTTTTTGCCCGCATCATGTATATTTGAAGTGAGACTTCCATAAGAGGCATAGCTTGCTGTTGTGCGCAGCCTTAGTTCCCCTGGAATTGTAACATTAACATCGCTCGCTGAGCTGTAATCCCCTGTGCTCCAATCGCTGGCAAACCACATAAGAAGGGGCGCTGCAGCCTGAAGTGAGGCTGTGCCTGTGCAGGTTATTTTCTCAATATGCCTTGCATATTTCCCCCTGACATAGCTTACTGTGATTGTGCCCTTGTATTCCTCGCCTGCCCTTACATTTGTCTGCCCGAAGATGATGAAATCATTGCCAGAGGCGACAACGCTTGCAGAGCTTGCTGCGCTCCCCCCGAGCTCAGGAGAAAAGCCTACAGAAATGTTCTTCATCGTCATGCCTGTGCCATTGCTCAAATACAGCGCAAAATTGCCGTTTGCATCCAGCGTATGGTCAGAATAGCCGAGCTTCTCATAGCCTGTGCAAATGCTTGTTATTGGCGCCCTCAAAATTCCCATAAATATGAGCACTCCAACAACTATTGCTATTACCACCAGCGCCCAGGAATAACTCATCATGTATTCCAGAGCGGCCTGTCCTTTTTGGAAGAGCATATTGACTACTTTAAATTAGACGAATGATATTATTAAGTTTTACTATTGCAGAAACAAGGCTAATCGCTAATAAAATTAAAATGAAAAGAAAAATAAAGAATTAGAAATTGTTTAAGGTGCGGTTCCTGTGCATGTTGCTGTTTCTGTGTGTGTGCCTTGGCCGCCTCTTTTATAGGTTACTGTTATTGCGCCCTGATATGTCTGGCCTGAGATTACGCCTGTGCTTAGGCATACAACGTTGAAGTCGTATGTTGCATTCACTGTGTTTGTATCTGGATATACCGTGCAGTTGCCACCGAAATCTCCTCCCGGAGTCGCTTGAACGCTTGTTATTTGCTTTCCTGTGCCGTTGGATAGGTATATTGTGAAGTTGCCGTCGCTTGAAATTGTATGGTCGGCGTATGCAAGTTTATCCAGGCCCATGCACGTTCCTGCTGATGGCGCTTTCAAAATTCCCATGAAGATAAGCACTCCAATCACTATTGCTATTACAACAAGTGCCCAGCCGTATGTCATCAGGTATTCCAAAGCAGCCTGTCCTTTTTTGTTTAGCATCTTTATCCTCCTTTTAATTTATATTAATTGTTTGGAAAATTGTATGGAATTAACATAATAAATGCCCTTTCCCTATATAAATGTTTCTTATTCCGGGCTGCGCGCCCTGGCTGCGCAGTTCGGGAAATTCAGGCAATAAAAATAATAAAGAAAAAGAACCAGGCAAGTTTTCAAAAAAAACTTACTTGCCTGATGCTATGTTGTAGATGTCCTTCAGCGCTACTATCAATGCTGCCGGCATTACGAATATGGCAACTTGTGAAACTATTTGCACCAAGTAAACTCCGATTGCCGGAATTTCCTTCAAGCCGCCTGCTCCGCCCACTGTTATGCTCAATGCCATCAGCGCTATTGCTGCTACTAGGAAGTTTGTAACTTGTTTGTCTTTGATGTTTAGGAATCCCACTATTAAACCGAGGATCACTAGCACCAAGGTTACATATCCTGCTGTTGTAGCATCTAAGAGCGGTTTAGCTGGTGTGCCTGCTGCTATCACTATGCCTGCAATAACCGCTATGATCACACCGATCAGAAATGCGTAGCCGCCGATTTTTTCAAGGTCCGCCATTTTCAGTACCTCCGTGCTCTTATATCCTTCGAACTCATATTTAAACCTTTGTGCCAAAGATAAGGAATTTTAATTGGGAAGCGAAAAAGGGTTTGAAAAGCGAATAGGCAAATAATAAAAATGCCTGGAGAAACAATTTAATTGAACAGGCAGGGCAGAGGTTTCGTGCAAATTCTTCGGAATTTGTAAGACTTTGATGCCTGCGCTTGTTTTTAGATTTGAGAATGTTGGCGGAGCAACCTCTTTGTTCCTTCGGGAGCATTTAGGCTTTGACGCCAACATTCCCTGACGCCAAACCGCGGGAACCAAGGTTCCCCCAGTTTTAGGGTAATCCTGACCCCTCCTTTCAGTTTGAGGGTATTCCTGGCCTTTCCTTTTTCAGTTTTAGGCTAATCCTGATTCTCTTCATTTCAGAAGTTCCAAACGAAGATTAAGATTATTTTCTTTTGAACCCCTGAAAGTTTTTTCTTTTGGGGTAAAACCTAGACCTTTTCTTTTTCCAAAAGAAAAGGGATTGGTTGCGCAAGTGATTTAAAGATGTTTGAACATATTATTTGTGGGGAAAGCATGGGCAGGGTACATGAGGAAGTAAGCAGGAGATTGAAGGCGCTCATCAAAAAGGAATTTGCTGACCTAAAGGATGATTTTGTTGCGCTTCTTATTGTTGATCCTGAGAAATTTGCTGAAACAAACATAGAGCTTGTGAAAATGCTCAGGCATGAGAAGAAGCTTTCTGGAGTATACATAACCGGGAATGTTCCCTACAAAAACCTCAAAACCCATTTTGATTCGCACAAAGTGGAT
>Ga0209541_10015022_pt1 | contig 11622 bp, 13 predicted proteins | sample RifCSPlowO2_01_FD_184027 | JGI IMG/M metagenome (GOLD analysis project Ga0209541, IMG submission 184027) | Groundwater microbial communities from Rifle, Colorado - Rifle CSP2_plank lowO2_0.1 (SPAdes) (version 2) | ecosystem: Environmental > Aquatic > Deep subsurface > Groundwater | place...
GAGCTGCTAAGAAATGCATGGCATTTCTGGCACTAAGAAGCGCAAAGCGCTTCTTATGACTAAGAACCACCAGTCTATGCTAACATAATGTTAAATCCCGCCAGTCTTTGACTGGTGGTTCTTTAGTACCGAAATAAGTGGGGAACGCCCGAACAAGTCAAGAGTTGGAAGGAAATAGAAACAGGGATAAATCGGAATTTCATGCACTTAAGTCCCTTCCAATTTGAGGAGTTTATTGCGAAGCTATTCAACAAAATGGGTTATGAAACAACAGTAACCCGTAAGACAGGCGATTACGGGATTGATGTAGTCGCAAAAGGTAAAGGTGATGTTATCGGAATACAAGCAAAACGAAATAGCGAAGGCATCAATATCGGCAATGAAACTATCCAAAAAGTTTTGGGCTCAATGTGGAAATACAAGGCGAAAAAAGCAATAATAATAACCACTTCCGATTTTACTGTTCAAGCTAAAGAACAAGCGAAAGGAGCTCCTGTAGAGCTTTGGAACAAAAGAATCCTTCATGAGATGGTTAGGAAATACTTTATAGAGGATGAAAAAGCTGCAAACCCATCGTAACCTTTAATAATCCTGAAAATAAAGTATAGAATTACTAAAAGAAGGAGGTCGGCAGGAACGGAGTAGAAAGGGCTTTACGCCAATGTTAAGCTTACGGACGAGGCATAGTTTATTTTCGCTTTTTCTTAAAGAAATCCAGTAATTCCACAGGCACAGGAACTATTATTGTGCTGTTTTTCTCTGCAGAAATATCAGACATTGTTTGGAATAATCTCAACTGCAACGCTGCCGGCTCAGTTCCAATGAGCTTTCCTGCTTCAGTAAGCTTTTGCGCTGCCTGCTGTTCGCCAAGGGCCAGCGTAACCCTGGCTCGCCTGTCCCGCTCAGCTTCTGCCTGGTGGGCCATCGCCCGCTTCATAGTATCCGGGAGCTCAATGTCTTTTAGCTCTATCTTGTCAACTTTTATGCCCCAGGGATCGGTAGCCTTATCAACAATAGCTTGAATCTTTTGCGAGACTTCCTCGCGCTTTTGGAGTATCTCATCCAGTTCAAATTCCCCGACAATATTCCTCATGGTGGTCTGGGCGAGCTGCGAAACAGCAAAACCGAAGCTTTCAACCTCTATCACCGCCTTTTTTGCATCTGCTACTTTGAAGTATAATACGGCGTTAACTTTGATGGTAACGTTGTCTTTGCTTACGCAATCTTGGCTTGGCACGTCAACTGCCCTGATTCTCATATCAATTCTCTGCCAGCTTTGCAGGACAGGGATTATTATGCGAAGGCCCGGTTCCATTATTCCCGAGAACCTCCCAAGGGTGAACCTTACGCCTTTTTCATACTGATTCACAATTTTAAGAATAGAAGGCAATACAAAAACAACTACAAAAAAGAGCGCAAAAAACAGATTAGGAATTCCGAATACCACCCCAAACACCCCAGTCAGATGCATAACTTCCTAGTATAAATAGTTTTGTTTTAAAGCCAAATATTTTTATAGACGTAAAGCATACCAGCTCACTATGAAGCCGGAGCAGGATTACAGGGTTGCAGATTTTATGACTAGGGATGTTCTAAAGGTAACTCTTGAAACCACTGCAAAGAATTGTGCGGAAGTGATGGCAGCAGAGCATGTAAGCAGCGCGCTGGTTACCGAAAACAACGCCCTGCTCGGAATAGTCACTGAGAAGGACCTCTCAAGGAAGATAGTTGCTAAGGGGCTTGACCCAAATAAGATACGGGTAAAGGACATAATGGCGACAGATGTTGTAACTGTAGGGCCTGAAGTTAGCCTTTACGACGCTATGCTAAAGCTTAATAAAAAGAAGATAAAACACCTTCCGGTTGTAAATGACGGCGTGATTGTTGGCATAATAACCACGATGGAGATACTAAGGCTGCAGCCATCTTACATGGAGCTTCTGGCTTCTCCTACGAATAGAGAATCTTGATTCTTAGAAACATTTAAAACCTGCCGTGGTTTTTCTTTGTTAATGCCGGGGGTAGGCGATACGGTGCGCCTGTCCGCCTCGAATATCAAAGAAAGCGGATTGCGAAAGCTGTCTGGGTTCAAATACTTGGCGATGATAGTTACGAAAAGCGCCAGGCTGAATGTCCCAGTCCCGGCGTTTTTTCCAAAGCCAAATCTCACACACTGGCTAAATAGCTGGTTCTTTTTTCTGCAAATCAGAAAGTATCTTAAGACACGTTCTTATTACAGATGCTGAATGGCTACAGCCCAAACATGCTTCCTGCCGAAGAACTTCTCAGAAGATAGGTGTTACTTCCCTCGCAGCCAGTCCACAAACGCCACCACACCGCCTGTTATTTCAGTAGCTGCCCCGCCTGTGTCAAAAGTTTCAGGCTCATTGAAAGGCTCGGGTTCTGGCTCCCTCTCAACGTTTCTTGCTTCATCTATAAAGCTATTATCACCAAAATCTTCTGGTGGTTGTTCAAGGATTCCAACATCACGGAACTCTTTTTGGAAGCCTTCAGGAACTTCAAAATCTCCTCGTGAAGGTCGCTGGCCATCGCTTGGATAATCATATCCCCCATCACCTTCCTGCTGATACCCGCCACCATAAGTTTCTTCTACAAAACTTTTTCTTTTTATCTCTTCACATTCCTCAATTGTCAATCCCTCGCATTCAGGGGGAAAGCCTTGGCCAGGGAACTCATCCTGACCTGGAAAGTCCCCTCTTCTTTGAAACTCACCTTGACCTGGGAACTCACCTCTACCTGGAAACTCGCCTCGGCCAGGGAATTCGCCTGAAGGCCCTCGATGCCGCCCGCTTTCCATCATTAACAGGTCACAGTCCTCTCTGGAAAGTTCTTCACATTCAGGCGGAGCATATTTTTCCATCATTCTTTGATCACATTCCTCCCTTGAGAGGCCTTCACATTCTTGTGGACCAAAACTGCCTCCAGGGCCACGGCTTTCGTATTTCTCTTTCATTGTTGTTTCACATTCTTCTCTGCTTAACCCTTGACACTCTGGAGGCCCGTATTTTTCCATCATAACAAGCTCGCATTCTTCTGGAGACAAGCCAGCACATTCAAGGGGCACTCCTCCGGGAACACCTTGCTGGTGCAGCAATTCAGAGCATTCTTCCTGGTTAAGCTCCTCGCATTCAGGGGGCAAACCACCACCATGCTGCTCACGCATAATTTCCCTGCATTCCTCAGGGCTTATCCCGATGCACAGCTCCAGTGTTCTTCCTCCGGGTTCTGGTTCTCTAGAAAGCATTACCTCCACGCACTCATCTATAGTCATGTCTGGGCATAAATCAAGAGGCATTCCATAAAGTTCCATTATAAGCCTGCTGCACTCTCTAGGGCCTTGCAAACCTGCGGCTTCACATTCAGGCGGGTTGTATGCCGGCCCGCCGCCATGACCGCATTCAGGACAGTATCCGGGCTGTCCAGGACCGCGCCTCATTGTTTCTTCAAAGCATTCATCGTCAGCCATTCCCTCGCAGAATTGTGGCGGTCCATACAGGTCATTCATCAGATTAAAGCATTCCCTTGGCTCGGTTGCCCCTGCCTCCTCACATTCGGGGGGGAATCCTGGGCCTCCTTCCGGGGCGTGCTTCTTCTCTATTTCCTCAAAGCACTCATCCTCAGTAAGGCCTGCACAGAAAGGCGGCAACCCGTATTTTTCATTCATTATGTCAAAGCATTCTCTTGGCTCATATGCCCCTGCCTCCTCGCATTCAGGGGGAAAACCCTGGCCAGGGCCGCCAACATTTTCAGGGCCACGTTTCATCATCAAATCAATGCACTTTTCAACATCAAGGTTTTTGCATTCAGGAGGTGCGCCGTATTTGTGCATCATTCTCCTTGCGCATTCCCTCGGGTTTGTAATTCCTGCATCCCTGCATTCAGGGGGCATGCCCTCTTCAACTATCTCCGGGTTCTCCCTTATAAGTTCCATGCACTCATCATCCGACAGGCCTTGGCAGAAAGGCGGTCTGCCGTAAAGCCCAGTCATTATGTCAAAGCATTCTTCAAAAGTCTCTCCTTGAGAACATTCTGGCGGCCTTATTTCTTCAAAGAAATCCGCTTCTTTATCTCTAAGCAACCCTCTTATTGAACTGGCACCCTCCTCTCCTAAGATATCAAGAAATTCATCCTCTTTTTCATCAAGTTGTTCGCAAGCTTCAAAATCATCCTCATAGTCGCATCTTATTGCCAGTGCCTTGCTGACTTCGCAAGTCGCAATGTGCTTGGCAACAGGTATCCTGCTGCAATCGCACTGCTTAGGATCAATAACGCAGATGCTTACTGCATCAAATATTTGCCTTCGTGCATTCTCCTCCCGCTGCTTAAACTCGCTTTTAACCTTTCCTTTCAGCCACTCAGGGGCATTCTCGACATCGCATTGGGGGTCTGTTTCCAGCAGGGCAAAATCCTGTTTTGCCAGCGCATTACAGTAGCTTAGCCTTGACTTAGAGACTAGCAAGGCTATTCTTGTTTTTTCCTCTTCATCCAGCTGCGTCTCTAACGCTGCCTCTATGTCCTTCCAGCCCTCGCTCGGAAGCCTGTCCCTTATGCTTGTAAGCAGTATTGCCGCCCTTCTTACATTATCATTCGCTTCATTTTCCAAATCAGGCGCTATCTCTGCCTGTGCCACCTTTGAAGCCTGTGCCGCCAGCAACAACGCGTCCTTTGCATTGTCCGCCTTTAAGCTGTTGACCATAACCGAAGCTTCTGCCAGCCTCTCTTCCTTCACCTCCAAGGCTTTCTTTGCCTTTTCCTCCCCCTTAGAGGTTGCAAGCTGAATCTCGTCCACTATCCTGTCAAAAACATAAAGAGAGCTGTCAGGAGTAATGCCTGCCCTGTCTTCAACTAAAAACTCTTCCTCCCCCTCAATTATTTCTTCTTCAAATTCCTCTAAATCCTCCTGCGCATAAGAAAGGGATGCAAAAGCAATAACAAACAAAGACGCCAGAACCGTAAAATAGGTTCTAAAACCTTTTTTACCCGCCATAATGGCCTCAGTGTATGCAATAATATTTAAAACATTCGGTTTATGGGGCGTTGCCCCGAATCCTGTTCGTGTAGCTACTGCATACCCTCAAACCTGTTCTCCAAAACTTCTATGACCACTCTATGGCTCACATACGGCAGAGCAGGAGGGAGGAAGTATGGAAGTATAAAAGGAAGCGATAATCATGCGATAAAGTGCTTTTAGGACAACGCCGGTTTATAGTATGCAAAACTATTAAAAGCGGCAATGCCAAACTGGCAGAAACATGAAGAAAGAGGGCGCTGCTTTAATAATAGTTTTCTTAACATCCCTTCTTGTTTTTGCACCTGACACTTTTTCGCAGGCTGCCAAGCCAAAGGTTGAGCTCAGCTGCTATGATACCGGAGAGTTTCATATAAGAAACCTTAAGGACAGGGATAAGATTTATGCTAAGGTAGGAAATTCATGGGTTCCTGTCTCAGGGGAGTGGAAAGATTATGAGGACACAAAAGCCTTTCATTCAGAAGAGGCTGTTTTCCTGAACCCGAAAAAAACAACTGAGCGAATAAGGGTCGGCGACATGTCCTACTCGGTCACGTGCCCCGGGTTTGTTTTTAGCTGCAAGCTGGTTAATATATCCATAAATGCCTGCTACAAGCGCAACGAAACCTTTTACGGCAGATTTACCGCCTACAGCTTTCGTTATGATAAGAAGAACGAGTTCCGGTTTGAGCAGCCATTCTTACTGACTTATAAGGTAAAAGATGATGCCGGGAAAGAGCTCACCCATGCCCCGCAGATTTTAAGCCCTGAATTCGGGCAGATATCAATGAGCAGGGCCCGCCGTGTCGGAAGCAACCTGTTCACTTTAAGGTGGAACACCTCCCGTGAAATTGACAAGCTGACGATACAATACCAGAACTGCGACAACAGGAAATACAACTTTTACGACTCATTTTACTGCACTGGGCTGCCTACATGCGCAACTGACAAAGGCTGCAAGGAAAACGAGGCGTGCGAGGACAACCTGTGCGTTCCCATCTCCTGCGCCGCGTGCCAGTACGCGGAAGACCACCAATGCAGGGATTACGAATGTTGCGGTGATGATGACTGTAGCGAGGATTCTTACTGCAAAGATTCCGCCTGCTTCCCTCTCGTTTGCGATTACAACGAGGCTCCTGTTGACCACGTTTGCGAGGGATTGGAATGCGGCGAGGACGAGTATGTGTTTAACAGCACTTGCATGAGCCTAAAGTGCGGCGAAAACAAAATCGGCAGAAACCACGTATGCGTTGAATGCGGTGAGGATGAAGTAGCAAAAGACAATAATTGCGTGAAGCTCAGCTGCGGCTTCCTGAAAAAAGCAAAAAGCAATAAGTGCATGAATTTCTTTAGTGCAATTTTCGGCAAAGGGTAAAATGAACAACAATAAATTAAGACATAAAGGCGTAATATCGCTGATTTTTTTAATTATAATTGCAAGTGGTTGTGCGGGCAATTACAATCCCGACAGCGACTTACATGATTGTAGATGGGGCTATTATGATGGATGCAATGCTTGCAATATTGCTGATGGGAAGGTAACGAGCTGCACGGAAAGGTATTGCGAATCTTCTGAATACGAAGAACCTGAATGCCTCTCGCTGATAAAAAGGTAGTATCATTAAGCTTCTGAACTCGAAAAATAAACTACGAAGCATTAAACTGAAAATAAGGTGCCGGTGGCGTGATTTGAACACGCGACAACTGCGTGTCACCTGTGAGTCCAGTCATTGCCGAAGCTCTTTGCTCAACAATATGAGCGAAGCACTCTAACCAGGCTGAGTTACACCGGCGTAATCTTTTCTGACAACCGAATTAGTTTTATAAAGCTTTTTAATAGTACGCCGCGGCCGGGGTTTGAACCCGGAATCCTTGTGTAAGGGAATGGCTTTAAGGCAGGTGCAGATGCCTGCAAGAACCCGGAATTTTCTTTTTCTTTAATTTTATTCAAAAGAGTCTTCCGCCAATTTCAACTTCACGTTCCGGCTCAATCAGCACGCATTCACCATCTTTTCCAGGAACCCCTAAAGTCAAAACTTCGGAAATTTCAGAACCGATTTGTTTTGGCGGGAAGTTCACAACGCATAAGACTAGTTTGCCTTTCAGGTTTGCCTTCGTATAGTTTGCGCATAGTTGGGCGCATGATTTTTTCACTCCTGCCTCGTTTCCCAAATCAATTTTTAGCTTATAAGTTGGCTTTTTTGCTTCAGGAAAATCTTCTGCCGAAATAATTTTCCCGACCCTTATGTCAACTTTGACAAAATCATCAAAAGTTATCATTCCAGTTCCTTCTTTATAGCTTCGCATAATTTCTTCTTGTGCCTGTCGTTCTTGTACAGGTTTTTCCCCCACGTTTTCAGACCGTCGGCTGAGTAACGCGGGATAACGTGCATGTGCGCATGCGGCACTTCCTGCCCTGATGCTTCCCTGTTGTTCATGCCTATATTAATAGCGTCAGCATTTGCCCCTTTCATTACCGCCGGAGCAATTTTCTTTGCAACTGCAATCATCTGCTTCATTGTTTCTTCATCTGTGTCAAAGATGTCCACAGAATGCTTTTTTGGGACTACCAATGCATGCCCAGGGTGTATTGGGAAAATATCTAGAAAGGATATGGTGTTTTCATCTTCGTAAATCTTGTAGGCAGGAAGCTCGCCTTTCACTATTTTGCAGAATATGCACCCTTCAGCCATGCTGAGAAACAGAAAATTTTGTTTTTTTATAAATCTTTTTGTGGTTGTTGTTCATAGCTAGTATCGTTATAGTAACCCCTGTCACGATTATTATTCCGCCTATCCATTCCATCAAGCTGGGGAAAGTGCGGAATAGGGGGTAAGCGTAAATTACAACCAAAAAGGGTTCAAGGTTTCTTATTATTGCTGCTATTGACGCTTTTATGTGCCTAAGTGCTGAATAGTAAAAGCCCAAGCCTATCACTGCGCTTAGCAGGGTGCCCAGCGCTATGAGGATGAGAATGTGCAATTCAGGAATTGCAAAGTCCCCCAGAAGAAGCGCAAGCAAAAGAAAGCCTGCTGCGGTTATTGTTGTCCTGTAAATCTGAAGCACCCAGACAGATATGTTCTGGATGAAAAGCCTTGCGAACAGAGTATTAAGGCCGATGGCAATTGCAGCAAGTATTCCCAGATAGGCGTTAAGTGTGAGGTGCGCGGATGAGAAGGCAAATATGAAACCGCCTATTATTGCTATCAGCACGCCTATTAACTCGTTAAGGTTCAGTCGCTCCCTGAAGAAAAGGAAGCCCAGTATCAGAATGAAGATTATATCGAACTTGGCAAGAAAAGCTGAAGGCGCAGGCCCTATTACCCTTACTGATGTAAAGAAGAAAAACGCTGCCGCCATGTTTGTTATCCCTATTATCAGGCCTGCTTTCCAGTGCTTCTTCAAACTGGCGAACAACTCTTTTTTGTCAGATTTTAAGCCTACGAAAAAGCTCATGACAGAAGCTATGATAAACCACAAAGGCATTAAGGCTGATTGACTGACGGACTGGAGAAGGTATTTTGTTGAAACAGCAAATGTGGAATTGAAAATTGCAGAGTAGAATGCGTAAAAAAGCCCTTTAGTCTGCTCCTTCATTTTAACATCGCCAAGAAGGTTCATTTATAAATTTATTCGAACCATGAAAGGGGCCTGAACGCAGCAACAATCCTGCCTATCCTGCGCTTGAGGATGATGACGGCAACTCCAAGAAATATAAGGCTGCCGCCGGTAACCTCATGCACGCCTGGAATGGTTCTGAATATCACTAAACCGTAAATCAGGATTATGAAAGGGTCCGCCGTTCTTATAATGGCGGCTTTTGAAACTTCTATGAGTTCAAGGGATTTGTAGAAAAAGAAGAAGCCGCTCATTGCAATTACAGCGCCTGTGACAAAAATCAGGGGGATGAGCTTTAAGTCTATTGGCTGGAAGCTTGAGGTTGCGAAGACCAGCAGAAGAATGAATAGTGAGCTGAAGAATGTTCTCAGGTTCACAAGCGCCAAAGGACTTATTTTCCTGACAAACATCTTTGCAGTTATCTGGTGGAGCGCTATTGCAAAGGCCGCGGTTAATGCGACAACCAAGCCCAGTTTGGTATAGCCGCCGTTGCTGTAGCTTATCAGCAGCGCCCCGGTAACTGCGAGGGCCATTCCGAGGTAATCGTAAAGCGTTAACCTTTCCTTTAGGAAAAACACGCCGATGAGTATGATGAATATTGTGCTGAACCTCACAAGAAATGATGTTGTGGAGGCGTCAAGCAGGCTAAGTGAAAAGAAAAAGAGGGTTGCTGCCAACGCGTTGAAACCGCCCACGATAATGCCGTCTTTCCAGTGGCTTCTTATGTTGGCCAGGAAACCTGTCTTGCGGTAGAGAAGGAACACGCTTGAGCCGACAAAGACAGAAGCAAAAAACATGAATGAAAGCATCCTTGAATTGACAAAACCCAAGAGGTACTTGTTTATGACCACAGAGCTGGAGAGTAACAAGGACGAGACAAGTGCATAAAGATAACCTCTGTTCATGTTAATCATTCAGCAAATAGTATAAGTGGACCGGCCGGGATTTGAACCCGGAGCCTAATGAGCTCAAGCAGAATTAACTGCTTTAGCCACCCAAGCCAAGGGCGCATTAATCTGGATGATTTACTTAATCATTTACCAGGTTTAACTACCGGCCCATGGATTTAAAGAACCATACAGCCCTATTTAAAAGTTGCGGAATTGTGAGCTGTAAGGTTAGCGTTTGGTTTGCAATAGCTTTATATATGGTTTTTTCCTTTTCCTATTTAAATGAGATTTAAGAGAGATGGCAAAGAGCATGTAGCCATTAAAGAGATTTCTTTGGCGGATGGCACTGTTATTGGTGTTTTTGAAGGTAGTAGAGGAGCAAATCCAGATCACGACATTCTTATCAAGTATCAGGAAAATGGAAAGCGGTTAAGAACTCCAAAACATATTCACTGGGTTATTGACTTGCTTATCAAGAAGGAGCATAATAGGGAGCTTACTTTAAGATTTATGAAATATTTAAGGGATATGTATGACAGAGTGGATTCTTTTAAAAGTAAAGAAGATAGAAGAAATTGTATTTTGAAAGAGACGACCCCTGCAAAATTAAAATCATTTGAGGAATTAAACAGGTATGGGGAGTATAAGGTTGATTTTATAGGGCATCTTATAGAGTTAATGATTAAGATGGAAAAGAACACTCCGCCAGAGAAACCTGCGAGGGTTTTTCGTGAGTTAATGGATGCGATGATTCAAGGGAAAGAGATTTTTGTTATTGTAAGTAAAGCCACTCAAAAACGTTAAGGATAATTTGTAATTACTATTTCGTTTATTTTTCCTCTTTTTGCGCCTATACAGTTTATAGCTCTCCTCGCTTTAACAGGGGTTATAGTAAATCCCTGATAAAGTTGGTGTATAAAAGGCGTATCGCTGTTGCTTAACATCACAAAGCAACCTTTATTATGAAGTTCTCTAAACACTCTGGCTAACTCTATTTGTTCATTTTCAAGGAAAACGCCTTTTTGATATGAAGTGAAGCTTGACGTTTTAGACAATGGGAAGTATGGCGGATCAAAATAGATAAAGTCCCCTTCTTTGGCTTCCTTAATCACCTCTGAAAAATTGCTTTCAGATATGTTTACATCTTGCAAAAGTTTTGATGCTTTCCTTATTTTCTCCTCTTGCAATATTGCAGGGTTAGGATATTTTCCGAAAGGAACGTTAAACTTTCCGTTTGAATTCACTCTATAAAGTCCGTTAAAGCACGTTTTGTTCAAGTATATGAATATGGATGCTTTTTCCAGACCAGATTTAAGCGTGTTAAAGCGTTCTCTCTGTTGGTTAAAGTATTCTCTGGAATTGTCCTTCGCTTTATGCTCTTTTAGAAGCTTAATAAGTGCCTCTGGCTGTTCCTTCACTGCCTTGAACGTATTGATTAAGTCCTCGTTTACATCTGAAAGAAAGCATCTTTTCGGCTTAAATTTCTGTTTTACGTGAAAGAATACTGCCCCGCTACCAAGAAACGGCTCAAAGTAGTTGTTAAACTCTTTAGGGTATAGTGTGGCGTATTGGCTTAACATTTGCGTTTTACCGCCCGCCCATTTGAGAAATGCGGGGTTGTAAAATCGGCTCATATATTCTACAAGGAGAGAATCGTCTTTAAATGTCTTTTGAACTTCCACATCAGGAAGCTTTACCGTTCTTATCCTTAATATCTGTTTACCCATTTTTGTTAAAAATCTTTCAGTGAAATTGTAAATCTTCTTACTTTATTTGAAAATCCTTTAATTGGTTTAAAAAGGCGTTGAAAGATTTTTGGTAAAGCTGTAAATCCTTTCAATCCTTTTCAATTACCAGCTTCTTATCCTTAACTTCCGCTTCCAATTCCTGCCCCTGTTTCCAACCAAGCTTTTCCACTATCTTGTTTGGGATTACCACCCAGAACTTGTAGTAGCTCTTGTCTTTGTATTCTCTACTTTTTTGGCTTAAAAGACGCATTAATACTATTAGATGCCTAAAGTGTATATAAAGATTTCGGTATCTAAACATATACTTTCCAAAACACGGACTTGTGGAGCGTATCTA
>Ga0209541_10015028_pt1 | contig 11621 bp, 5 predicted proteins | sample RifCSPlowO2_01_FD_184027 | JGI IMG/M metagenome (GOLD analysis project Ga0209541, IMG submission 184027) | Groundwater microbial communities from Rifle, Colorado - Rifle CSP2_plank lowO2_0.1 (SPAdes) (version 2) | ecosystem: Environmental > Aquatic > Deep subsurface > Groundwater | place: Rifle...
ATTTTATAAAAATTTACTTATCTAAAATAAGAGTGAGGTGGCTTTATTGTGCAAAAAAGGGGAAGTTATATCCTATTAAATAGTTTTATATTTGCTTTTTTACTTCTCAATTCGGTATCTGCTGCAACTATATTCAATGAAAGTTTTGACACTGGTTTTGATTGGACAACTTCACTGCCTGCTGGATGGACTGCAAGCGACGATGCAACTTCTGGAATGGATGACCAATTTTCAATTACTGGTGGCAGTGATGGAAATAGATATGCTTGGATAAATGGTAGTGGTGGTACTAGTAACCAAGATATCACAAGGTCAAGCATCTCAACTTCGGGATTCGAAAATATTAAAATTGCTTATTATTACAACCTAATAGGGCTTTCACCTTCTGATTTCTTAGTAGTTGAATGGAAAAAAACAACTGATGTTGCATTTACTCTGATTCAAAAAGTTACAGGCGTATCTGGATGGAACACCGTAATTTTTAATCTACCATCAAGCGCTGCAAATACTAATATAGACATACGGTTTACGGCAGATGATACAGAAGCCACTGATTTTATTTTAATCGATGATATAAATATTTCAGGAGCCTTAATTAACAATTGCGGAAATAATCAGCTTGACAATGGCGAGCATTGTGATGATGGCAACGATATTAACAATGATGGCTGCACTAACACTTGCACTATTACTTTTTGCGGCGATGTAGTTGTTCAACAGCCAAATGGTCAAGGAACAGGAGGAATTAACAACGATGGAATTGAGTCTTGTGATGATGGTAATTTAGTAAATAATGACAATTGCGATAATAATTGTAAAAGCACAATTCCACAAGCAGTATGTGGTAATAGTATTGTAGAAACTGGCGAGCAATGCGATGATGGCGGCACAGCAAATGGAGATGGCTGCAACAGCACTTGCCAGATTGAGCTGCCAGTTTGTGGAAATAATGTTATAGAAATTGGAGAGGACTGCGAACTCCCAAGCACAGCTAACAATGCATTTTGTAGTCAATCACAACAAACATGCCAGGGAAATAAAACAGGAACAAGAGACGCATCTGGCAATTGCAATTCCATCTGTGGCTGTGTTGAAGACTCTTTTGTATTTCAATGTGTAGAAGACCAATGCGGCGCACAATGTGACAGCAATGATGATTGTAATGACCTAAATCAAAATACAATTGATACTTGCAACCTTAATTCTTGCGGATGTGAACATACATCAATAGTTGTTTGTGGGAATAATGTCATAGATTTCGGAGAGCAATGCGATGATGGGAATTTAAATAATCATGACAATTGCTTGAATACATGTCAACTTCCAATTTGTGGAGATGGATTCTTATGGATTGGAAATGAGCAGTGTGATGATGGAAATAATTTAAATGGTGATGGCTGTAATGCAGCTTGCTTCTTTGAAGGAGGCGAGCAATGCTTTGCGCCTGTTGACATAATGTTAGTTATTGACAGGTCAGGAAGCATGATACTCCCGCCAGACACTCAAAGATTGGTTAATGCTAAGGCTGCAGCTATAACTTTCCTTGGCGAGGTGGATTTCTCAAAAGACACAGTAGGACTTACCTCATTTAATGAAACAGCAACATTAAACTTGGGATTAACAAATAATCAAGTGGATATAACCAATGCAATAAATGCATTGAAAGCAGGAGGCCAAACAAATATTGGAAATGGGCTCAAAGTTGCCAGACAAGAGCTTGTTGCAAATGGGGGAGATACAAAGGCTTTGATATTGTTGTCAGACGGTTCACCAAATGTAAATGCATCCGGTGGATTTTGCGTTGGTAGCTTTAAGCTTAATAACAGCTGTGCAAAGCATGCATTAAACGAGTCTAATGCCACAAAGTTAGCAGGAATTAAAATATTTACAATAGGCTTAGGAGTGGACAATACAACTGAAACTTTGTTAAAGCAGATAGCAACAACTCCTGGAGATTATTTCTTTGCTCCGAACTCCAGCCAGTTAGAGTCAATTTACCTTCAAATAGCCCAAGATATATGTCCATGTGAAGGGTTTGACTGCAGCATTAACAGCGACCAATGCAATGTGGGCTCCTGCAACCTAAATACTGACCAATGCGAGTTTAATCAACAGCCATTGAGCACTTCATGCGAGGAAGATGGAGATAAATGCACTACACAGCATTGTGATGGACAAGGCGCTTGTCTTATAAATGACACAGTTGATGTTCCAGCACCGCAAGAATGCAAATCATTCTTCTGCGATTCAAACGACGGGCTGATAAAAGAAAATGTTACAGGGTTCCCGTTAAGCACATCGTGTGATACAGACCAAAATGCATGCACTATCCAGCATTGCAATGGCGCAGGAAATTGTGTTGTTAACTCTACTAAGCCTGTTCCAGCACCGCAAGAATGCAAATCATTCTTCTGCGATTCAAACGACGGGCTGATAAAAGAAAATGTTACAGGGTTCCCGTTAAGCACATCGTGTGATACAGACCAAAATGCATGCACTATCCAGCATTGCAATGGAGGAGGAGCATGTGTTGTAAATGCAACAGTTTCAGTACCGCCACCAGAACAATGCCAATCATTCTTCTGTGATCCAAATGATGGGCTGATAAAACCAGACATTTTCCAACCAGAAAGCACACCATGCTCAACAGATAACAATGAATGCACTATCCAGCATTGCAACGGACAAGGCGGTTGCGTGATTAACCCGCAAGCTGAAATTCCGCCAGAATGCTTTGGAGGCGATGCAAAAGTGTCACAATCTTTGCAAAACTCCAATTTTGGAACCGGCAGATACATGATAGTCAATCCAAAGCAGGGCACAATTGACAGAAGCTACATAAGGATTGACATCTCGCATCTTATCAATAATGTTACCTCTGCAAAGCTTAAGCTAGCGGTTTACCAAACCGGAGGCAATGCAAGCGGCAGCGGGGTACAGGCATGGTACTGCAAAGACCATGACTTTATAGAGACAACCATCACATGGAGCAACCAGCCATTTGATGGAAACTGTATTTTGGCAGACACTCTAACTGTTCCGAATGAAGTGGTTGCAGGAATCCCTGAGACATTCCACGAGTTTGACTTAACCAACGGAACAAACTTGGAGATAGACAATGGAGACGGGCTGTTCACAATTGTGCTCAGGTCGGAGCTTGAAAACACAGGAATAAACCACAACAAGAAGCACGTGCAGTATCTGACAAAAGAATATCCGGAAGTGGCTTACAAACCCAAGTTTGTGATAAGCTAAAATTTTTTTCCCTATTTAGGTAGTTTTTGTTGGGGGTCAGAATGAAAAAAAAAACGCTTTTAAAATCGGTTTTGATGCTTATCGCTTTGCTTGTGCTGGCTGCAGCTAACGGCAGCATGGTCACAGCATGTACAACCGGCGGAGTTACAGGCTCTGTAAATGATAACATGGCTGTTCTCAACGTGCCTGCAGGCGGCTGCGCGGTTAAGGTGACGTTCGCTGCTTACAAGCATTCGGGAAATCCGTTTCCCTTGAGCCAGCAGGTGCTTCTAGGGTACATCACAAGCACTTATGGCCCTGGAATCCACAACATCGGACCTGTTCCTCTTTCCTGCAACTGGCAAACAGACCTTTACCTTGGCGCGGTTGTTACAAACTTGCCTGACGGAGGACTGGGCACGCGCCTGATTGCCTACGATCTTGTGCAGAACCAGGTTTGCAATCCCATAGGAATCGGGAATGCAGATTGCGACAGATTTTTCGGCTGGGCCTGCGACTCGGATAATTTTCTCATTCCACTGGCGATTCATTTCTATGCCGACGGGAAGGCCGGGGCTGGCGGCAGATTCATTGGCGCCACCACGGCAAACATCCCTGGTGGGGCCGTAGTGACAGCCGCCTGCGGAGGAAATCCAAACCACCGCTTCAACTTTGCCACACCTCTTGCATTGAAAGACGGCAACGAGCATATCATTTACGCTTATGCAATCAATATCGGAACTGGAACAAACGTCCTGCTCCCACATTCGGTCTCCAGGAGATTCACGTGCGTTCCGCCTCCGTTCTGCGGTAACGGCATACGAGAAACAGGCGAGCAATGCGATGATGGCAATTCAATAAATAATGACGGCTGCACAAACAACTGCAGGCTGCCTTTCTGTGGCGACAATATCAAACAAAACGGCGAGCAATGTGATGATGGTAATAATATAAATGGTGATGGATGCTCTGCTGATTGCACCACTGAGGATTTGGAGTGCCAGTTGCCACCTCCTCCTCATTGTGTAGGAAAGGTTCAGGTTCTTGTCATGCGCTATGTAGGCGGCAACTGTTCACAATCAAACCACACACAAGATCCTACAAAAGTTTTCTGTAATGGAAGTGCCGGCACAACAGATCCAGTTTACATAAGAGCCAGTGACAAATCCTCACCAACAAACATACTAGCACGTGTATGGTTTACTGGCAATGTTAATCTAAGTGATACATTTGAAGTCAAAGCCTCTAATGCTGGTGAAAGCAGGCTGAGAACTGACACTTGGTTCCACATATTCAACCAGCAGGGCGGTACACTGCTTCAGACTCTTAAGATACACACTTCATGCTCGCAACCTCTGGATGTTGGTAACAGGTTTGGCAGCCTTCGTGTTACAGGAATAGACACGACAGTTCAAGATCCCATAAATGAATGTCTTCTTCCAGTATGTGGTGATGGTGTTGTTGACCCTGGTGAAGAATGCGATGATGGTAACTTACAAAATGGAGATGGCTGCAATGCACAATGCCAAAATGAATTATGTGGGGATAATATAACCCAGCCTTTGCTCGGCGAGCAATGCGATGATGGCAATTTAATTAATGGAGACGGCTGTAATTCAAATTGCAACTTGGAATTTTGTGGAGATAATGTAGTGCAATTATTTTTAGGAGAACAATGTGAGTTGCCCTCTACCTTTGATAATATATTTTGTAGCCAATCACAACAAACATGCCAGGGAAATAAAACAGGAACAAGAGATGCTTTTGGTGACTGTAACTCGCAATGTAGTTGCTTACAAGATCCTTTTGTCTTTCTATGCATAAAAAACTCGTGTGGCGCTCAATGTGACAGCAATGATGATTGCGATGACCAAAATTCATTGACTATTGATACATGCAATCTCGACTCTTGCGGATGCCAGCACATATTCCCAGAGCCTATTAGGAAAGATTCTAAAGTATCCCAATCGCTGCAAAACTCCAATTTCGGAACCGGCAGATACATGATAGTCAATCCAAAGCAGGGTACTATTGACAGGGCTTACCTGAGGATTGATGCATCTGGATTAAACAATCCTGTTGCTTCTGCAAAATTGACGGTATACGTTTACCAAACTGGAGGAAGCGCAAGCGGCAGCGGGATACAGGCATGGTACTGCAAAGACCATGACTTTATAGAAACAACAATCACTTGGAGCAACCAGCCGTTAGATGCTGGCTGCAGCCTAGCAGATACAATCATTGTTGCGAATGAAGTGGTTGCAGGAATGCCGGAGACTTTCCATGAGTTTGACTTAACTGATGAAACAAACCTGGAAATAAACAGTGGCGACGGACTGTTCACAATTGTACTCAGGTCAGGGCTTGAAAACACAGGAATAAGCCACAACAAAAAGCACGTGCAGTATTTGACAAAAGAATATCCAGAGGCGGCTTACAGGCCGAAGTTTGATGTGAGTTAGGGTAGTTTGGATAATGTGGCCTAATTTTTAGTATTTTTAAATCATTAACTTATGCAGATAATAATTTGCTGTGCTTAATCACTAAAATAGATGCATGTCTGGAAAAATATTTGACAGCAATAAATCGGGATAGAACCAATAAAAATATATAGTAATAAATAGTATTGACAATACTCATTACTCATGGTAAAAAAGTATGGTGATTGATTATGCAAATTCGTAATTCATTTAAGATTATATTAATTACAATAGCCTCAATACTTTTATCAGCCGGCTTTGTTTTTGTTTCATTTGCCCAGCCTGCTTCTTTTCCGCAAGAAAGTAATTGGGTTTTAATTGGAACGGATGTTGATAATAATGGGGCTACTGATGACTGGAGGGATATTGCTAATGTGTCTTCATTTTGCGACGGAAGCTACCTATTTTTACGGCAAGTGATGTATGGCGAACCGGCATTGCCAGGCGACCCATGCAGTGTTGGCGAAAATGTTTGCACAGAAGTAGTCAGATATAAAGCTTTCATCAACGCCCTGCCTACTGATGGTGAAACTTTTGGGGATTACCTGATTTTTATTGAAGATAGAACTGACCCAATTGATGGCGAATATGAATTATATTTTGTCAATGATACAGACAATGACGATGATTTTGAGGATGACATGGACGAAAATGTAGGCGGATCGCAAAAGTATAATTCAAGCTCAGCTAATTTTATTATAGAAACTCCCGGGCTGGTCAATGACAAATTCGGTTATAGGTTGAATGGGGCGCCTAATAACAGCGTTGATTTTTATGTAAAGCTGTCTGCTATAGGCTTGAATTGCAGCAATATCTCATTGCTGTTTGCAACAGACCAAGACGAAGCAAATCCGATTGATCAGCAGCCAGACACAGACACAACGCCTGAGAACGAAACTTTTCTCTCAGTCCCATTTTGCGGGGATGGAGCTGTAAACCAGCAGAGCGAGGAATGTGATGATGGCAATTTAAACAACAGTGATGCCTGCCATAACAATTGTACAAACAATGTATGCGGAGATGGAATTATTTACACCGGTGTTGAGCAGTGCGAATTTAATGCAGACTGCAATGACTTCAATCCTTTTACTGTTGATACTTGCAGCCAATGTGTTTGCAGCAATGTAGACCCAGTTGTATGCGGAGACGGAAATGTTGATGCAGGGGAGCAATGCGATGATGGAAATACTGCTAATGGAGACGGATGTGATAACTTATGTCAAATTGAGCCGTTTTGTGGGGATGGCAATTTAGACCAAGGCGAGCAATGCGACGGCAATGACCTGGATGGAGAAACATGCCAGAGCCTTGGATATATTCCTGGCGTTTTGAGCTGCAATGCAAGCTGCTGGTTTGATTTTAGCGAGTGCAGGATGTTTGCAGACGATTTAAAGGACTCAAAAGTTGCTAAAGCCCAGTCCACATATAATTTCGGCTTGGGAAGATACATGATGGTAAATGACAAATTGAATGCAATAGACAGATCTTACCTTGGATTTGACCTGAGGAACACAAGCCTTGCATCAGTGGCAAATGCGCAATTAAGAATTTATGTTTACCAGACTGGAAATGCTGTAGTAGGCTCAATCATAGAGGCTTGGTACTGCGCTAATGTTGACTTTAACGAATTAACAATCACATGGAACAACCAGCCTTCTAATTGGAACTCTAACGGAGCACTGCTTACGGGAAATTGCGTGTTGGCAGAAACATACACTGCAACTAACAGAGTTAATCACGGATTGCCTGAAACAAAACATATCTGGAATTTAACAAATGAGGTGAATGACGCTTTGTCAACTGACAAGAGGTTCACTATCGTAATAAAGCACGACAAGGAGAACTTTGGAGTAAACACGCATTACGTTCAGTATCTGACAAAAGAGTATCCAGAATCAGCCTATAGGCCAAAGCTTGAATTGAGCTAGAATTAAAACTTAACTAGAAAACACAGGCTTTTCTAATCTATTTTCGAAACTTTTTTATACTACTAAGAAATAATTAACGTGAGATGGTGAGAACTAACAAAGTTCAAGTATTAGTTTTAGCGACGATAGCCATATTGGCATTATCTAGCATAGTTATAGCACAACATAATCAAAATAACCAAGGGCTTAAGGTTTTTATTCCTGATTCACAACAAGTGAGCAAAGCTTCTACAGACAAGATTATAGTTAAATTTAAAAAAGGTGTAAGCGATTTAGATAGAGATAACATACACAAATTATTTGGAACTTCTAGGTTTTACAAAAGCAAATTCGCAGAGTTAGAGAGCATAAAGATTCCTGAAGGCAAAAAAATTGACGAGATGGTTGAGCTTTTCAAAAGGCTGCCGGATGTTGAATATGCTGAGCCAGATTATGTTGCAACTACTTTGATGGTACCGAATGATCCTTATTACAGCTATCAATGGCATTTTTACAATCCAACATACGGCGGCATTAATATGCAGAGTGCCTGGGGCATTTCAAACGGCAGCAATGTAATAGTTGCGGTCATAGACACTGGCGTTGCATACGAAAATTATTGCGATGCAAAATGTTATTACAAAGCGTCTGATCTTGCTGGTACCAGCTTTGTACAAGGATATGATTTTGTAAATCTTGACACTCATGCAAATGATGACAATTCTCATGGCACTCATGTAACTGGAACTATTGCGCAAACAACTAACAATGGTATTGGAGTAGCTGGAGTTGCATTCAATGCAAAAATAATGCCTGTAAAAGTTCTTGACGGAAGCGGCTTAGGACTTTACTCTTGGATTGCAGACGGCATAAGGTTTGCTGCTGACAATGGAGCAAAGGTCATAAGCCTAAGCTTAGGAGGTCCAAGCCCAAGTATAACTCTTGAAAATGCACTTGCTTATGCATACGGCAAAGGTGTTACAATCATAGCTGCTGCTGGCAATGATGGCGCAGGCGGTCCTGCAAGTTATCCTGCTGCCTACAATAATTATGTAATTGCAGTTGCAGCAACAAGGTATGATGAGCAAAGAAGTTATTATTCAACAACCGGTTCATATGTTGATGTTGCTGCTCCAGGCGGTGACACAACAGTTGACCAGAATGGAGACGGTTATGCTGACGGAGTTTTACAACAAACATTCAATCCTAATACAAAACAGACCAATGCTTTTGGCTACTGGTTCTTCCAAGGCACTTCAATGGCAACTCCGCATGTTTCTGGAGTAGCAGCTTTGCTGATTGCTAATGGTGTTGCAAGCCCTGCTGATGTGAGAAGTGCATTGCAAAATACTGCAGAAGACAAAGGCCCTGTTGGCAAAGATTCAGAGTATGGTTATGGCATAGTAAATGCACTCGCTGCTTTGCAGTATAACAGCCAGCCATGTACTGACGCCGATCTTGACACATATTGTGCAGAAACAAATGATTGTAATGATAATAACGCTAATGTTCATCCAGGAGCTCCTGAAACAGTGTGCAATGGCATTGATGATGATTGTGATGTTCTGATTGATGAAAATTATGTTTCTTATGTATGTGGTGTTGGAGCTTGCTCAGCTCAATCAACTTGCAGCAACGGTGCAGAATCTTGCACTCCCCTAAGCAACTCAACACCAGAAGTTTGCGATGGCACAGATAATAATTGTGATGGTATTGTTGATAATAATTTAGTTGTACCATTATGTGAAAATCAAGTCGGTGTTTGTGCAGGCTCAACAAAAAGCTGCGGAGGCTTTGCAGGATGGCTGACTTGCGGCGCATTAAATTATGGACCTAACTACCAATTCAATGAATCAAGCTGCTCAGACAGTTTGGATAATGATTGTGACGGTTTAACTGATTTAAATGACTTTAATTGCTTAACATGCATAGACAATGACAATGATGGCTATGGGACAAACTGCCAGCTTGGAAATGACTGCAATGATAATGACGCTTCTGTAAATCCGGGTGTAGTTGATTCATCATGCAACGGAATAGATAATGACTGTGATACCTTAATTGATGAGGATTATGTTGTAACGCAAACAAATTGTGGAATAGGAGCATGTGCTTCAACCGGACAATTGCTATGTCAAAATGGAACAGAAGTAACTACTTGTGTGCCAGGAACTCCAACAACAGAAGTATGCAACGGAATTGATGATAATTGCAATAATGTGATTGATGATGGAAATGTTTGCGCAGTCAAATGCTGGGATGCAACTAATAATTTTTTAAGAAAAGGAATTAGTAACCAACTTAGAAAATTCTGCAAATGCGCGCAAGGAACTTATGGATACAGCAGTTATCATATAGCGTCTGGAACAAAAACTGTATATTACTACATAGATTCAGGAAACAACAACAACTGGGCAACTGCCTCAATCTCGCAAAAAAATCCTGCTGACAGAGTAAGATGTTCTAATGGTGTATCGTATTACACAAACCAAAACTATTATCGTTAGGTGTTAAAGTTTAGCAATAAAATTTACCTTGACGCTGTTTTATTAATCATCTTATTGGCCACCAAATCTTTGTAATTTCCAAGAACAGATACTTTTCTGAAAACATAAAAGCCGTCTTTTTCAATAGAAAAGAACTGCTTTAGCGCTTGCTGTGAAGGATAAACGCTAATATCATCGGATAAAATTATTGCTGGAACTTGCGTAATATTGTATTTTGAGATGAGCTCTTTGGCTTTTGTATCGCTTATGTCCAATTCAATCTCTTCGTCGAATGTAACTGCAAATCCTTTTGGGTCTGCCAGAACTTTTTTGTAAGTGCTGGCATTAAAACATTTTGGACAGCTTTTGTCAAGCAAGTAAGTCATGGATACAAGCCCCTTTAATTGGCTATTTGTAAGGTTAATGAACGGCGGGCTTGGCAGCCTCAAAACATAAGAGCCATCGCTTTCTTTGGTTCCGACTTGCGACCATGCCTTATCCATTATGGGATAGGCCTGTAAATCCTTTGACATAATCATTGTTGGCGCAAAACCAATATTATACTTTTGTATCAGTTCCTCGCCTTCTGGGCTGTCTGTTGTTACGACTTTTTCAGCGGAAATTTTAACACCAGCCTGCCTGATTTGGGTTGATAGGCTAAGCAAACCACTGCATTGCTCGCATTCCGGACCAACAAGCTTGAGCAATGCCACACGCCCTTCAATTCTGCCGGTTGATGCATTTGTGTAAGGGGGATTCACATTTGCAAGCACCAAAGCGCTTTCCCTCTTTTCCAAACCTTGAATGCTGACTTTGTCAATCTCGCCTGTTACAATAATAGTGGGCACTTTTTGAACCTTATACTTGCTTAATATTTCCCTGCTTTCCAGGGTTCCAAATTCAATTGCAGTTTCTTTTGTTATATTCGCCTTTGCTTTTTTTATATTGCTCAATATTCCCGATATGTCAAAACAATCTGCGCATTTAGAATTCTTGACAACAACCAACTCAATTTTTCCAAGCCTTAATTTTTCTTTTAGCTCTTCTGCGCTTTTTTTTATATCCTTGCTAACATTAAAGGTTACTGCTATATTGAAAATTAGAACAACTGCAAGCAGCACGGCCAAGCCGATAAAGATATTTTTGGAATTAATTGTAGTCATTTTATAGTGGTATAAGAATGGCATTTAAAAAGCTTACTGAGAATTTTTTGTGCTGTAAACTTAACGCCACACATTCTGTATCTAAATCTTTCAATATTAAAAATAAAGCCCACATGCCTGTAGTCATTGCTTTTGTCTTCTGTATCATGCCTTTAGCATTACTGTAAACTTCTTGTTTGTTGAGTTTGACAATGTTGTTGAGTTTATAAGAAAGAATAATCTTATGAGCCAGGCAAAGTCTGGATGGGAATATTTTAACGTCGTACCGAACTAAAAATCAAAAGATTTATATATAAGTTTACGTTTATACTGATTGGTAAACAAAGGTGATCAGAATGTATGAAAATGTAG
>Ga0209541_10015030_pt1 | contig 11620 bp, 20 predicted proteins | sample RifCSPlowO2_01_FD_184027 | JGI IMG/M metagenome (GOLD analysis project Ga0209541, IMG submission 184027) | Groundwater microbial communities from Rifle, Colorado - Rifle CSP2_plank lowO2_0.1 (SPAdes) (version 2) | ecosystem: Environmental > Aquatic > Deep subsurface > Groundwater | place...
TTGGAGTTGATAAAGGAGCAGATTCAAATGGCCAGGTAAAAAATCATGAGGTTGTAAAAATAGTTATTGTCAGATGCAGAAAAGAAGTGAGACGTGAAGATGGTTCTTATATAAAGTTTGATGATAACGCAGGGGTTGTGATTGATAATGATGGGAATTTAAGATCAACTAGAATTTTTGGACCAATTGCAAGAGAAGTTCGGGATGCCGGCTATAGCAAAATTGTATCTTTAGCTCAGGAGGTATGGTAAATAAAATTATGCGACTAAAAAAAGGAGATAAAGTAAAAATATTAATAGGTAAGGATAGAGGTAAAGAAGGCACTTTGGAATATGTCTTGGCTTCAAAAGGAAGAGTATTTGTTGGAGGAGCAAATTTATATAAAAGGCATGTTAAGAAAATGAATGGCATGGAGGGTGGAATTATTGATATACCCAAATCCTTAAATGTATCAAATGTAGGACTTATTTGTCCTAACTGTAAAAAGGTGGCAAAAATAGGATTCAAAATTGTTGGAAAAGAAAAATTGAGAATATGCAGAAAATGCAAAAAGGAGATTGTGAATGCAAAATAGATTAAAAGAAAAATATATGAATGAAGTGCAAAAGAAATTGCTTGAAGAGTTAGGGTTAAAAAATAAACTAGCTGTGCCACAGGTTTCTAAAATTGTTATATCAATTGGTATCGGTGAAGCAAAAGATAATGCTGGAATTTTAGATAAAACAAAAGCATATCTTCAGGCTTTGGCGGGACAGGCTCCTGTTGTAACCTATGCTAAAAAATCTATTGCAGCATTTAAACTTGTTAAAGGTCAGCCAATTGGTATGATGGTGACTTTAAGAGGTATAAGAATGTATGCATTTCTGGATAAATTTGTTTCAGTTGTTTTGCCAAAAGTAAGAGACTTCAAAGGAATTTCTGATAAATCGTTTGATAGTCATGGTAATTTGAATATTGGCTTAAGAGAGCAAACGATTTTTCCAGAGGTTGATTATAAGACAGTTGATAAAACAAGAGGTATGGCAGTAACAATTACAACAACAGCAAAAAATGCTGATGATGGTAAAAAGTTATTAAAATATTTAGGAATGCCTTTTAGGAGTTAAAATTATGGCAAAAACAAGCAACATTGTTAAGAAAAATTTTAAATACGAAGTACAAAGAACAAATAGATGCCAGAGATGTGGAAGGCCAAGAGCATATATTAGAAAATTTGGATTATGCAGATTATGTTTTCGAGAATTAGCACATCAAGGATTACTTCCTGGAGTGAAGAAAGCGAGTTGGTAATAATATGGATCCAGTAGCAGATGCATTAATAAGAATAAAAAATGGTTACCAGGTTGGTAAGAAGTTAGTTAACATTAAATATTCAAAACTTATATTAAAGTTACTTAATCTTCTTAAAGAAGAAGGTTATTTACATACTGTTTCTGAAAAAGATCGCGAGATAATAGTTGAGCTTAAGTATAGTGCCAGAAAACCTGCAATTGCAGATATAAAAAGAGTTTCTAAACCATCTCTTAGGGTTTATAAAGGAGTTACCGAGCTTCCTTCAGTATTAAATGGTTTAGGAATAGCAATCATATCAACACCTAAGGGACTTTTGACAGATAAACAAGCTAGAAAGGAAAAGGTTGGAGGAGAAATCCTTGCCTTTGTTTGGTAAAAAAATATGTCTAGAATTGGAAATTCACCAATCAATATAGTTACGGGTGTTGAAGTTTCAAAAACTGATGGTAAGGTAATGGTTAAAGGACCAAAGGGATCTTTGGATATAACATTACCAATTGAAATAAGAGTAGAAATTGAAGGAGATCAGATTATAGTTAAAAGAAAAAATGATGAGAAAAAAGTAAAGGCGCTACACGGGTTAATAAGAAGTTTAATTGCTAATATGGTAGTTGGTGTTAGCTCTGGTTGGACTAAAGATTTAGAACTTCAGGGAGTTGGTTTTAGAGCGCAAGTTGACGGAAATTCTGGCTCTACGAGTAAACTTGTATTAAATGTAGGTTATTCACATCAAGTTGAAGTTGAGGCTCCAGAGGGAATAACCTTTGACGTAATAGATACAAACAAAATAAAAGTTTCCGGAATTAGTAAAGAGTTAGTAGGACAAGTTGCAGCTAATATTAAAAAGGTAAGAGTTCCAGATGCATATAAAGGTAAGGGTATAAGATATCAAGGTGAATATATTAAAAAGAAAGCTGGGAAGAGTGCAAAAGTTGGAGTAGCAGGAGCAAAATAGAAATAATATGCAAAAAGAAACAAGGCTGAGAAAACATATGAAGATAAGAAAATATCTAAATGGGACTAGTGATAGGCCGAGACTTTCTGTGTTTAGATCTATTCAACACATCTCCGCTCAAATCATAGATGATAGCAAGGGTAAAACTTTGGTTTTTGCGACTGATGAAAAACAAAAAGGTACTGGGGGTGCTAAACTCACTAAAAAAGAAAAAGCATATAATGTTGGTAAGGATTTAGCAGAAAAAGCGTTAAAACTTAAGATAAAAATGATAGTTTTTGACAGAGGTGGCTTTTTATATCAAGGTAGAGTAGAAGAATTAGCAAAAGGTGCCAGAGAAGGAGGATTAGATTTCTAGAGCGTAAGCTCGGAAGCTGAGCGTAAGCTCGATAGCTAGATTTAATTTATATTATGGAAAACACAAATCAAAGATTTAATGGACAGAATCGCGGTCCTGGAAATAGAAATCAAAATCACGGTTCTTCGAATAGACAAGGTTCTCAGTTAGACTCTGAGTTTTTCGAAAGAGTTGTACAGGTGAACAGAGTTTCTAAAAAGACTAAAGGAGGAGATAAAAGATCTCTTTCTGTGTTAGTAGTTGTTGGAGATAGAAAAGGAAAAGTAGGGGTAGGTCTTGGGAAAGCAGCTGAGGTGCAATCAGCAGTAAGAAAAGCTACAAGTTATGCCAAAAAACATTTAATAGATGTAGTCTTAAAAGGGAGAACTATTCCTCATGAAGTATTGATCAAATATGGTGCAGCTAGAGTTTTACTTAAACCAGCACCTGTTGGAACTGGAGTTATTGCTGGAGGAGCTGTTAGGGTGGTTGTTGAAGCTGCGGGCATTCATGACATTGTTTCAAAATCACTAGGAACTAAAAACAAAGCATCAAATGTATATGCAACTCTTAAAGCTTTAGGACAACTTAGAGGAGCGAAAAAATAATGCAACTTAATGAATTAGTAAAAATTAAAAAGAGGGATAAAAAAAGACTTGGAAGAGGTTTAGGATCAGGACTCGGGAAAACATCCGGTAGAGGCACTAAAGGCCAAAAAGCTAGAGGAAAAATGCCAGTTGCTTTTACTGGGGCAGGTTTGCCAACTTATAAAAAACTTCCATTAAAAAGAGGTTTGGGGAATTTTTCTGGTAGGGATAAATTAAAGGTTATTAATTTGAGTAAATTAAATGTTTTTAAAGAGAAATCAGTAGTAGATTTAGAAGCTTTAATAAAAATGAAAATTATAACCAGTAAAGAAGCAAAAAAAGGAGTAAAGATTTTGGCAGATAAAGGACTGACCACCTCTCTAATTATCAAATTGCCTGTTTCTGCCGAAGCAAAGATACAAATTGAGAAAAAAGGTGGAAAGGTCGAGAATGTCTAATATCCTTACCCCGATATTAACAGCATTTAAAATCAAAGAACTAAGAAGAAAAATAATAATAACAACAATACTGATTGTTATTTATAGGATTGTTTCGCATATTCCAGCTTCAGGGGTAGATTTAGTAGCTCTTCAGCAATTATTTGCATCAAATCAATTTTTAGGATTATTAGATATTTTTTCAGGAGGAACTTTAGCTAATTTTTCTGTAATCTCATTAGGTCTTAATCCATATATTAATGCTTCGATTATTTTTCAGCTTTTAACAATGGTTATCCCAAAATTGGAGGCTCTATCAAAAGAAGGAGAATATGGAAGACAAATGATAAATCAATATACAAGATATTTAACTGTACCTTTAGCCGCAGTACAAGCTATTGGAATGTTTGTACTTCTAAAAAATCAGGGAGTAGTTACTCAGGTTCTTCCAATCCAAATGGTAGCAATCATTGTTGGGATGACTGCAGGAGCAATTTTTCTTATGTGGCTTGGAGAGTTGATAACAGAATATGGTATTGGAAATGGAATATCTCTTTTAATTTTTGCAGGAATTGTTTCCAGACTACCTGTTGTTTTAACACAAACAGTAACTGTTGTAGATCAAACTCAGGTTTTAAATATCTTAATCTTTTTGGCATTATCAATTATGGTTATAGGAGCTATAGTATTTATTAATGAAGGTAGAAGACAAATTACTATTGCTTATGCCAGAAGATTTGCTGGAGGCAGAGAAGCTGGGGGGGGAGCAGGTGCTCAAACGTATCTTCCATTAAGAGTTAATCAGGCGGGAGTTATTCCAATTATTTTTGCTGTATCTTTAGTGCTTATTCCTTCTTTTGCAGGATCATATCTTGCGCAACTTAATCAGCCACAATTATCTTATATAGGTAGATTTTTGGCAACAAATTTTGATCCATCTGGACTTTTATATAATCTAGTTTATTTTGGTTTAATTGTAGGTTTTACGTTTTTTTATACAGCAATTATTTTTAATCCAACCAAAGTGGCTGATGAAATAAAAAAATACGGCGGATTTGTTCCAGGTATAAGACCAGGAACTCAAACAGCAAACTATCTAAATTATATAATGATAAGAATAACATTAGCAGGAGCGCTCTTTTTAGGAGCAATTGCTATTTTGCCATCTTTGGCCTCACAGATTACAGGTATTCAAACATTAGTTTTAGGGGGAACAGGACTCTTGATTGTAGTTTCGGTTATTTTAGATACTGCTAAACAATTTGAATCAAAGCTTATTGAAAGAAGCTACGATGTATTTGCAAAGCGATGAACATTTTATTAATAGGACCTCAGGGTTCAGGAAAATCAACACAAGGTAAATTGTTATCAGAATTTTTAAATATCCCTTTTGTGGTGACAGGTGATATTTTAAGAGAGATCTCATCATCTGATACGGATGAAGGCAAAAGATTAAAACAGATTATAGAGTCTGGAAATTTAGTTGATGATCAAACTGTGGTAAATCTTATTAGGAATAGAGTTGAAAAAGATGATTGTAATAATGGGTTTATATTAGATGGTTATCCCAGAACTATGGAACAGGTAAAGGCGGTTGAAGATTTAAATTTTGATAAAGCTATCTATATTAATGCTCCAAAGGAGGAAGTCATCCAAAGGCTTTTAAAAAGAGGCAGAGTAGATGACACAGAAGAACTCATAAATAAAAGATTGGAACTTTACTCGAAACAAACTGAACCATTGCTTGAATATTTTAAAGGTAAAGGAATTTTAATAGAGATTGAAGGGGTTGGAGAAGTAAAAAAAATACAAAATGATATTAGGAGTAATTTTGAATGAAGAAAAGAAATAGCTATGAGTTGGAGCTTTTGAGAAAAAGCGGTAAAATTGCAGGTCAAGCTCTAAAAAAAAGTATGGATGCAATTAAAGTCGGGGTTTCAGAACTTATCGTAGATAAAATTGCAGAGGAAGTGATTTATAGTCTGGGTGGAGATTTATCTTATAAAACTGTTCCTGGTTATAAATATGCAACATGTGTAACGGTTAATGAACAGGTAGTGCATGGTATACCAACAGATAGAAAATTTACTGCAGGAGATTTAGCCAGTGTTGATTTGGCTGTTATGTATAAAGGTTGGCATACGGATTGTGCCTGGACAATTTTGGTGGATCAAGGGTCAAGCATCAAGGATCAAGAGAAAAAGAAATTTCTGGAAATTGGGCAAGAAGCTTTATGGGATGGGATAGCACAAGCGGTGGCTGGTAATAGGGTTGGAGATATTTCAAATGCTATTCAATCTAAAGTTGAAGGGAATGGTTATAATGTTGTTAGGAGTTTAGTAGGACATGGGGTTGGTAAAAGCCTGCACGAAGAACCTGAGATTCCAGGTTATGGAGAAAAAGGAACAGGTATGATTTTAAAATCTGGTATGAGTCTGGCGATTGAAGTTATTTATGCTATGGGAAACTATGATGTGGTGATTGAAGATGATAATTGGACCTATGCTACAGAAGATAAATCTCTTTCGGGACTTTTTGAAATGACAGTGATTGTAGGTGAGCAGAAAGCCGAAGTTTTAACTCATTTTTAGTGAAGGCTATGGGGTTGTAAACTGAGGCTAAGTCTGTTAAAATACTTGGAGCTTAGATATGGCAAAAGATGTAATTGAGGTTGAGGGTAAAGTCGTTGATGTTTTACCCAATACTTTGTTTAGAGTTGAGATTGAAAAAAGTAGCGAACTGCCAGAACTTGTAGGTAGAGTGATTTTGTGTCATATCTCAGGTAAAATGAGAATGCATTATATAAGGCTTTTGGAAGGGGATAGAGTGAAAATTGAAATGAGTCCGGTTTATGATTTGGATAAGGGCCGCATTACATTTAGGATTAAATAATATATATGAAAGTAGCAGCTTCAATAAAGACTAGGTGCAAATTTTGTAAAATAACAAAAAGAGAAGGCATGTTATATGTCATTTGTCCTCGTGACTCTCGTCACAAACAAAGGCAAGGTTAAATTATGGCAAGAATAGCAGGAATTGATTTACCGGAAAATAAAAGAGTTGATATTGGGCTTACTTATATATATGGAGTAGGCAGATCCAACGTGGTTTCTGTTATTAAAGATTCAGGGGTAGATGGTGCAAAAAGAATAAAGGATTTAACTGAAGAAGAGATCAATAAAATACAAAAAGTTGTTGATAAATTTAAAGTAGAAGGGGATTTAAGGCAGGAAGTTGAACAAAATATTAAAAGATTAGAAGAGATTGGAAGTTTTAGGGGATTAAGGCATAGAAAAGGGCTTCCTAGTAGAGGACAAAGAACAAAATCAAATGCCAGAACTAAAAGAGGAAAGAGAAAGACTGTTGGTACTGTTAGGAAAGAGGTTGTGGCAGCAACAGGAGGAGCTCCAGGAGCAAAATAAGCAAAGCTTGCTAAAATAAAGTAATAATATGGCCAAAAAAACTATAACATCCCGTGTTTCAAATAAAGAGACAGTAACTCACGGTTCTTCGAATCACGGCTCTGCGAGTAAAAAATCAAAAGTAGAAAAAAAGGTAACTGCAGGTAGAGTTTATGTAACAGCTACTTTTAATAATACTCTAGTTACTTTAACAGATGGCTCAGGAAATACTTTGGCCTGGGGATCATCTGGAAATTCCGGATTTAAAGGAGCTAGAAGAGCTACTCCCTTTGCTGCTATTTCTGCTATGGAACAGGTTGCGGGAAAAGCTAAAGGTTTTGGTATGACCTCTTGTGAAGTATATATAAAAGGTCCAGGTTCTGGTAGAGATGCAACTATAAAAGCATTAAGATCTGCTGGGATTAATATCACTATGATTGCAGATGTGACTCCGATTCCACACAACGGTCCAAGAGCTAAGAAAAGGAGAAGAGTTTAATGGCGAGATATACGGGTCCAAAGAGGCGGTTATCAAGAAGAGAAGGTATTGCATTGACGACTAAAGATGTTAAATCAATAGAGAAAAAAGGAGCCATTCCTCCAGGGGTTCATGGAGCTAGAATGAGAAGAAGAGTCTCAGAATATGGAATACAGCTTCGCGAAAAACAAAAAGCGAAAAGAATTTACGGACTTTTGGAAAAACAATTTAGAGGATTAGTGCAAAAAGCATCCAAAGTTAAAGGAGCTACGGGTTTAACCTTACTTCAGAATTTGGAAACAAGGCTTGATAATGTTGTTTATAGGCTTGGTTTTTCACCAAGCAGAGCTGGTGCAAGACAATATGTTTCTCATGGTCATGTTAAGGTTGACGATAAAAAAGTGACTATTCCGTCCTATAAGGTTACTATTGGTCAGACTATTGCAATATCAGATCAAATGAGAGATAATACTCAGGTTAAAAAGAGCTTAGAGGTTTCAACAACCTTGCCGGAGTGGCTTGAAAGATCAGCCACAGTAGGCAAGGTTTTAAGAATCCCTAATAGAGAGGAAATGGAACAGTCAGTTGATGAGCAGCTCATCGTTGAATTCTACAGCCGATAATATGTTTAAAATTAAAACAGAAAAAGAAGCAGAAAATTTTGCAACAATTACTATAGAACCTCTAGAAGCTGGGTTTGGTCATACTTTGGGAAATAGTTTAAGAAGAGTTCTTTTGACTAGTCTTAAAGGTGCAGCTATAACTTCAGTTAAAATTGATGGAGTTTCTCATCAATTTTCAACAATTGATGGAGTTTTGGAAGATGTTATTGAAATAATTTTAAATCTTAAACAAGTTCAACTTAAGATTGGCGGAGAAAAAGCTATAAAATTAATAGTAAAAGCAACTGGAAAAAAAGTTGTTAAGGCTTCTGATTTAACTGTTGAAGGAGACGGAGAAGTTGTTAACGGTGATCAAACTATTGCAACTTTAACTGATGCTAAATCAAAATTGAATATGGAATTAACTGCAGAAATGGGTAAAGGTTATTCAGTTGCAGATGAAAGAAAATCAACTGAGCTGGGAGTAATTGCTGTTGATGCATTATTCTCGCCTGTTATATCAGTTAATTATTCAGTTGATCCAACTAGAGTTGGTAGGAAGACAGATTTTGATAAACTAACTCTGGATATTACAACTAATGGTTCAGTTTCCCCAATAAATGCGCTAAATGATGCGGCAAAAATATTATCTGAAAGTTTTAGAAAAATTTATGAACCGGTAGTTGAAGAAGAAGTTGAAGAAAAAACTTCTTTGATTTCTGAAGAGACATTAAAACTTACTATTGAAGAGTTGGATCTGCCGGTAAGAATTACAAATGCGCTGAAAGCTATAGAAATAAATACAATTGAAGATTTAATTAATATGCCAAGAGCAGACCTTCTAAAAGCGAAGAATTTGGGCGCCAAATCCTTATCACTAATATCGGAAAAGCTTTCCGAGAGGGGGTTATCTCTTCGTGAGGCATAATGTTTATGGTAAAAAACTTGGAAGAAATAAAAACGAAAGAACTGCACTTTTCAAAAGTCTAGTGCAGGAATTAGTTTTGCATGGGACAATAACTACCACAGAAGCTAAAGCTAAAGCAATCAAAGGCCAAATAGATAAGATTATTACTCTAGCTAAATCCAAAACTTCTCAAAAACTTCTTCAGGCATATTTTGTAAATCCGTTACTTCAGGAAAGATTAGTTAAAGAAATTTTACCAAAATTAGGAACTAGAGTTTCTGGATATACATCAATGATAAAAATGGGAGTTAGAGAAGGAGATAGAAGTAGAGTTGTAAGGATGAGTTTTATTGGTGCAGAACAGTTAAAGCCTTTAGAAAAGGTAACAAGTAACAAGACACAAGTGACAAATAAGATAGAGAAGAAAGTAGCTCCTGTGAAAAAAACGGTAGCAGTGAAAAAAGCTGTAGTGAAAAAGCCAGTTGTGAAAGCACACCCCGCCTCTGGCGGTAAGAAAGCAGTAACACGCCCCTCCTCCGGAGGTAAGAAATAATATGAGCACGAATGTTTTATCAGTAAAAGATATAAAGAGGGAAACACACAAAATTGATGCTGAAGGAAAAATATTAGGTAGATTAGCGGGTGAGATTGCAACTCTTTTAATGGGTAAGCATAAACCGAACTTTGTTCCTTACTTAGACAATGGTGATTTTGTTATAGTTACTAATGCATCAAAAGTTAAAGTTACAGGTCAAAAAGCAAAAGATAAGCTTTATACTAGACATTCCGGTTATCCAGGAGGATTGACACAAGAAACTTTTGAAAAAATGTTAATTAGAAAGCCTACATTTATTATTGAACATGCTGTTAAAGGTATGTTACCAGGTAGTAAGCTAGGAAAAGCTATGATTAAAAAATTAAAAGTATTCAAAGGAGAAGCAGCTTAATATGGAAGAGAAAAAAGGTACACATGTAGGGTTAACAACTGTAGTAGGCAGAAGAAAAGAATCTGTTGCTAAAATTAGATTATCAGCCGGACAGGGTATTATTACTGTTAACGGAAAACCGATTGTAGAATATTTTGTTGGACCGCTTTTCCAAAAATTTTATAACAAACCTTTAGAGATAACAAAAACAACTGGTAAATATACAATTTCTATTAAAGTTGAAGGCGGAGGGCAAATGTCACAGCTTGGGGCAATAGTTCACGGGATTTCTAGAGCAATTGCTAAGGCAGAACCAGAACTTAGAACTACATTAAAAAAAGAAGGCTTATTAACTCGTGATGCTAGGGTAAAAGAAAGAAGAAAATTTGGAAATGCTGGTAAAGCTAGAGCGAAGAAACAATCTCCAAAGCGTTAAGGTTGATGAGACTTACTCCCTTTAAATTAGAACGATATTTTGCAAAGTATGAATTTAATGTGAACTACTCATTGTGTAGTTCTGATTGTGATGGTTTATCCCAAAAAGAACTTTTAGAAATGGCTGATAAGGAAAGTAAAAAGCTTTGGGATAATTTATCCTTGGGCTATACAGAGTCTTTAGGATTACCCCTCCTTAGAAAAGAAATATCTAAACTCTATAAAGATGTGAGTTTGGATCAGGTTATAATCAGTGCTCCACAAGAAGGAATTTTTCTGGCTCTTAATGCAATTCTTAAAAAAGGCGATCATGTAATTTGTACTTTTCCTGCTTATCAATCTCTTTATGAAGTAGCTAAAGGTTTGGGTTGTCTGGTTACTTTATGGAAGGGTCAGGAGAAAAATGGTTGGAGATTTGACCCGGAGTTTTTAAAGGAAAATATAAAATCTAATACAAAATTAATAGTTATAAATTTTCCTCATAATCCCACAGGTTTTGTACCAACAAAACAGGATTTTAATAAAATCATAGAAATTGCTAGAGAGAAAAAGATTTACATTTTCTCTGATGAGATGTACAGGTTTTTAGAGATTGATCCCAAAGATAGACTGCCTGCGCTTTGTGAAGTATATGATAAATCCGTAACTCTTTCAGGAATGTCTAAAGTTTTTGGTATGGCTGGGGTCAGGATAGGATGGTTAGTTACAAAAGATAAAAATATTTATGAGAGATTAGCTGAACTTAAAGACTACACTACTATTTGTAGCAGTGCTCCAAGTGAAATTTTATCCTTAATTGCCTTGAGAAATAAAGATAAAATTCTGGAAAATCATCATAAAAAAATTACTAAAAACTTGAGTATTTTGGAAGATTTCTTTAATAGACATAGAGATGTATTTATTTGGGTAAAACCTAAGGGAGGAACTGTTTGTTTCCCTAGAATTAAAAATAAAATAGGTTCTTTTAAATTTTGTGAGGAGATAATCAAGGATGCAGGAATAATGCTACTTCCGTCTAAAGTATATGACTTTGATGATCATCATTTCAGAATAGCATTTGGTAGAGAAAATATGCCAGAAGTTTTAACGAGGTTTGAAACGCACCTTGAAAGAAGTAAATTATTTAGACGAAGATAAAGCTACTTTAATTCCTAAGGCGATTAAGACTACCCCTATGAATTTTTCTGCAAAATTTTGAATATGACTCACTCTATTTTTAACTAAAGGGTGAGATATGATAACGGCTACAAAGATAAACCATA
>Ga0209541_10015031_pt1 | contig 11620 bp, 9 predicted proteins | sample RifCSPlowO2_01_FD_184027 | JGI IMG/M metagenome (GOLD analysis project Ga0209541, IMG submission 184027) | Groundwater microbial communities from Rifle, Colorado - Rifle CSP2_plank lowO2_0.1 (SPAdes) (version 2) | ecosystem: Environmental > Aquatic > Deep subsurface > Groundwater | place: Rifle...
TGCTTTGGCACATATACAGGAGTTTCAAGAAAATTAAATTCTGGGACTATGCCTGTTTCCCAATAAGGTATGCTTGAATATGTGCCATCTTCCACAGCTCTTTTGTAATCTGTAGTTCCAGGAAATGGTACCCATAAAGTAAATCCTGCTACATCAGGGTCAAGCTCTTTTGCAAAATCGATTGTTTGCTGCATTTCCTCCAAAGTTTCATCATAAAGTCCGAGCATAAAGTAACCTCTAATCTTTATTCCTGCCTCCTTAGTTATCTTAAAGGCTTCTCTTATTCTATCCTTTGTCTCTAATTTTTTGATAACGTTTAACATTCTTTCACTACCCGTTTCAACACCATATGATATAAATTCACAATTTGCAGAAGCCAGTGCTTGTAATAACTCAGGTGTTACTGCATCTGCTCTTGAGACGCAAGACCATGGTATATCCAAATTTCTTTCTTTGATTAATTTGCATATCTCCATAACCCTTTCCTTTAGTAAGGTAAAATGATCATCCCATATGGCAATCTCTCTTGCATCGTATTTTGTTTTTAAAACTTCCATCTCTTCAACAACCCTTTGCGGACTGTGTTTCCTATAAGTCTTGCCATAAAGGTCTTGGTAGCAAAATGTACATGGAAATGGGCAGCCTCTGCTTGTCATCATGGAATGTGATGGTTGCCTATTAGTTCTTCCTTCACTTGTTTTATACAAATGCATAGGTAAAAGATGTCTAGCAGGCATTGGTATCTCATCCAGATTCTGAATTAAAGGTCTCGGTTGTGTACATGTTAGTGTATTTGTATCATCCATGAATGTCAACCCTTTTATCTCTTTTTCATTCTTTATGTCTTTCACTAATTTACCTTTGTCAACTGCATTGGCTATTTCAACAAAAGTGTACTCTGCTTCACCTATAACAGCAAAATCAAATTGGGGATGTTTTAGCAAATCATAAGGAATGGTATTTGCATGTGCCCCACCTACAACAGTAACAACATCATTGTCCATGTCTTTGATTATCTTAGCAACCTCTTTTGCACGATAAGCAAATGTAGAAATAGTTGTTAAACCAACAATATCGTGCCCTTTTAATCTTGGTACAACGTCATTAACTGTACATCCTTCTGCAATGCCATCAATTATTCTTACATAATGCCCATGCTTTTCAAGCATCGCTGCTATGTAGGCGATTCCTAACGGAGGTAAAATACTTCCAGCTGCTTTTGCTCCTCTCTTAAACATTTCATCCCGTGTTAAAGGAGGATTCACCAGTAATACTTTCGCCATGAACATACAGAGCAATAATGCATACATTTAAACTTTTCTAAAAGTTAACAATTGTTAATTTTCAAAACCTTTTTATATAGGTAGCTCCTATTTCAGCTTATTGGTGATAACATAAATGAATAGAGAAGTGTTATTAATACAGCCAAAAGCAGGCAATTGGGAAAATCTAGGAATAAGGTCGCCTGATGGACTACTTACATTAGCTGCTTTGCCCAAAAAAGAGGGTTATAATGTACAAATTCTTGATTTAAGGTTAGAAAAAGACTGGAAAACTGTTTTAAAAGAGCACATTGAGAAAAATCCTTTATTGGTAGCTACCTCATGTATGACAGGTATACAGATAAAATATGCTCTTGAAGCTTCTAGCTTTGTTAAACATCACAACAAAGACATACCCATCATTTGGGGAGGCATACATCCTACATTTATGCCTGAACAAACCTTGGAGAATGAAAACATAGACATAGTGGTTATAGATGAAGGTGATATAACCTTTTTAGAACTTATAAAGACATTAGAAGCAAATAAACCACTTAATGATGTGCTTGGAATAGCTTACAAAGATGAGAATGGAAAAATCCATAGGAACTCTCCAAGACCTTTGATTCAGGATTTAGACTCTTTACCAGACTTACCTTATGAATTAATAGATGTTAAGAAATATTATGGCTTTGACTTAGAAGATGGAGGTGGCTCAATAACGCTAAATACAAGCAGAGGCTGTCCTTTCAAATGCAATTTTTGTTACGATACAAAAATGTATGGCAATACGTGGCGAGGATATTCTGCAAAAAGAACTATCGAGATTATTAAAAATGTTGTAAACAAATTTGGTATTAGAAACATATTCTTCCAAGACGATAATTTTGCAACTAATTTAAAAAGGTTTAAGGACATTGTTTATGGCATTATAGATGAGAATCTAGATATAAAATGGGGCTTATTAGGAATAAGGTTAGATGCATTGAAAGTTTTGGATGACAATTTTTTAAGAGATCTTGCAAAAGCAGGTTGTGTGAATATGGACTCCGGTGTTGAATCAGGGAGCGATCGTATTTTAAAGATGATAAGAAAGGGTATAACTGTGCAGGAGATTATCGATATAAATAAAAAAATGGGAAAACACTCCTTTAAAGCAAAATACACATTTATAGTTGGTTATCCTTCTGAAACTGAAGAGGAGATGCTCCAATCTGTGGAACTAGCTTTGCAGTTAGTAAAAGATAATAAAAATGCTTACACTCCATTCTTTATTTATACAGCTTATCCGGGTGTTGAATTGTGGGAAATAGCAAAACAATATGGTGTTGATGAACCAAAAAAGCTAGAAGACTGGGAAACTTTTGATTATGAAAATGCTTACTTGCATTACAAATGGTTAGATGAAAAAAAGATAAGGATGATGCAAAACTTAGCATTCACTTCGAATTTTGCAAATAAAAATATAAGATATAAGATATCAAAGAACTACCTTAAGTTACTTTTTAACCTTTATTATCCAATAGCAAAATTAAGATTTAAATATAATATATATCAATTTCCAATTGATATAAAGTTTGCACATACAATTGCTAATGCTTTATATTAGATTAATTTCTATTTTTCATTAATTTAAATCTTAATATAAGCATTGTTATTGCGATTTTAATAATATCTGTAATAGTCATTTTACTTTTATTCCTATAAGCCCATCTTATTGGCATTATATACAAAGAATAGTTATTTTTTCTTATTTTATAGAATAATTCAACATCAAAAATCCACCTATTGTCTATAAGATTTTTAAAAAGATTCTTTGCAACTTCTTTTTTGAAACCTTTAAAACCACAGAGTGTATCATCTATATTTATGTTAAACAATAAATTTGCATATTTGTTAAAGGTTACACCAGTACATTTACGAAAAAAAGGTACTTCCACTTCAGATTCTTTTGAAGTCCTTGTACCAACAACAACATCATACTTCTTTAAGTACCTCAACATATTTTTTATTTGAGAAGGGTGGATAGAGCCATCAGCATCTATAAAAATTATATATCTACCTTTAGCTATGTTAACTCCAGCCTTTACTGCATAACCCTTGCCTTTATTTATCTTATAAGAAATAATTTTTTTATTAATGAAATGATATTTCTTTAATGTATTTAATGTTTGATCTTTTGAGCCATCATCTACAAATATAAATTCCCAATTAGGATTATTATAATTTAATAATGTATTCAAAAATAGTTTCATCCTTAACTCTTCGTTATAGAAAGGTACGATGATTGAGGCTTCTATTTTATTGATCATTCTTAACTATACTCACTCACATAAATGATTGAGCAATAGATGCTCGTTCGTAATATGTTGGAAATTGCAAAGTATATAATAAATTGTTGCAATTTCCGAGCATGCTCAAAAATCTTTGATTTTTGACAAGCAAAGCACAATTTTTATGCTCAAATATTTGTGTGCTTTGCTATATTTCAAATGACTCCGAATATTATAACGCCATTGTTACTAAAAACTGGTTTAAAAAATTTGCTTGAATTTAAAAATTCTTGTATTTTTTTATTTGTTTCATTTACTCCAAATTTTCTCACAGCTTGGCCATCAATTATAATGTACGTATACTTTTCTTTTTTTAACCAATTATAATTTTGCTCAACACTTTGATTAAAGCCAGTGCGCTGATAATCTTTAACATCGTTACACCAATGGCAGATGAATTTGTCAAGTCCTATTATAATTCCATTATTTGAAAATGTAAAAACTTTTGTTTCAGTGGGAATATTGTCCTTAAACCACATATAACCTTGCAATTCCTCGCTTGATGTCCAAAAGCCGCCAGGCGGCCATTGAGCTGTATTGACAGTGTATTTCTGATAGCCTGATGTAAAAATAACTCCGACAACAATAACAGCAATTAAAATAAATTTTGGAATCCTAAAGTTTTTCAGCAGCGAAGCGAGAAACCATGCGCCTTCAGCAGCCAAAATAGCAACAGGGATTGCAAAAATAGACCATACTCTGAATGGGGATATCTTGTAATAAAAGGGTGCTGCATTTACAGCATAAAATGCAAAAATAAACCATGCAATTACAATTGTGCACCATTTGTCTTTAAAATCATTATTTGTGTAGCTCGCAATTAATAATGAAACAAAGACAAAAATCATAAGCGCAAGTGTCAAAACAAGAAATCTCTGGTCGAACAAAAATTCTGAAAATGGCACGGTGCCTTTTTCTGCTATAGAGACTCCTTTCTTTAGTACATTTTTTGTATAAGTGTTTGACAGGAAAAACAGCAATGCACCCGTTATCAAAACTGATATGATAAATATTTTTAATCTGTTTTTGTTTATTTCATTGTAATTTTTATAGATTAATGAAACAACAGCAAAAGCAACAAGCAATGAAACCACCAAGCCAATTCCGATTGGATTGTTTATCATATTAACTTTTTGCGCAATAAAAAAATCTTTAACTGTGTAGAGCCTGTCGGCTGTTCCATGAACGCTTACAATTTCAGAAACTTCTCTTAATCCAATTCCATTTAGCATACCATTAAGCCTATGCTTTATTATGGATGGAACCCACCATAAAAATGAAACAATAAGTCCAAAAAATCCTGCGGCAGCATGATAAATCAAAATATTTTTTTCAATAATTGCTTTTGTGCCATAATAAATAGCAAACAGCAAACCAAAATATGTGCTGTGCGTTGGGGAGATTGTCAAAGAAGCCCCTATTATTATTGCAGCAACAATAAACCATTTTTTATCATGCTTGATTTTTTCTGTTGCGTAGAAAGAAACAAAATAAAGGGGCACACTCAACGCAATCGCCCATATAAAATGACTCGAGAAAGCCGGAATGGAAGCGATGAAAAATGTCGATAACAAAGCTTTATTTTTGTCTGTAAGCTCTTTTACAAAAAAGAAAAAGAAAATTATGCCAAGAGATATTATGAGCGCATTGAAAAACTTCAAAGTCCAATAAATAGAATTATTTGTCTGATGTAGAATGCCTAATAGCATATCGTAACTTGGTGGGTAAGGGTCTATATATCTGAGCGGTTGCTTTGAAAATACAGTCTTCTCAACTGCTACATACTTAACTCCAATTGCATGCCCCCATGAGTCATCATCTTCTAACCAAGGATAGGAAAATGCGCCTTTGGAGTACATATAAAAAGCAGCAAAAAAAATCAATAGCATTATTAATATTGATAAATCATACTTGGTTATGCTCGGCTTTAAATTAAATTTGATATTTTTTATGTTTTTCAAAAAATAAAAAACCGGAATAATCAAGCTGGCAATAAGAAAAATTCTCCAATCAAGCGGCACTCTAACAACATTAAAGAACAATCCAAGAACTATAAAAAATCCTAAGCCAAAGCCTATCCTCATCAAATTCCTTTCAAGAAAATTGTCTGATTCCTTCACAAATCTTGTTATTGTAAATCCAAGCCCTAATATAGTTACAAAAAATACCAATATGCTGATGACAACCATAAGAATGAAGATAAAAAGCAATAGTATTTAAATAGTTACGTTTCCTAAAAACAAAATTATGTTCTTAATAAAATGAAAATCGTCGTTACTGGCGGAGCAGGTTTTATAGGCAACCATATTGCTGAATTTTACTCTAAACAAGGCAATGATGTTTTTGTTTTTGATAATTTAAGCAGAGCAATCTTATTAAAAAAGAATATTAAAAATATTGATTATAATTGGAACTATTTAAAGAAGTTCAAAAATATACAATTAATAAAAGGAGATATAAAAAATTTTAAAGAAATTGAAAAAGTTTCTAAGAATGCTGATGCCATCATACATGCAGCTGCCCAGACTGCAGTCACAAGTTCTGTTGTTGACCCGTTAAGCGATTTTGAAACTAATGCTTTAGGTACATTCAATGTTTTGGAGGCTGCAAGAAGAAATGACGTCAAAAGTATCGTTTATTGTTCAACAAATAAAGTTTATGGAGGGAATGTAAATAATATAAATGTTTATGAAAAAGAATTAAGGTACATATTTGAAAAAAAATATCAAAAAGGTATTTCAGAGAATTTTCCTATGGATTTATGTGAACATTCACCTTATGGCTGCTCAAAATTAACTGGTGATCTATATACACAAGAGTATGGGAAATTATATGGAATTAAAACGGGTGTTTTTAGAATGAGCTGTATTTATGGCACGAGACAATTTGGAGTAGAAGATCAAGGCTGGGTCATGTGGTTTACAATAGCAGCTTTACTTGATAAGCCAATAACAATTTATGGAGACGGTAAGCAAGTGAGGGACATTCTTTATATAACTGATTTAGTTGAATTATTTGATAAGTTTATTAATTCTAATTTAAAAAATGTAGTTCTAAATGTTGGTGGTGGTCCAAGAAACACATTATCCTTATTAGAACTTATTGAGCTTCTAGGAAAAAAAACTGGTAAAAAAATAAATATAAAATTTAGTAATTGGAGAGCCTCTGATCAAAAAGTTTATATTTCAGATATAAGTAAAGCGATAAAAATGCTAGGATGGAAACCAAAAATTAGCACGCCTGAGGGTATAAAAAAAATATACGACTGGGTTTCAAGCAATCTTATTCTTTTTAAATAATTTATATAAAATGAAAAAGAATATAAAAATAAAAAAAGATTTAATGAAAATATATTATAGTCAACCACCAGACATAGACACAAAAGCTGTTGAAAGCACCCTTAGAGTTCAGAGAGAGTGGCATAGAGAGAAACTTGAAAATGTTATTTCTAAATTAAATTTTGAAGGTAAAAAAATACTTGATTTAGCTTGTGGAAGTGGAGGTATCACAAGATACTTGAAGAAAACAGTTCCATCTGCTAATATATATGCAGTAGATTTTAATGTAAATGCAATATCTTATGCCAAAAAGAAAGATAGAGCAATAAAAGGATTGAAATATTTTGTGGGAGATGCTCAAAAAATACCTTTCAGAAGTAATTTTTTTGATGTTGTTATAGGTTTGGACATGCTCGACCATTTACCAGACTATAGAACATCCTTGTCCGAAATTAACAGGGTACTAAAAAAAAATGGTGAAATTGTTCTTACAGTTGAAAATCACCACTCTTTGTGGCCTTTGGTTGAGTTTTTTTGGGATCATTTTGGATATAGCAGGGATTATAGCCATGTTCACGTTGTGCATTTCACACCCAAAATGTTTAGAGAAGTTATAGAAAATAGCGGTTTTTTTATCAAAAATTTTTACACAATACATAATATCAACACTTTTTTTAATCTAATAAGTGACCATTATCCAAAAAATATAAATTCATTTATGAGCAGAAAATTACTTGGACTTACACTTTTTTGTCACGCAATAAAAACATAGTTTAAGAAGATGCTGATGTGATATATTCATATGAAAAAAATTTATTGTTCTGTTGTAGTGCCAGCACATAATGAAGCTGAAAATCTAAAAAGATTAGTTTTAGAGTTAAAGAGTGTATTATCCAAAATAAGGAAAAAATATGAGATTATTATTTCAAACGACAATAGCACAGATAATTCTTTGGAAGTACTCAAAAAACTGAAAAAGATAGCGCCTGAGTTAGTTATAATCAACAGGACTAAAAACCCAGGTGTTGGTTACGCCATAAGAGACGGATTAAACAAAGTTAGAGGTGAGATAATCATATCTATGGATGCAGATTTATCTCATAATCCTGCCGAAATTCCAAAATTTTTGAAAGCTCTGAAAGGCTGGGATATGGTATGTGGTTCGCGTTACTTTAAAGGTGGCAAAGCCGAGATGAGTTACAGTAGAATTTTTATAAGCAGATTATTTAATTTTATTTTTAGGAACATTATAGGAGTACCGGTAAAAGATTTTACATCTGGATTTCGAGTTTATAAAGCAAAAATCATAAAAAATATAAGATTAACCAGTAAAAAATTTGGGATTTTTATAGAAATTCCTTTAAAGGCGTACAATGCCGGTTTTAGAATGACGGAAATTCCAATAAGCTACAGTAGAAGAACTTTTGGAAGATCAAACCTTGCCTATTTAAAGCAAGGTCCCGAGTATCTTAAAGTAGTTGTTGAAGCAATAATAAGTAGATTTACAAAGTAATATTATTAATCTGTCAAGTTATATTATAAACAAAAATAGAGTAACCAATTTTTCTGATGGGCTCATATTTATTAAGCCAGTCAAAGCATGTTTTATTAACTAATTGTACATTTTTAAGATTTGTAACACTAATTGCTATAATCCCCTTTTTTTCTGAACAATCCTCTTTTCTCTCATGAAGCAATAAAATTGTATAATCAGGTACCCATGGAAACCAGTAGGGTGATGGGAGATATTCGTAGGAGATGTTGTAATCCTTAGGATCAACACTACCAAAATAACTTAGTTTTATCTTTTGTATGTTATTTTTCTCCATATACTTCGCTAGGCCGTACAAATCCTGTCCACTATCTATATTGGAGCCAACAGTTATTTTGTGAGCATTATTTGGTCCCAATCCTAATTCATTGATATAAGACAAATAGTAAGGGGCTATCAGAATTGTTGAAAGGGCATAATAAAATAATAAGATTAATGTTATAATATTGTAAGTCTTCACTTTATTGTCCTTTAAATTAACAACATTGCTAGTCAAAATGAAAAGGAATAGATAAACAACGAGAATATGCCTCACTCCAGAGAATTTATTAGTTATTGAAAAATTGATAAACAGCAAGACTATTGGTAGCCAAAGGGTTGAAGCTGTAAACAAATCTTTTTTAGGCAGTTTTCTACGTAAAACAAACAGGAGTATCAAAAATATCAATAGGGGTATGCCTGTCTTTATTAAGAATGTAACATAAACAAGGTACCAAACAACATTATCTGTTGTCTTTCCAAAGACATAGCTAGGTTTTGGTTGTGATGATATATAGAACAAGTTTCCAAGTTCTCCAATATATGAAGATGCAGGCAGACGAATATTATCGTATATGTAGACTAATTGTTTGGAAAAGATTGGCGCTTTGCTTAACTCACTTCTTGCTTTATCACTATAATGTTCTACCGGTAGAGAATTTCTTAAATTATCGAATTGAAAGCCATAAAATATAAAAATTAAAATAAAAGCTATAGAAATCATAATTATGAGGTTCTTAATAAGCATTTTTGTATTAATTTTATATTTTTTTTGATAAACAGCGATGAGTCCTAAAATTATAAAAATGGGGATAAGCAGTATAGCTGTTATCTTAGATAAAAGTGCCAAGCCGAGAAATATTCCCGTTAATACCAAATGCTTTTTTGAAGGCTCTCTTATCAATTTCCAAAAATAATATATAGCAATAAAAAACATCATTGCAACTACAAAATCAGTTAAAAGCAAACTAGAATAAGCAATAATAGACGGATTGAATGAGTATAAAAATAATGCTATGAGCCCACTTTTAGCACCATACAATTCAGTTGCCCATTTAAATACATAAAAAGCCAATATTATTGATAAAAAAACAATAGGTAGTCTTGATAAGAATAATATTTTTTTGGGATTATGGCCTGAATGAAACATTACATCTTTACCTATTTGCCAACAATCATTGCTTTGCCAGATACTTTTATCAAATTTTAGAGGCAGCAAAAAAATACTTCCAATATAATAAGACAAAGGTGGGTGGTATACTAGCACATTATTCCTCATATTGCCTGTTTCAAAAATTGCTCTGCCAGCTCCAATATAACATCCCTCATCAGCTGTTAGAGAAGTCTGTTTAATGCTTATCAATTCTTGAACAACCATAACTAGTATCAAAATAATTATTATAACTAACTGGATTTTAGAGTATTTTTTAGATTTCATTAAACCGTCCCTTCTTAGTTAACCACATCAATTTGGGATATATTTAAATATATTACCATTTTAACTAAGAGTATGAAAATAATAGTAACTATACCGGCTTACAATGAAGAAAAAAGTATAGGTATTCTAATTAAAAAAATAAAAAACGTAATGAGTAAAGTTAAGCACAACTATCAAATTCTTGTTGTAGATGACGGCAGCAAAGACAACACTGCTTCAAATGCAAGAAAGGCTGGCGCTGTTGTTTATTCTCATCCCAAAAATTATGGTTTGGCGGAAACCTTCAAGACTGAAATTGCAAAGTCTCTTGAGCTAAAGCCTGATGTAATTGTGCACATAGATGCTGATATGCAGTACCAGCCAAAAGAGATACCAAAGCTTTTGGAAGAAATCAAAAATGGCTATGATCTTGTTTTGGGGAGCAGGTTTAAAGGCAAGATAGAAGAGATGCCTTGGATTAAGAGGTTTGGAAATATTGCCTTTTCAAAGGTTGTATCACAAATAACAAGCTTGCAGATTTCTGATGCACAAACAGGGTTTAGGGCATTCACAAGAAAGGTTGCTGAAAGCATACCGATAACATCAAATCATACATACACACAAGAGCAGATTATAAGGGCTGTAAAGCAGAAGCTTAAAATAAAAGAAGTGCCGATTTATTTTGCAAGAAGAAACGGCAAGAGCAGGCTCATACCAAACCCATTCAGCTATGCAATAAGGGCATGGATCAACATAATAAGAACATATAGAGACTACGAGCCATTAAAGTTTTTTGGGGTTATTGGGAGCATTATTTTTGGAATTGGAATATTGCTTGGGCTTTATCTAGTTTATTTTCAGTTTTTTGGGGGTGGCGCTTTTAGGCATTTGGGATTGATGATGCTTGACATATTGATTCTAAGCATTGGGCTGCAGATAATAATCTTTGGCTTTATCGCTGATATGAACAGGAAGTAAGATGAGAATACTAGTTCTTACAAGCATGTACACTGCAACTCGAGACATAATAGGAGAAGATTTTGGAAGGCAGACAAGGCTTTTCAGTTCATTAAAAAAATTTGGGCATGACGTAGATTTTTTTGTTGCCGACTATAAAAAATGAGCACAAAAATTTAAGGCTGCATGGAATCAATGTAATGATCAGGCCATTTGGAATTTTTTCTTTTTTAAAGTTTGTTTTTGAGCTAAGAAAAATTGTTAAAAAATAAAGAATATAATTTTCTTATATCTACTAGCAAGAGGATATGCGCAGAAAAATAAAAATACAATTAAAAAAAGGCAAGATAAACTACAGGAAAAATATTAAAAACAATACGTGGGATAGTATTGCTTATAGATTACATAAAATATTGGTGGATTTCTTGGAGAAAAATCCAATTTGATATTATCTTATTACCCATAAGGCAATTCCAAGTTAAGTGTCAAAACACGTAAATAACCTTCTTCTTCAAAAATTTTCGGACGCGGGCAGCTTTAGCTGCCTTTGTCCGGAGCGTGTA
>Ga0209541_10015032_pt1 | contig 11619 bp, 9 predicted proteins | sample RifCSPlowO2_01_FD_184027 | JGI IMG/M metagenome (GOLD analysis project Ga0209541, IMG submission 184027) | Groundwater microbial communities from Rifle, Colorado - Rifle CSP2_plank lowO2_0.1 (SPAdes) (version 2) | ecosystem: Environmental > Aquatic > Deep subsurface > Groundwater | place: Rifle...
TAATGATAACCCCCATTTCGCTCTTGAAGTATTATCATACTCCAATAAGCCTCTCCTTAAGGCAGATGTCCTGATTTCTGACTACTCCGGCATTGCATTGTCATACGCTTTTGGCACAGAGCGTCCTGTGCTGTTTCTTGATGTCCAAAAAAAGGTCAAGAATCCTGAGTATATGGAATTAAATATACAGCCAATTGAGCTTTCTCTTCGTTTTGAGATTGGCATAACATTGCCACCTGAACGCTTAGAAGATGTCCCAAAAGTGGTTTCTGCGCTCATAAGGGATGCGCCAAATTATAAGAACCGCATCTCAGAGCTGCGTGAAAAATATATCTATGCATTCGGGAAGTCTTCCCAAATAGGCGCGCAGCACATTATTTATGGATGTTTATAACACCAAAAATGGAAATAATAGAAATAAAGATTTATAAAGAAAGATGGAAGTAATAAAAAATACTGCACTAGATCATGCTACTCTCGCTTCATTTCGGGATCCTAGCGGATTTATTTTTTTTCAGAACAATGCATTATACAGGCAAATTAATATACCTTATAAGGGGGATTACAATCTTCTAATGAATTCAGGTCTTTACAATTCTCTTGTGGATTTAGGGTTAATGATAGCGCATGAGGAAGTGGATATTACCTATGCAAAATCCAATGAAGCTTACAAGGTCATTAAACCAGAGTTAATCCCATTCTTGTCCTACCCATATGAATGGAGTTTTAGCCAATTAAAGGACGCAGCTTTGGCAACACTTACTATACAAAAAAAAGCGCTTTTTTTTGGAATGACCTTAAAGGATTGTAGCGCATATAATATGCAATTTACAAATGGTAAACCAATTTTAATGGATACCCTTTCTTTTGAGAAATACACTGAAGGAAAGCCCTGGGTTGCCCCTTATAGGCAGTTTTGCAGGCACTTTCTTGCCCCTTTATCCCTTATGAGCTACACAAATATAGAACTTAATAGACTATCTCAAATTTATATTGATGGAATTCCTGTTGATTTGGCTAGCTCTCTTCTCCCATTTCATACATATTTTAACCATGCTTTATTCTACCACATACACATAAATGCCAAGCTTCAAAAGCACTTTGCCGATAAGCCAATCGACGCAGAAAAATATAAGATGGGTAAGAAGGAACTGTTTAAACTTGTAGATAAACTGGGGTCTTGTGTGGAAAAAATGAAATGGCATCCTAAAGGGACAGTCTGGGGTGATTATTATAAGGACCCTAATTATGCCAATTACTCTTCAGCTTCTTTTTATCATAAAAAGCAGCTGGTTGCAGAATTTTTAAAGAAAATCAATCCAAATACAGTCCTTGACTTGGGCGCAAACACCGGGGTATTTAGCCGCATTGCCAGCGATATGGGAATTTTAACAATAGCCTCTGATAACGATCCAGCTGCAGTTGAGAAGAACTATTTAGAATGCAAAAAAAATAAAGAAACTAATATTCTGCCCTTGCTTATTGATATAACGAACCCAAGTTCCAATATTGGTTGGAACAATGAAGAGCGTATATCCTTTTTGGAGCGTGGACAGGTTGATATGGTAATGGCTCTCGCTTTAATCCATCATTTGGCTATAACAAATAATTTACCCTTCGACAAAATTGCCGGCTTTTTCAGTAAACTATGCAAATCCCTCATTGTTGAATTTGTCCCAAAAAGTGATTCAAATGTTCAAAGGCTTCTTTCAAGAAGAGAAGATATTTTTCCGGATTATAATCAACAGGTTTTTGAAAAAGTATTTAGAAAATTTTTTAATATTAAAGAATCGCGAAAGATAATGGACTCAGAAAGAACATTATATCTAATGATAAAAGAAAGAGTTTAAATATTTGCAGTTTTTAAATCATGAAAATTCGCCGAAAGTGCCCTACTCAGCACTAAAGTGCTGAGTTTGACGGGCACTTTCTTTAAAGGCGAATTTTTAGGATACCGAAAAGGCTTCATCCCACAACTAAAGTTGTGGGTTTTCGCCTTTTCGCGTATAAACGAAATTTTAAAAATAAGGCTAAAAGAACCGAATCAGCGAGGTGCACAATATGAAAAAAATACTTTTGATGTTATTTGTTTTTTCTCTGGCATTTATTTTTAGCACTAATGCATTTGCATATCTCGATCCGGGGACTGGCGGAGTGATTATAGGATCTATTTGGCCCTTAATAGTCGCTCTTTTTTCAGCTATAGGCGCTTTTATAATAAAGTGGTTCTGGAAACCTATTAAAAGGGCATTTTCAAGGATTCTAAGAAGGAAAACTGATTAAATGAATAATATAAAACTTGCGGCATTTGCAGGATTATTGACAGGAATATTCCATGGACTAATTGACATAATAGCCAGGCTTTCTGCCTGGAGCTTTGAATGGTTTGAATTTTACCAGACATTGCTGCTGTCAATAATCTCTTTTACAGTCGGTTTTATCATACTTGGCGTTATAACCGAAATTGCTGTTAAAGTATTGAAGCTAAAACTCAACAAAAGCGCATACATCTCCTTTTACTTTGTTATGGCAGTTGTTGCCTTGGCACTATTTTATGCCGGCATTATTGTTAATCGCGTCCTTCTTGTGGAGCATGGCATATTGAGCCCAATTAAAATGGCAGCCAACATGCTCCTGATGGTTATTACTGGGTCAATATTTATTCTTCTTTTGACTAAGGGAAGGAGCTTAGTTTATAGTCTTACTTCATTTTTCGGAAGGCAAAAAATTAAAGCCATAATAAATGCATTAATCTCGGGCGTGATTATTTTTATCGTCATTTCATTATTCCTCGACATTTATTTATTAAATTACATCCCTGCTGGGAGAGGCAGCAATCAGTTAATTGAACAACCCAACATAGTATTAGTTTCATTAGACACAGTAAGGGCAGACCATCTAACCCCCTATGGTTACGAAGTAAATACATCCCCCAACTTGGACATGCTTGCACAAAAATCAGTAATTTTTGAGAACGCGATAACTGTGAGTATATGGTCTATTTTATCTCATGCAGCAATGTTAACAGGAAAGTACGTATCAAAAATCGATCCAGAGCATACAAACCAGGGCTTAAAGCCAGAGGAGAATTTGCTTTCTGAAATATTAAGAAAAAAAGGGTACAATACTGCGGGCTTTGTATCCGTTGGGTGGATTAAGGCAAAATACGGATTTGGCCAGGGTTTTGATATATACCATGACAGAATGGACTTCTTTGAATATGTGCAGATGTTTGACAGGTTTAGCATCAGAGAGACAATTTTTGCCTTTTTCCCCCTATATAAAAAATTTCTTGATACTGATAAGGAAAGGACCGCAAAAAAAACTAATGAACTGGCGTTTAAATGGCTTGAAAAAAATAAAGATAAGCGATTTTTTATGTTTCTTCATTATTCTGACGCCCATTCACCTTACACTCCTATTGAAAAATTCAGAGAATTATTTACAAATGACTCACGCACTCATAAGGAGCTGGAGAGTGAGATGAAGAGAACAAGCAAAAAAGTTAGGTACGGACCAGTTGATAAAAATTTGGTTGATTCCGCAATTAAGCTTTATGATGCTGAAATTTATAACAATGATTTTGAACTAAACAGGTTTATTAGCAAGCTGGAAGAATTAGGAGTTAAGGATAATACTATAATAATTATTGTCGCTGACCATGGCGAAGAGTTTTATGAGCACGGATTGTTTAAGCATGGAGGTACCTTGTATCAGGAAGTTATACACGTACCCTTAATAATCTATTACCCTAAGGAATTCAAGCCGAAGAGAATTTCCGAGACTGTTGGCACTATTGATATTGTCCCTACAATTTTAGATATCTTAAACATTGATATTCCCAAAGACTTAGATGGCGTTAGTTTGCTGCCCCTGATTACCAATAAAGGGCAGTATAACAGGGAATTCCTCAAATCAGAGGCATTTGAAGTACTAGGACAGGTATCAAGCCAGCAAACAGCAGTTTATCAAGGCGATTGGAAGCTAATAGAAGTTGGGGAAGAGTCTGAAACAATGCCTTCTGGATTATATAACCTAAGGGCAGACCCCAATGAGCAGAAAAATCTGTATGATATTTTCCCGCAGAAGCGGGAATCCTTGAAGAAGTATTTAACTAATGGTTCAGATTGATGCTGTATCAGTAAAATGTCGGAAATTTTTCACTAGTTTTCATCATTGGCCGCGTCCGATTCTATACAACGGAGTAGTGCTCAAAAACCACCCGTGATATTGGTGGTATTCCGAGTGTCAAAAACCACGTAATATGTTTGCTTATGTAATCATGCCACCCGTCTCTGACGGGCGGTTTTTGACAAAACATCTATTTTGCTATCCTGCTGTATAAGCCTTTCAGCTCTTGAATATCAATAATTTTCAGCAGGAATAATAAAAAGAGGTATATGAGGCCAGAGATTATTAATATCAGGGCAGACTCAATCCAAACATTTAGGCTAATAAACCTTTTCAGTAACGAGATTACAATAACAAAAATTATTCCGGCTATAACAGTTTTTCCCCATATTTTCACCGGAAAATCTATTTTGATATATCTTCTTATTTTAATCAACCCAATAGTCATCATGGTAAAGTAGCTTGCTGTTGTTGATATTGCAGCCCCTACAATCCCAAATAAAGGAATCATAATGAAGTCAGCCGTCAGATTTAACAATGCTGCTGAATAGACTATTATGCTGTTTATTTCAGGCTTTCCTATCCCAGAAAAAAAGCTTATGTTTATGACATACAATACTGCAAAAATCATTCCTATGCTAAGTATTTCTAGAGCACTGCTTGCAAGCACATAATCCTTTCCGTATAGAACTTTAATCAGCAGGTCGGAGAATGACAGCATCACCAAAGCAAGCGGGAGTATGACTATCATTGTGTACTTGTAAAGAGACTCTATGCCTTCTTTGATCAATGCATTTTCTTTTTTTACCCAAAGCTCAGAAGTCAATGGAAGCAGTATACCTGCAATGGACCTTGGAAAATACATAAGGACCTTTGCTGTTGGCAATGCTACATTGTACAAAGCCACAGAAGCCAATCCTGAAAAATATGTGAGCAACATGGTGTCTGTATAACCCAATATAACAATCCCCACTCCCGAGGCCATTACAAAAATGCTGTATCTCGAAATTTTTCTTATTAGTTTTCCTTCATAGGTGAATTTTGACTTCAGAAACCTTGGAAAAATTCTTCTTAGAAATATGAATCCGAAAACCGATATTATGATTATGGGTGTTATGACATATGCTGCAACAGGGGTTAAAATGCCGTAATTCATGGTTATCCCGGCCAGTATTATTGCAATTATAAGCAACATCCTTACAACATCAATGCTAGCAAAGTAAGTCATTTTTTTGAATCCCTGGAATGCAAATTGTAGCACCAAAACAAAGCTATCGAAGAAGAAAGCTATCGCCATCAATTTAAGGACAATATCTGCTTGCGGGCTACGGAAAAAACTTTGGCTTAGATAACCCGACAATGAATATATGCCTATTATCACTATTGTATTTGTCAGCAGTTGTATAGCAGATACATAAATAATTGAGCTTTTTATTTGATCATATTTTTTTTTATGCATAAACTCTGGAATGAACTTTGTTAGTGCTCTGTCAAATCCGATGCTTTTAAAGACGCCAAACATGCCAAGGAATGCGAAAACAGAGTAAAACAATCCAAAGTCTTCTATAGTGAGGTTTCTGGCCAGAATTAATCTCACAACATAGCCTAGAAATGCAGCCAGGACCGATATTATAAATACGGTTGATGCCCCCTTTACTGCTAATTTTGTGTAGCTCATTTTCTATAAAGACTATTTATTGATGTAATAAATAATGATTTCGTCTTCTTCAATTTCGCCCATTTCTTTTATTATTTCCCATTCTTTCGGGATATTCTCAATTTCATCAGGAAATATTAAATTTTCATTTGCTTCTTTTAGGTTCCTTATCATATGCCTGTTTATCACAGCATAAGCATTTTTAAGGTGCGTTAAATCTTCCGGATATTCCTTAAGCTCAAGCCTGTTTTCAAATTCTGAAATGTAATTCAGGGCTTGGAGTGATCGCGAGTCAATATAAATTGTCCTGCCTAATTTTTCTAACACTGGATACACCTGCCTTAAATCTCCTAATAAATTCCTGTCCTCCCTCAAATAAACTGTTCCAATGGACACCAACAATAATAGTATTAATGCTAGTGAAGTTATTTTATTCTTTACAAAATTTTTCTCCGAAAAAAAGTATGATAACAATAATATTGCAGGCATGGTTACAATTGCAGTGTACCTATCTTTAGCAAGGATGGGTATATACTGAGCAAGGCTTGCAGACCCAAAGCTTAAATACAATAAAAGAGGCACCATCCACATCATCATTACGTATGTGCTTTTTTTCTTTTTTATTATGAAATAAGCCAACGCTATGAATATAGGTGTGTAGAAATAAACAAGCAAATTATTGGTCAAAAATAGCCATGGATAATGAAATAAGCCTGTAGGAAAATCTAATCTGCCGAAATAGTTGTGCTGCGCAATAGATTCAACAAGGTACCGCTGGGAAATATGGATTCTGTAAAATGGGTCCCCCGTCACATTAAGGAATATTATGGCTTCAAGTATAAAAATTATTAAGACACCCAGCGGAACTAAAAAATATTCTTTCTTAACCCTTCTTTTGCATGCAATGTAAACAATGAAGAATAAAGCAATTAGCAGAGTGCTTTCCCTTATTAGGTACCCAATCCCTACGAAAATACCCGAAAACAAATAGCTCACTCCATATTTCATCTTACACTTCATTTCGGCATAGAGGAAAATATATACACCCAATGCCATGAAAAAAGCTGATGGCAGGTCAGATGTTAATTTTGTGGCGTAGACCACATCCAAGGGGAAAAATGACAATAAGAAAGCTGCCATTAGACCTATTTTCTCATTAAATAATAATTTCCCAAAATAAAATACTAATATAACGCTTCCAATGGACGTTAGCAACACAAAAATTACTGACGAAAAATCATTTATCCCTAATAATCTATAGGAGAGAGATGTTGGAAATATTAATCCTAATCTGGTAGATAACGTTAATGTACTATTTGGATCTATGCCTCGGCCTTCATTAATGTCATTAGCTGTCTTGCTGTATGCCAACGAGTCTGAAATCCCCATTCCGGAGAAGAAAATCAGCCTAAGAAACATGCCAAACAGGACTATAAGCAAGAGCAAAGTATACGTTTTTACAAATATTTTTTGTTTCATTGCTTATCACATACGCATTAAATTTTAAACAAGTATTTTTCACTGAAAAGTTTGAATAATACTTCGTCATCCGCTTTTCTCATTTTTTGAATAATCTTTCTTTTTCTCATTATTTTATTAAAATTAAAAAGAACCCATAATATAGCATACAATCTTGCAGCCGCTTCTATGGGGCTCAGTCTTATTAAGTCGCGGACAATCGCAACAAATCTCATCAAAAAGACATAGAGCTTTAATAGAATTATATTTTTTATTGATAAAGTTGTAAAAAAAGTCCTTAACAGGTTCCTTTCCATTAAGAAGGTAAGGTAATACGGCTTATGTATGCTTCTTGAAGCTGATCCTATATGATAGACTATGGATATCGGTATATAATATATTTTATACCCTAAAAGCCTTATCCTCATCCCCAAATCAACATCTTCCCCATAGAAAAAATAGTCATTGTCAAAAAGATAGCCGAATTTATCTATAAAACTTTTTCTTATCAATCCGGTTCCTATATAAGGTATTTCAATGGCGCCATTTCCTAAAGTATCGTCTTTGAAAGTCCCTGAATAAAAGGATTTTGAGAGCCATGTGCCGCCCAAATCCGTCTTATTTCTTTTGTAAAAATTGATGTATTTGGGGGTAGCTTGCGCTACTTCTGGATTTGTGTCGAGAAAATCTACAAGCTTGTCGAGCATGTCTTTTTTTAATTCAACATCACCGCCAGTAAAGAATATATATTCTGCTTTTGACTGCTTTATTGCGCGGTCATAGGCTGCAGTTCCAACATTCTTTTTTAGCTTAATTACTTTGGCATCTTTGAATTTTTTCTTAACTTTTTCAGGGCTTCCATCAGTGGAGCCGTTATCCACCAGAAATATGTCAAATTTATACTTTGTTTTTAGGTTTTTTATAGATTCAACTGTTTTAACAACAATATTGCCCCCATTAAGGGAAATAATGACAAAGGACACTTTAACTGCCATTTTTAAGTTCCTTTTCAAACTCCTTTATGCCCTGCTCAAATGAGTAATCAGGCTTAAAATTAAAGATATCGTTAAAATCTACTTTTATCTTAAAGGTTATGTATTTTTGATTCATAATTTTTGGAGTGTATTTAATATTGACATCTTTGTTAAAGGCTTTTGCCACTCTTTCCACAGTTTCTTTTACGCTCATGTTCTCTTGGCCGAGATTGCAGGTGATGTTTGATTTGCTTGAGCTTAATGCTACAAAAAGGGCTTTTATCACGTCTTTAACATACATGACATTTATGATGTTTGTCCCGTCCCCATAAACTTCAATTTCTTTTTTGTTATTAACACAAATATCATTAACAAGGCTCGTCATAAATTTTCTTTCAGAATAAGGCCCAAAAGCGCCGCCAAACCTTATTATCACATAATCTTTAATTTTGCCTGTTGAGGCATAGAATTTTACATACTGCTCTGCTGCAACCTTTGAGATGCAATAAGGCACTACCGGACTGAGCTTTGTTTCTGGAGTTACAATTCCTTTGTTTCCATCATAAACACCTGATGTTGACAAATATACAAGCCTGTTGACGCTTTCGCATGACTGCATGAAATTTAACAAAGTAAAAATTGTCAGCTCTGCATCTCTTTTCGGATTTTTCTTTGAGAGTGGAACGTTAACATTAGCTACGAGATAGAGGCAGCAATCAAACTTTTTCCCTATTTTCTCAAAAAGGCTTTTTACTTCATCCTCTTTTGTAAGGTCGCATTTGCACAGCTTTACATTTTTCAGGTTTTTTTCTTTTACAAATGATTCTATATCTTCGGAACTATGGTAAATGCCTATAATTTCTGTGTCTTTGGGAGCAAGCTCAAGAAAGTTTCTCCCAATAAAGCCTGAGCATCCTGCAACAAGAATCTTCATTTTTGGTTTTTGTACCATTCTATGGTCCTTTTAACGCCTTCCTCAAATCCTACCTTTGGCTTAAACCCAAGAATTCTCTCTGCTTTCTCTATGCTGGGTACTCTTATGTTTACTTCCGGGTATTTCAATTCCTGAAACTCTATTTTCGATTTTGAATTTGCCAGCCTTATTACAGTTTCTGCTGTCTGCAAGGTTGTAGAAGTAGCTTGAGGATTCCCGATGTTGAAAACTTCACCTTCTGACTTGTCGTTTGAAAATATTGATTCCAATGCATTAGTCATATCATCAATATAGCACCATGACCTTATCTGGCTTCCAGGCTCGTGTATTATGAGGGGCTCGTTTTTCAATGCCCTTACAATGAAATTATGTATTGCGCCTTCCCCTATCTGCCTTGGACCGTAGACATTGAATGGCCTTACTGAAGTGAATTTTATTCCATATTCCCTATGGTAGCTGTCAGCAAGAAACTCAGAAGCGAGCTTTGACATTGCATATACCCACCTTGGCTTGCCTATTGGCCCTAGAGTGGTCATTCCAGATTCGTCTGCCTGGTAGATGTTAGGTCCGTAGACCTCACTTGTCGAGAATACAATGAACCTTTTGACATCTTTCTTTCTGCATGCTTCCAATGCATTGTAGCTCCCAAGCAAGTTTATCTTTAATGTCGTAGAAGGCTTGCTTACAACAGTGGAAACTCCAGCTATTGCAGCCATATGGACGAAAATGTCTATATCCTCTATGCTTTTTTCCAGCGCGTCAATATCAAGCACATCCCCCTTAATCAATTTAAGGTTCTTATTGCCTTTATTCTTGCTGTATTCAAGGGCATTCCTGCTTAATGTATCAAACACCACAACCTCATTATTGCTTATGACTCTATCTATAAGATGGCTTCCTATAAAACCCGCTCCTCCGGTTATGAAAATTTTCTTGCCTTCAAGCTTCATTTTAGCGTGTTTTTTACATCAACAACCCTATTTCTTATTTTTATTAATTTATTCCTGTATTCCGGCAATTTGTTCATCACTATTATCGAGTCCATTTTTCCGAAATTGTTTAAATACTTCACATTAAAATTATTCTCAATCTCTTCTTTAGAGTACAATGGATCAAGGCCGTAGGCATCATACCCATTCTTCTTCAGCAGGCTTATCATTGCGATTGACCTTGAATACGCCTTTTCCTTAACCCCTTCCCTGTAGCTTAAGCCAATAATGCCTATTTTTGCATTCAATTTTTTTCCAACAATATCTTTTATTTTTCCAAAATAATAATTAACCATACCATCATTTAATGCCCTTGCAGTTTTTATTAATGGAACTTCCATTTCATTTATTAAAAACCATGGATATACAGGAATACAGTGGCCTCCAACATTTCCCGGCTCCAAGATATTGCAATATTCATGTTTTGCAGCCTCTTTCATCTCCCAGAAATCAACATTATAATGCTCTGCAACCCCGTACAATTCATTAGCCAAAGCTATGTTGACATCCCTATAGACACCTTCTGCGACTTTTGCAAGCTCAGCAGTCCTTGCGTTGCTTACTCTTATTGGCTTTGAAAACTTTTTATAAACTTCAAATGCCTTTTCCGTGCTTTCTTTGTTTATTCCCCCAACAACTTTCGGGAATTCCCTATACCTTGAGATTGAATAACCCGTCATGATTCTTTCGGGAGAGTAGGCAAGATAAAAATCAATTCCAGCTTTCAATTTAGAGCTTTTTTCAAGCGTATTTTTTACGAGGTTTTCTGTTGTTTCAATAGGGACCGTAGTTTCAAGAACAACAATGTCATTTTTCTTTAATCCCTCAGATAATGCTTCCAGGGCTTTTTTGATTATGGAAAAATCAGGTTTTTTGCTTTCGTCAATAAATAACGGAACTATAATAATATGGACATTGCATTGCTTTGCAGCATCAACAGCATCTGTAGTTGCTTTGAGCTTTTTTCCACCATGCTTTTTTATAAGCTCCTTAAGTCCTGGCTCTTCCTCTATCGGGTTAATGCCTTTGTTGAGCATGTCAACTTTTTTTCTGTCTAAGTCAACTCCTAGGACTTCTATTCCTGCATCTGCTATAACTGCTGCTAATGGTAGTCCTGCCTTTCCCAAACCTATAACGCTTATTTCCATTTTTGCAAAGTTAGTTTAATAGACTATCAGTTTAATATTTTATGAATTATTGATTCACATACTAACTACTTTATTATTCTTAGATGACTCTAAAAATTTCTGCGCTATTTCAAGAGCTTCCAAGCCATCTTTGCCCGTTACAGGAGGCTCTTTATTTTTTTTAATGCAGTCAATGAAGGCTTCCAGCTCGTTTTTCAGAGGCTCGCTTTTCTTTATGCCTATCTTTATCTTTTTTCCTTCCATGCCTTTTATGAATGCTTCGTTGTAATCAACGGATTTTGCTGCAAATTCCTTCTCGTAAAAATAAAGCTCTTGCGCAAGGTAATCG
>Ga0209541_10015033_pt1 | contig 11618 bp, 13 predicted proteins | sample RifCSPlowO2_01_FD_184027 | JGI IMG/M metagenome (GOLD analysis project Ga0209541, IMG submission 184027) | Groundwater microbial communities from Rifle, Colorado - Rifle CSP2_plank lowO2_0.1 (SPAdes) (version 2) | ecosystem: Environmental > Aquatic > Deep subsurface > Groundwater | place...
GTTTTCCTGCCGATGCCAGACGCGCGGGTAAGCAGGTCTGCCCTGCCCTCCTTGATCGCCGCGGTTAAGTTCTTCAGTTCCGCGACGTCCAGGATCGCGAGCGCGGACTTCGGGCCTACGCCGCCCACCGAAATTAACATCTCAAAAAAATCGAGTTCTTCGGTCTCGGCGAAGCCGTAGAGTTCAAGGGCGTCCTCGCGCATATGGAGGCAGCAGAAAAGCTTAATGGAGTCGCTCGGTGCACGGAGGCCGCCAAGCAGGCGGCGGGGCGTGAAGATTTTGAAACCCACGCCCCCCGCTTCCACCACTACGAACGTCGCGCCTTTTGCCGCAAGCCGCCCGGAGACGCTATAGATCATTCTTTCATTATAGAGGATTTGTGCGCTCGTCGCCCCCGCCCCCTTGCGTTTCCGCTCTGAGACGCTATACTAACTCCCGATTCCCAGCAGTTATCCTCCTCGTTCACGTGCCAATCACCCGATCAGCGAAAAAAGCGCTCCGCCAAAACCTGAGGCGGCGCGCACAAAACCTCTCACGGAAAGAGGCCGCGAAAAAAACGGCGAAGCTCTACCGAAAGCTCGTCGCGGACAACCGGCTTGAAGAAGCGAGCAAACAGCTTTCCCTTGCCTATAAGGCGCTCGATAAAGCGGCGAAAACGGACGTGATAAATAAAAATAAGGCCTCCCGCCTTAAATCACGGCTCGCTCAGCTTATCGCGAAATCAAGCAGGGCTTCTTCGTAATCCAGTTTTCCTGATTTGATCGCGGTGTCATACGCGGCGAACGTCGCGAGCTTTTCCGGCTGCTGGTAGGCCAAGATATTAAAAATCTTCCCTGCGGGCTCCCCTATCGAGAAAAGCTTCTCTAAGATCGCGAGGCGCTCCTCCGTATTCCACGACCTGAGACCGGTGACTAACTGCCAAAAATCCGGCCTCAACTCCACGTCGAGCGCTACAAGATCGGCTTTCTGGATCGTGCTCTTGCCGAGCGAACCGATCTTGGCAAGCTCGGTCGCAAGGCGCCATGTGTCATTTGCGTATACCCGCGCGAAAAACACGAGCGCGGCCTCATCAAGCGCCACGCCATTCTGCGCGGCTTCTTGTTTAATGAACGTCCGCCATTGCGCGCCTTCGAGGTGTTCGAATTTCTGAAATAAGACCGGTTTTTTGAGGAGGAAGCGGAACGCCTTGTTGGGCGCATCTTTCTCGGAAATAAGCAGGGTGGTGTCGCTGCGGCCGACCATGGATCGTATGTCTTCCGCGAGCTCTTTTGACGGGTCCTCGAGGGCGCCCTCAAGAACGGCGAGCCGCACCGGATCAAAAATAGACTGGTTCCCGAGAAAATCGTGGAGCGCTGCGGGCACCCCTTCGCCCGCGCAATCAAATGCGCGGATCGCAAGGCCGGAATGCTTTTTCCTGAATTCGGCGAGGAGCAACTGCTTCTTCTTCAAACGCCGATATTCGTCGGGGCCGTAAAGAAAAATTATCACGTCAGTATTCTATGGGGACTTCCTTTATGGGTACGAGCGTGGGGTCGGTCGGCAGGGTGAAATAGAACGTGCTCCCGCGCTCGAGCTCGGACTCCGCCCACATCTGGCCGCCGTGCGCGCGGACGATGTTCTTTGCGATGTAGAGTCCGAGTCCGGTGCCCTCGATCTTAAACTTCATCGCGGTGCTTCCCCGGAAGAATTTCGTGAAGAGCTTGTTCATCTGGTCCTCGGGGACGCCGATGCCTGTGTCTTTCACGCTCACCTGGAGGAACGGCCCCCGCTCCGACTTTTGGACGCCGACCGTGATCTGGCCGCCCGGCACGTTGTAATGGATCGCGTTATCCAAAAGGTTGGAGAGGACCATTCCGATCTTTTGGGCGTCGATCGCTACCGGCGGCACCGGTCCTTTGGGACGATCGAAATAGAGCTTGAGCCCGGCGCGCGTGATGTCAGGCATCACCGTCTGGAGGGCATTCTCAAGAAACTCAACGAGATTCACTTTCGTGAACTGGAATCCGAAACGTCCCTCGCTGATCTTCGAAATGTTCAGAAGGTTCTCGATAAGCGCGAGGAGGTGGCGGCTTGAGTTTGCGACGCTTTCGATAAGCGCCTTCGAGTTCTCGTCCGCGGGCGCTTTTTTCTCGCTCCGCAAAGATTCGATCGCCCAATTGATCTCGTTCACGGGGGTGCGGAGCTGGTGCGAGGCGACCGCGATGAACTCGCTCTGCGCCCGTATGAGAGAGAGCTCTAAGGTGCGGTTCCGTATGATCTTCATGAACCCGAGGAGCGCCCCTTTCTCGTCGGAGATGGGCGACGTCGTAACTTGAAGCTCCAGCGCGGGGTCTTCAAATGAGATGTCTACGACTTGGGGGTATTGACCCGCCGGCGAACGAGCGGCCATTGCGGGCGCGAGAGACGGGAAAATGACCTGGGTGAGGAGGCGCCATTCCGGCTTTTCGGCGTCCTGCGGTTTTATTTCGTGCCCCACCACCGCCTTTGCCTCAACGCCGAACAGCTTCTCGGCAGACGGATTAAAAAAAAGCACCCTGAAATTCCCGTCGTACGCCACGAACGCGTCTTCGAGGCCGCGGATAATGCTCCCCAGCTCGTTCCCCTGAAACGCGCTGTCTCGCTTGCTGCGCGCCGCCTCATAGGAGACCCTGAACGCGCTTACGCCCGCAAGGGCAAGAAGGGCTGCCGCAAAGAGCAGCGGCGTGATCGGCAACGAAGCCGACAGCATCACGCCGAAAACCCCCAGAAGGAGGACGAGGAGGAGCCAAAAAATCCTCATCTCCGCCGAGAAAGGGATCGGTGGCGCTGTTTGCGGGTCTTTGACGCTAGCCATATACAAGGCGGATCGGTCTTTCTCTAATCATACCCCACGAACCCGACTGAGAACAGCAAATTGTCGCGGATATCAAAAAATTTTCCCTTGCCGCGCTTGTTTGCCGCGTGTACCATTTGAGCGAGGGGCCGCGCCAGAGCCGTCCAGCCGCTTCATAAGGGTCTCAAATCCGAGTTCTCCAAAATATTGCCGTAGCCGCCCTTCGTCGCTCTTTACCTTAAATCCGTCAAGCGCCCCAACGGGAATAGGCACGTTCCGCTCGAGCGTCACGAGACTTTTTGAAAACAGGACTTGCTCGTGGAACGGAACAAGCTTTTCTTTTATTTTCTGGTCTTGGTCGGCGCGGGCATAGAAATTCTCGAGCGAGCCGAACTGCTCGAGGAGCTGCGCCGCGGTCTTCGGCCCCACCCCCGGGACGCCTTTCACGTTGTCAGACGGGTCGCCGATCAGGGCTTTGTAATCGGTAAGCTGGGACGGCTTGAGCCCGTACCGCGCGACGACCGCTTCTTCGCCGTACGTCACGGTGTCACTCACTCCTTTCCGAAACGTGCGCACCACCACCTTCTCGCCCTCGACCAGCTGCAAGGTATCCAGGTCTCCGGTCAGGATCACGACCCGCACTCCCTGCTCGCTGCGGAATCGCTCGGCGACCGTCGCAATAAGGTCATCTCCTTCGTACCCGGGCTTCTCAAGCACGCGTATGCCGAAGCGCGAAAAAAGCTCGTGCGCCTCGACGATCTGCGAAATGAGCGCGTCCGGCGTCGGCGGCCGCTGCGCCTTGTATGCCGCGTACCGCTCTTTCCGGAACGTCGGCTCCGGCCGGTCAAAGCATGCAACCGCATACTCCGGCCCGTCTTCCCGGACGATCTTGAGGAGGATGCTTGAGATCCCGTAGAGGGCTTGTACGGGGCGTCCGTCTCGCGCCGTAAGCGGCGGGAGCGCGTGAAAGGCGCGATGGACAAGGGCGTTCGCGTCAATGAGGAGAAGTGTTGCGGAAGAAGATTCAGGCATGGTCGCGGATGACGATCTTTCGTTCGTCGGGGTCCTTTTTATGCGCAAATGAAAGGCGGATGGCGCGCGGGGGCAGGATGTTTTTTATCTTATCCGCCCACTCGATAAGCACAAGGTTCCCGGGGTCGGCAAAAACCTCCCGGATGCCGAGGGCCACAAAGTCCTCCGGACGCTTCGTTCGGTACGCGTCAATATGGAACACTTTCCGGAATTTTTTTCCGCGAAGCGGGGTCCGGCGCATGAGAATGAACGTGGGGCTCGCGGCGCGCGCGCGGACCCCGAGCGCCCTGAAAAATCCCTGGACGAACGTGGTTTTCCCGCTCCCCAGCTCGCCGGCCAAGGCAAGCACGGTCGCATGCGCCCGCCTCCGCTTTTCCCGGAGCAGCGCTCGCGCAAGCGCCCCGCCCAGGACCTTAGTGTCTTCCGAAGAAAAGCTGTGATAGATTTTCATTTCGTTTTATGAAGAAGAGAGCGAGAACGGCAAGGGCGGCCGCGCACACGAAAAGAAGCAGTAGAAATTCTCCGGAGCTGAATGCGGGCTGGAGCGGCGCGGCGGCCGGATAGTCGTTCGCGAGGAGCGCCGTGTGCGCGGCGCTATTCGCTTCTCCCGGCGTAGGGTCGGAGAAGATGAACCGGTCGCCCATTCGGCTCACGCTTTTCCCTTCGGGGGCGCTCCCTAAAAAACTCGCCTCGTGGACCAACCTGCCTTGCGCGTCCACAAGGACAAGGCGTTCGCCCTGGTTGCGGAGCGTAAGCTTCGTTTCGCTCCTCCGAAGCACGAGGTAATCGCCCGCGCCGATGGCGCGGCTCCCAAGGACGAACGCCTTGCCGTTCCCGCTCTGGAGCGCCCAGCCGTAAAGGCCAACGGCTTCCACGCCGTCATTCCAAAGTTCGACCCATTCTCCTTCGATGTCCGCGCCGGATGGATTCGGAAGCCACTCGTTGATGAACACCATTCCTCTTAGAGGAGTTCGCCCGGCCGCTTTATGCGCAGGTGGTCGTAGGCGGCAGGAAGCGTCATCCTCCCCGCCGACGTCCTCTGGATGAACCCGAGGGTCATAAGATACGGCTCATAAATGTCCTCGATCACTCCTTTGTCTTCGGAAAGCGCGGCGGCGAGCGTCCCCAGCCCCACTGGCCCGCCGTTGAATTTCTTGATGATCGTCTCAAGAAGCCGCCTGTCCTGCGGTTCAAGCCCTTTTTCGTCGATGTCGAGGAGCTCGAGCGTCTTGCGCGCCACGCCCTCGTCCACCGTATTCCCTCCCTGAACTTGCGTGTAGTCCCGCGCGCGCTTCAGAAGCCGATTCGCGACCCGCGGCGTGGCGCGGGCGGCTCTCGCGAGCACGTCGATCGCCCCGTCGCTCACCTCTACTCCAAGTATCGAAGCGGAACGGACAAGGATCGACCGGATGTCGGCGAGATTATAGTATTCGAGCCGGAATGTCGCACCGAAGCGCGACCGCAGAGGGTGCGAGAGAAGGTTCTCGCGCGTGGTCGCTGCGATGAGCGTAAACGCCGGCAGGTCCAGGCTTAGGCTGCGCGCCGCAGGGCCCTTCCCCACCATGAGGTGCAGCTTCCGTGATTCCATCGCGGGGTAGAGCACCTCTTCGATCATGCGGTTGATGCGGTGGGCCTCATCGATGAATAGTACGTCGCCCGCCTCGAGGTTCGTGAGAAGCGCGGCGAGGTCTCCGGTTTTCTCGAGCGCGGGGCCGGACGTAGTCCGGACAGGCGCACGGAGTTCGTTCGCCACGAGATATGCGAGCGTGGTCTTGCCCAGGCCAGCTTGGCCGCAAAAAAGAAGATGGTCCATCGCCTCCTTTCGTTTTTTTGCCGCCTCAATGATAATCCGTAAATTCTTTTTTATCTTCTCCTGCCCGACGTACTCCCTCCATTGCGCCGGCCGGAGCGCCTGGTCGATGTTTACGTCTTCGGTTGTGGTCGTTGGCGGGTTGTGTCGCATGTAGTGTTATGTGGCGTACGGTTTTGCGGGATATTGACAAAATATTGTTTTTATGCTAGCATTCAAAATGATAGCGAAGTACTCGCCTCACACCTGGGGGCAGGAATTATTTCAGATTCTAAGGACGGTTTGGTTTCGGCGAAACCGCTCCTCAAAATAATTCTAACCTCTTTGTACTTCTCTTACAAAGAGATATTCTATTTCCCTGTTATGGGGATATAGCCCCCAGATGTGAAGCGGGTATTTTTAAAAGAGCACGCCGGGTTACCAGGATATCGGCCCCGTGATCTTCTCCACCTCGTCAAAACTCGTCTCCCCTTGGAGCACTTTCAAAATTCCGTCCTCCTGCATCGTGACCATTTCCTGTTTCTCGGCGAGCCGCCGCAGCGCCACCTCGGACGCTTCCTCCAGTATGACCGCCTCGAGTTCTGGCCCGGCGACAAGAAATTCGAAGATGCCGAGTCGACCTTTATATCCCGATCCGTTGCATTTCACGCATCCACCCGCGGCGTAAACAGCTGTCTTTTTATACGCGTCGCGCCGTACGCGGCGGGGAAGCTTTTTTATGAAGTTCTCTATTTTGCGCCCGAGTTCGGTTTCTCCCGCAGCCGCTTTTCTGCACTCCCGGCATAGCTTGCGCACGAGCCGCTGGGCGATCACGAGGCTGAGGGCCGGGCCAACGGTCGCCGCTTTCACTCCCAGATCGATCAGGCGGGGAACCGCCCCGATCGCGTCGTTCGTGTGAAGCGTGGAGAACACCAGGTGGCCCGTGAGAGAGGCCTGCATCGCGATGTCTGCGGTCTCTTTATCGCGTATCTCCCCCACGAGGATCGCATCAGGGTCTTGCCGCAGAATGGCCCGCAATCCGCCGGCAAAGCTGTAGCCGACGTCCGGGTCCACCTGCGTCTGCTCAACCCCTTCTATCCGATATTCTATCGGGTCTTCTATGGTGATGATTTTTATCTCCGAGCTCACGATCCTCCTGAGAAACGCGTAGAGGGTCGTGGTCTTCCCGGAGCCGGTTGGCCCGGTGTTTAAAATGAGCCCGTTCGGCTTAAGGAGCTCCCGCTCGACGATCGCGAGGTCGTCCTCGCGGATCCCGAGGCCCGAGAGATCGATCTGGATCGTCTCGGGGTCCAAGATCCTCATCACGATGGTCTCGCCGAACTCCGAAGGAATAATCGACACGCGGACCTCGATCTCTTTCTTTTGAAGGTCGATGGTAAACCTCCCGTCCTGCGGTTCGCCGCGGATGTTGATCTTCAACCCGGATAAGAGCTTGATCCGCGACACGAGGCCTTCGTAGTTGTGGGCCGGCAAATTACCGAACGCGTCCTGCAGGATGCCGTCGAGACGAAAACGTATCTTCGCGTGCTCCTCTTCGGCTTCAAAGTGAATATCTGACGCGCCGTTCGCAAGGGCACCCGCGAGGACGATCTCGAGGAGGGCGGTGACGGATGTTTTGGAAAAATCGAATTTCTGGAGTGCGTCGCGAACCGCCTGAAAGCTCTTGAGGCGTCCGAGAAACTCTTCGAGCTGCTTCTGCTCGATGCCTACTTTCCCGGTGATCTCTTTGAGCTCCCCGGCAACGAATTTATAAAACCGCCACGCCTCTTCGAGGCTAGAGGGCGAGGCCATAAAGAGCTTTACTTCGTATTTCTTCTCTTCGAGGTCCCGGACGATTTTTTTAGTAGCGGCTGATTTCGGGTCGCGCGCGGCGAGCGCAGCTTTTCCGGGCTTTATTTCCAGGGCGACCACTCCGGCTTCCCTGGCCTGTGCCTCGGGAACGAGCTTGACCGCTTCAAGAGAAACAGGCGTCCTTCGCAGGTTCACGTACGGAAAACCGCTGCGGCTCGCGCGGCGTTCTGTGTCCCGCTCCTCGCCTTCGCGCCTGATCTGAACGAGCTTTTTCTCGATCGGCGTTTCGTTGGACGTTGCGTTCTGGGGCATACGAGATGAGTCGCGCGCTGTTTTACTCACGCGATCGTTATATGGAAAAGTGTATGCCCTCTATGCGCAGATGGCAAGCAGTACCGTGCGCATAACGGACGCTGCGCGCGACGGAACTTGACTTTCTCTATATAAAGGGATATAATACAACCAGGACGTTGACCTGATCCGCGGCAAACGCCGCAGGAGGAATACCATGAAGCGCACTGTTTTTGTCGTGTTGCTTCTTTCCTTTGTTCCTGCGCAGCAGCTTGCCGCGCAAGGATTTTGGAAAGAGCTTGGGAAAGCCGTACTCGGCGGGCTGCCGCGGGTTGAGTTCCCGGCCGTGGAGCAGCTCACCGGCGCAAAAGTTCTTGCGTCGGCCGACGGCGTGAATCTCGAGAAGTACAATCTCGTGGTCCGCAATGGCGCGCGGATTGCTGCGGTCGCAAAGATCGTGGCGTTCGACAAGGAGCTTGGGCTGCTCGGGCCAGGCGGGGTCGTAGTGGACGACCGCCGGGCGCAGTGGCTTGATGAGGAAGTCCCGGTTCTCGCGTTCTATTACGAGGACGCGGGAGGCGAACTCGGAAAGTACATCGGGCTCGCATGGGGAAAAGCACGGTTTACGCCAAGCTATCCCTCGTCTCAACCGCTCACGTTTGAACTCGAGCGGATCCTCATACCAGACGGCCAGTGGTTCTATGGCTCTGCATACGGAGGGAATCCCAACCTCCCGTTGCCAGTAGCCAGTATGCAGAACCAGATTGTGCATCTGCCGCGCAAGTGGTGGAATGGCACAACCGGTATGCAGCTCGGCAACGGGTCCCTGTTCCACGCGCGGGTTCGCGTGAACGGCCATGTTGTGGCATTCCTCGCGCCTGAAGGCGGGTTCAGCTACGTGGAGTGGAAAGTTCTTTCTGGTTTTGGGCCCATCCGCTCCGTCCAGCTGGACTGGCTTCAAGAGGTGAGTCCAGGACAGTTCCTTTTGGTTCGGAGCCAGGACCTCCAGTTCCCGCTTTCCTCGTGGGGAGTGCGGGGAATCCAGCTCGTCATAGGGCCGCCGACGTACGGCGCTGCCCTCTACTGAAATCTTGCGGGGAAGACACGAACGTCTTCCCCGCAACTCGTTTTTGCGGGGAGAATTTTTATGTATAATACCGACGGAATACGCACATGTCAGGACACTCGCACTGGGCAGGCATCAAGCATCAAAAAGGAATTGCGGACCAAAAGCGCGGGAGGGTGTTCGCGAAGCTCTTGGCCGCGGTCGCCGCGGCTGCGCGGGGAGAGCCGAACCCGGAATTCAACCCGCGCCTGCGCGCGGCAATTGAGAAAGCGCGCGAGCACATGGTGCCCGCAGAAAACATTGCCCGCGCTATTGCACGCGCGTCAGAACCCGGGCAAAGCGTAGAAGAACTGACTCTTGAGGCGTACGGGCCCGGCGGCGCGGCGATCCTCATCCAGGCCGCGACCAACAACAAGAACCGGACGATCGCAGAGGTAAAAAAGATCGTGAGCGACAACCACGGAAAATGGGCGGAACCGGGAAGCGTCCGGTGGGCGTTCGCGCCGGCCCAGCCGGGCGGCGAACGGAGGGCGAAATTCCCGCAGCCGCTCGGAGCCAAAGACCTCGTCCGCCTCCGCGCGCTCGTCGGCGCGCTTCTTTCACACGACGACGTCCAAAAGGTTTTTACCAGCGCGGCACGGCCATGATCATTCTGGGAATTGATCCGGGCACCCGCCGCATCGGCTACGGACTTGTTCGCGCGGAAGGAAGCGTACTTCACTTCTTGGCCGCAGGAATTCTTACGATCAAGAGCAGAGAAGATCTGGGCGCGCTCCGCGAGACAAAACAAGGCGTCGACGCGCTTATTCGGAAATGGAAGCCCGGCGTGCTCGCCATTGAAAAGCTGTATTTCGCGAAAAACAAGAAGACGGGGCTTGCCGTGGCGCACGCGCGCGGCGTTATCGCGCTCTCCGGACTCGAGCGCGGCCTCGAGATCCGCGAGTACGCCCCGAACGAAGTGAAGGCGAATCTTACGGGGTACGGGTTTGCGGATAAAAAAGCCGTGCTGAAGATGGCGCGGCTTATTCTCTGCGAACCGCGCCTTAAAATAATTGACGACGCAAGCGACGCCCTGGGGATCGCCATTGTTGCAAGTCGTGCACAAAACAGGGCTTGACAAGAGAAGGGGGTACCCTATACTTTTCCCAAAAGAATAAGAAATGAGCACGCGTCTTCACGAATAATTAAAGAAAAGGTCGGCCACTATTTGATAATTCATGTTGAACGAACAGGAGCTGCGCCTCGCCCATCGCGGCCTGAGCGACGAAGAGGATGCCGAGGGGGGGTTGCCGCCGGACGAAGGAGGCGACGGGGAAGAAAAAGAGGACGACGAGGAAGAAGAGGAACCCTTGGAATAACGCGCTTCAATAATTTGTCACGCAACCGCCCTGACCCCCTAGATGGATCAGGGCGGTTTTGCTCTCTGTGGCGCCGTGGGGGACTTGCTGTTTCCCGTTGTTTCTGTCCATAATGAATCCGTACAAACAAAGAACGCAGAAAGTGACAGATGAAAAAACTTATCAAAGGGCTCACTTTTAGGACTATGATAAAAATCGCCGGCGGCGGCGCGCTCTTCGCGCTCGCCCTCGGCGCCGCGGCTGTGTTTGTGCTCTCTAAAGACCTCCCTTCGGTTGAACAGATCGACACGCGGCGCATCAGCCAGTCAACTAAAATCTATGACCGCGACGGAAAAGTGCTGCTCTATGAGATCGCCGCAGGCCAGAAGCGCACCGTGGTGCCGTTTGAAGAGGTTCCGCAGGCGCTCAAAGACGCAACCGTCGCGGTTGAAGATGAAGAATTTTATACCGAGCCGGCGTTCGATTGGCGCGCGATTATCCGGGCGCTCCTCGTGAACATAAGCCGGGGGCGCGTGCTCCAGGGAGGGTCTACCATCACCCAGCAACTCGCAAAAAAAGCATTCCTCACCGACGAGCAGACGCTGCTGCGGAAAGCGCGCGAGCTCATCCTCGCGATCCACCTTGATCGGACCTATTCTAAAGACCAGATCCTCGGGTTTTATTTGAACGAGGTCCCGTATGGGCCGACGATCTACGGCGTGGGCGCGGCGAGCAAGGCCTATTTTGACAAATCGGTGAGCGACCTTTCCTTGGCCGAGAGCGCGCTCCTCGCCGCGCTCCCCCGTGCGCCAAGCTATTACTCGCCATGGGGAAGCCACACCAAAGAATTGATCGCCCGCCAGCAATTTATCCTCAAGAAACTGTCTTCGCTGGGGAAAATCACCAAGGAACAGCTGGATGGCGCGCTCGCAGCCAGGCTCGAGTTCCAGCCGCAGGGACCAGGGCTCAAGGCGCCGCATTTTGTGATCGCGGTCCAGGATTATCTCGTGAAGAAATACGGCGAGGACTCCGTGCGCACGGGCGGTCTCGTCGTAAAGACGACGCTTAATTGGACGCTGCAGGAGCTCGCGGAAAAAGTGGTCCGCGCCGGCGCGGAGCGGAACGAAAAACTGTACCAGGGGAAGAACGCGGCGCTGGTCGCAGAAGACGCAAAAACGGGCGAGCTTCTTGCCCTGGTCGGCTCGCGCGATTATTTCGACATAGAGAACGAGGGGAACTTTGACGTTGCTACGCTGGGCCTGCGCCAGCCGGGCTCTGCGCTGAAGCCGTTCGCGTATCTCACCGCGTTTGAAAAAGGATACACGCCGGAAACCGTTGTGTTTGACGTACCCACGGAGTTCGTCTCTAAAAATCCGGACTGCCCGGTTGTCCCTGATTTTTCAAAAGACGACCCTGACTCGCCGTGCTTCCACCCGCAGAATTTCGACGAACAGTTCCGCGGCCCTGTGAGCCTGCGCC
>Ga0209541_10015035_pt1 | contig 11618 bp, 15 predicted proteins | sample RifCSPlowO2_01_FD_184027 | JGI IMG/M metagenome (GOLD analysis project Ga0209541, IMG submission 184027) | Groundwater microbial communities from Rifle, Colorado - Rifle CSP2_plank lowO2_0.1 (SPAdes) (version 2) | ecosystem: Environmental > Aquatic > Deep subsurface > Groundwater | place...
CGAGATGAAAATCACTGACGGCAAGGATTTTTTCTTTCACGAAATACAAACCAAGGTCAACAATTTCAATTCCTTCAGCGATTTTCATTTTTCGTCACGCTTTGCCTTCTGCCCAATCTTTGCCAGCACCATGTTGTGCATCCTTCTGATAAATTCAAGCCTGTCTTCGCCGCGCATGATGTCAGAATAGCCGCGGGCAATCAAGTTCAGCGCGAACGGCGACGGAATCTGTGTCTGAATTTCTTTAATCGTTGTATCGCCGTTTTTAATCCAGTCCAAAACCTTTTGCGTGTTTCTTATGTCCATCAAATCTTCCAAGACCTCGCGGCGCGCTTCCTTGAGAATTGGAAAATCATTTGAAATCCTTTTGCATGCATTAATCAAAATCTGTGATGAGACTTGTTGCCTGCCAACCGCTTTCCGTTGGCCTTTGTAATTCCTGATTATCAAGAGCGCACGCCCTGCGCAGTGCCTGAACCTTCGTTTCATGATATCTGTCTTATCAATGGCAAGCTCGAGCAGCTTCCGCAGGTCTTCTTTTTTAATTTGCATCATTGCATACTGCCAATTCAGCCGTTGCGTTGACATGAAATAAAAATTCTGGTCCGTAATTGAAATTAAAATATTCGTATGATAAAATTTTGACAGGATGTATGCAATCGCGCGTGAGAGCGCGTCATTAACGCGCCTGCCAAAGCACGAATGAAATATCAAATGATGCTTGCCTTCAAAAAATAAATCTTCAACTAAAATTCTTTTGTCAGTCGGTATTGCTGCGTATTCAAACTGCTCGCGAAAATATTCATAAATTGAATTTGCAGTGTTTTCGTCAATGTACAGATATTCCTTTACAAAATTAATAATTTCTTCCTTCGGCTTGTATTTGTTATATTTTTCTTCCATTAACCTCCTGAACTTCTGGATTGACATTGCCAGGTCGAAATTTAGCGGAAGCATGTCGCTGAACCATGATGGAATAGTTGGCACTCTGCCCGGCGCAGCAGAAACCTGCGCAACCATGCCGCGGCTAAATTCGTATCTGTAGGTAGTGCCACCCAAAACAAAAATATCGCCTTTCTTCATACGCACTAAAAATTCTTCGTCAATTTTTCCAACAACGGCCTCGCCAAGCTTTACCAAAACGTACGACTCATCAGGAATTGTTCCGATGTTTGTTGAATACAAGACCCGCGCAAGTTTGGATCTCCTGCCAACCATTCCGGTTTTTTCGTCATGCCATATTTTTCCGTAAACATGTCTCAATTCAAGTTCTGCATAATCACCGCACAAATATTTTATGACTGACATAAAATCGTCCTTTGGTAGATTTTTGTAGCAATAGCTGCGCCGCACAGTCGAAAAAATATTTTCAATATGTTCTATTCCCTCAATTGCAATTCCGTAAATGTGCTGGCTCAATACATCTAAACAATTTTGCGGAATTTCTATTTTATCAATTAATTTTTCTTTTGCACACTTTAAAATTATGCAGTCCTCAATCAAATCATCTCTGTCCGTAATCAAAAATCTGCCTTTGATGCCGTCGTGCAGCCTGTGCCCACTCCTGCCAATGCGCTGCAAAGCTCTTGAGACAGATTTAGGCGAGCCGAGCAGGACAACCAAGTCAACGAAACCAATATCTATTCCGAGTTCGAGGCTTGTTGAGCAAACTACGCACTTTAGCTCGCCATTTTTTAGTTTTTGTTCTGTTCCAAGGCGCAGCTCGCGCGACAAAGACGAATGGTGTGCTTCAATATTATTTTCATACTGCTTGCCATATCTTGTGCGCAGATTGTGCACGACACGTTCAGTTGCCGCGCGCGTGTTTGTAAAAACTAAAGTTGTCTTATGCGACTGAATTAAATCATGCAACTTTTGGTAAGTTGCTTTTTCCATTTCGCTTTGCGTAACATTCATGACATTTTCCACTGGCGAAATGACATCTAAGTCGAGCTTCTTCAGATATTGCGCGTCAACAATCAAACACTGACGTGGTGTGCTGTCATATTCAAATCCCACCAGAAACTGTGCAACTTCTTCAAGCGGCGAGATTGTCGCAGATAAGCCGATGCGCGTGAACGGGCCGGCAAGGTTCTGCAATCTCTCTAAACTTAATGACATATGGACTCCGCGTTTCCCTGAGGCCAGCGCGTGAATCTCATCAACGATAAGCCATTTCACATCACGCAGTTTTTCCCTGAACTTCGGAGCAACCAATAAAATTGCTAAGCTCTCTGGCGTTGTGATTAAAATGTGCGGTGGCTTGTCGCGCATCTTTGATTTTTCATATTGTGTTGTGTCTTCTGTGCGCACAAGAACCCGAATACCAAATTCTTTTTTGTTCGCAGTTTCGATTTCTGACAGCGGCTCCAATAAATTGCGTTTGATGTCATTGTTCAAGGCTTTTAATGGAGAAAGGTAAACGCAATAAACTTTGTCATCGAGTTTTCCTTTTTCCGACAAATTCATCAACTCAGAAATAATTGCGGTAAACGCAGATAAAGTTTTACCGGAGCCAGTCGGCGCGGAAATTAAAGTATTTTTGTTATTGTGTATGTTTACGATTGCCCCGCGCTGCGGCGGGCTGAATGATTTGAATTTTCTGCGAAACCACTGGCTAACCAGAGGGTTCAGGACAGAAAATATTTCCTCGTCACTGTGCTGTTTTACTGTTTGTAGTTCGGGCATTTTTGCTGTTGCAATTAAATTTTCCCAACTGCGCAATTTGATTTGTTCGGCTCGGGCGGATACTGTGGCAATTTAAGTTTAAAAGGATTGCAGTAAAGTGCCGCACTATGTAATTGGCACATTAAACCAGCTTCTTGCCGTCTTTGTCAAAAACATGGATGCATTGCACCGGGCAGGCCTGCGCAGCGTCTGTGTTTATCTGCACTTCTTCCTGAGGAATTTTTAGTTCAAATGTTTTATCGCTTTGTGTTGCGCCAACCAAGTCTACTTTGCCATCGCCATTCATCTTCCATGACTTATTGCAGACTGCCTCGCACACGGCACAGCCAATACAAATTTCGCGCTCATGAACAATTTTTGGTTCCATGATTTCTGATTAGCAAGCTATTTTTTAAAACTTCGTATTTTTATCAGACAGTAGTCAGGCAGCAGCCAGATTTAAATAATACTTTTTGTTATCAAATCCATGCAACGCATAATCCTCCACATTGACTTGGATTACTTTTATGCGCAGATTGAGGAAGTCCTCAGCCCACGATTGAAAGGCAAGCCCGTCGCCGTCGGCGCAGACCCGAAAGGCGGACGCGGCAGGGGCGTGGTCAGCACATCAAACTATCTGGCCCGCAAGTTTGGCGTTAAGAGTGGCATGCCCATTGCAATTGCATACCGCAAGTGCCCTAATTGCGTATTCCTGCCGGTGCGTATGGATTTATATATCAAAACATCTGTCCGCATTATGAAATTGTTTGAAAAATACGCTGGCAAATTCCAGCTGGGCGGAATTGATGAATGTTATCTTGACGTAAGCGAACGCTGCAAAAATTACGAACAGGCGAAAAAACTTGCGGAGAAAATAAAAAATGAGCTAAAAGAAAAAGAAAACCTCACCTGCTCAATTGGTGTGGGGCCTAGCAAACTAATTGCGAAGATTGCAGCAGGCCAGCAAAAGCCGGATGGTGTGACTGTAGTCAAACCGAACGGCATAAAAGAGTTTTTGAAAAAACTTTCTGTGCGCGAGCTGCTGGGTGTGGGGCCTAAAACCGAAGCGGTTTTGAACCAGACGAATATTTTCACTGTTGGCCAGCTTGCCAAGGTTTCAAAAGCAGCGCTTGTTGACGCCTTCGGTAAATTCGGCTTCACATTGTATGATGAGGCCCGCGGGATTGATGAAAGCCCTGTTGAGGAATCAGGCGAGATAAAATCAATTGGCCGGCAAGTTACATTTGAACGCGACACAAAAGATAAAAAATTAATTCTCACAACGCTTGATGAAATTATTTCTGACGTGGTGCAACAACTCAGCGCACTAAAATTAAAATATAAAACAATTACAATCAAAGTGCGATATGAAGATTTTTACACAACATCTGCGGCAAAGTCGCTGAAAATCGCCATAGGCGACGGGAAAACTGCATCTGAAGTTGCGAAGGAATTAATTGTGCCGTTTTTATCGGACGAAAGAAAAATAAGGCTGATTGGGTTTTCGGTTTCAAGTTTGGCTGCTTAAACGAAATCACCTGAAACCCGTGCTTTTCGACTTCTTCTTTTGTCCACGGGCAGAAATCTTTTGTTTTTATTACAAATGTAACTTCCTTTTCCAAAGTTCTGCCAGTATATTTCTTAGTTTCGGGCTTCCACTCGCGCAACACTAAGACATCGCCGGGCTTGCAATTGAAATCCCCAAGCCTCAGCTCAAAACTTTTCCTGCCGCTCAGTATGGCTTCGAAATATTCTGGCCAGACTTTCTTTTCGAGCTTCATATGCGCCTATGGATGCGCAAAGTTTAAAAAGTGAAGGCTGTGCCAAACTACCGGAAGGACTGTAATTATGCTGGCAAATGGAAAGTGGATTGTAACCGAAGAGGATATCCAGAAAAATATAAGCAAAAAACTTCTCTTAGTAAAGAAACACCCTGTCCTCGACTATTTTATTTATAATTACTCGCAGAACGCAACAATGCCGAAGCAGTTTGATGAAGTTTTATCAGAAGCCCGTGGCATGATTGTTGATTCACAAAAAAATATTGTGGCAAGGCCTTTCAAAAAGTTTTGGCATACTGATCAGACTCAAAATCTTCCGCAGGAAACGCCGCGCATATTCCGCAAATACGATGGCTCGCTAATTATTTCTTACGATGAAGCTGGCAAGCCTGCAGCAGCATCCAGAGGTTCTTTTGACTCGCCGCAAGCCATTTGGGCGACCAATTGGCTGCGCGAAAGGTACAAACTCAATGACTTTGTTCAAGGGCACACCTATTTGTTTGAGGCTATTTACCCAGAAAACAAAATTTTATCGCGGCTTGTTGGCGACTACGGCGATTTTTCAGGGCTTGTGCTGCTCGCAGTTGTTAACATCGAAAATGGCAGCGAGATGGATTTTACTAAAGAAGGAGAACGGCTGGGAATAAAATCCACGGAGGTATTCGATTTTAATTCCATTGAAGATGTTATTGCGCACGTAAAAAAAGACACCTTCCACGAAGAAGGCTTTGTCGCGTATTATCCATCTACCGGATTGAGAGTTAAAATTAAATCCGATCATTACGAATTCCGGCACAGAGTTGCAGCCACATTAGATGAGAAACATTTATGGGGTTGGTTTAAACGCGGTTACAGCGCAGAATCACTACACGACTTATTGCCTACGGAGAAACGCACGTTGGTTTGCGAATATCGCGATAGGCTTTTCGCCAGGCAGAAAGACATGCTCGAACAAACTAAACTATTTGTAGCTAGCATAAACAAAGATTTCGGCAGGCCTGAACGCGATAAATACATTACGGCGCACGCAAATTATCCCGCACTCGCTTTAGCAGTGGCGGATGGCGAAGATACAGCTAAAGCCCTGTGGACACTGACGAAACCAGAGTAGTTTTATAACTGGCAGTCCGCGTAGTTAAAACAACATGGCCGACAGAATTCCAGAAGTTGATATCGCTCGCGGCTGCGCAATCGTGCTAATGATAATTTCAAACTTCGTGACAGACTTGCAATACTTTTTCAATTACTCTGGCCACGAAACATTTTGGTACTGGTTCGCGCGTGTTACTGCATTTATGTTTATATTTTTGGCGGGAATATCATTGGTTTTGAGCAATAAACGTTCAGAATACGAAAAGAAAGATAATTTTATCAAATATCTCAAGCGCGGATTATTTATTTTCTCTTTTGGAATGTTGATTACAATCGCAACGTTTATTTTTATTCCAAATGATTACGTTCGCTTTGGAGTCCTGCACTTAATTGGATTATCAGTAATTCTTTCGTATTTCTTTCTAAAACTGAAAAATAACCATTTGAATTTGGTTTTTGGAATTATTTTTGTTTTATTCGGATTTTTATTTCAGAAAATAACTTTTAATTCCGATTTGTTTTTCATTTTCGGAATTATTTCAAAAACGTTTTCGTCTGTTGATTATTTCCCGCTTTTCCCGTGGTTCGGTGTTGTTTTGCTCGGGATTTTTGCGGGAAGGGTTTTGTACAAAGAGCACAAACCGGTTTTTAATTTCAAGGAAAATACGCCCGCGAAATTATTTTCTTTCCTAGGGAGAAACTCGCTGATGATATATTTGGTGCACCAGCCTATTCTGCTAACACTTTTGTTTTTGCTTTCATAAATCGTAATATCAATTATCTCATTCTAGTATGCAAAAAGCTTTTATTATTAACGCTTAATGCGCTAATGGTGATTTTATGGCAAAAGGACAAGAAGCAGTACAAGAAGTTAAGTCCGCGGAAAAACCCGTACGGACACTGGAAGTGGTAGTTAACACAGAAGCACAGCACCCGTTCTTTACGCTTGCTGTACCTGTTGGCACAACTGTTGAAGATGCAATCGGACAAGTGGCCGAAGCCGCACAAAAAGCAAGAGTAAAAGGCGGCGCAGCCTTCGGAAGAATGGTTAATGAAGCATACCAAGTAAGGCATGCCGACTCGAAGAGAGTTGTTGATCCAACTTCGTCAATTAGTGGCGAACCAAAACACTACCTTGTGAGCGCAGCTGGAGAAAACGGTACGTACCAATTCTAAGGCAGCATAGGTTAGCTTTTTATTTCTTTCTATTTTAAATTTTTTATGAGCAGAGTAGAATTAAGAAAAAATTTAAAAGACTTGCTTAGCCGTGGTGAGTGCTTATTAGTATCCAGAGATGGCAAAGTTTTTAAAGTGCCACCGGGTTTTGAGATGCCGCGCAAAGATTATCAACTTGGCAAAGGCGTGGATATTTTTCCAGATTTGGCAGGCCAACATGTGCTCGAAGAGAGAATTGCAGAATTACAGCGAGAAAGAGTTAGTTTGGCTGCAGAAGTTCGCCGTTTAAATGCAGACGATAAAAAACGATTTCCGTTTATATTCAAAGTTACGTCATCATACGAACAAGTACTGAGTGGATTTGATGCAAATTTTAATAAGTTCTATGAGCTTTCAAAACAAGTTCAGAAAATCGATCCAACCATAGTAGTTGAGCCTGTTATTAACATAAAAGTCTTGGACACACATGACGGCATAGGATATAGCATGATAGCTGCAACTAAAACATTCCCTTGCTATTTTTATATTGATGCTGATGATAATAAAAATAATGGCTTGCCATTCAAATTAGGCATAGAACTTAAAATATCTCGTGGACCAATTAAGCGAATTTCTATTGGTAAACCTTACTTTCTAGGTTACACCTCACTTGTTGACTATACTTATAGCCATGTGGGTGTTATTGGTAATACTAGTCAATTATGCGCACCCAATTATCGGGCTTATGTTGAATCACTGCGTTCCCTTTCTCTGGCGCAGAGAATAATTATGGCTTTGGATTACGCACGATCTACTGTGCATACATCAATCAGAAGCGGAGGAGTTTCTGCCGACGAATCTGCTATTGTAAATGCTGGTGTCAGGAGCGGTCATGGGTAAAGAGGTAGTAATCGCACAACCTTTAAAGAACCTCAGAGTAGATCGCGGTTTTATAATCACGAGTGGTTCACTAGAAAAATTGCTCGCTTATGGCCGCGCAATAGACCTTGCATTAAGAGATATTTGTCCGCAGCACAAATACGATGGGGCGTTGTTTATGGAAATTGGTGGCGTATTGCTGAGCAGAAAAGATTTTGTTGTTGAGGACTGTAGGCTTGTGCCTTGCACATCACACTGGAGCGGCGCTAGTTACGACGCCAAAGCGATTAACGAAACAATAACAACTGCAAAAGCGCAAGGTTACATGCCAGTTGGCTGGTTTCATTATCATCCAGGTAGCAGCGCAGATAGTTGTTTTATGTCATCAACAGATACAAACGATATAGGAATAAGACTTAATGATATGTTCGTTCCAATAAATGCACAGTGGGACTGTGAATGTGAGGAAACTACGATTTCGCGAGCTGCCATAGGAATTTATTCTATGATACTAACTGCAAATGGCGCCTATAAAACATATTTATCAATAGATGATATTGCAGCAGAAGTTTTGCACTTGGAAATTAAACCAAACACCCTGCAACGGCCGCTTCGTTTTTCGCCAAGCGAGTTACAAAAGGAAATTTCATCCTCAGTTACTATGAAATTCCCCAAATTGCCGCCAATTGCAGCCAGAGATGCGCAGACTGAGCAGGTACTGCAGGAAATGTATGCACAATCACCAACTCTTTGGGATTTTCTTGTGCGCAATAAACTTACGACACCAGAGCAATTGCGAAGAAGGTTCAACAATGGCAGATAGGTTTAGCAGGCAAGCTGCTGCAGGATTAGATACTACGCTATTGAGCGAAGCAGAAGTAGTAATTATTGGTTGCGGCGCATTGGGAAATGGCGTAGCAACAATTCTCGCAATAGAGGGTATTGGCAAGCTGCATCTTATTGATCCGGACATAGTAGAATTGCACAATGTTGCGAGGCAACTCATGTTTACAGAAAAAGATGTTAAAGCACATAAGGTTGATGCCCTTGCTAGAGAATTAGGAAAAAGAAATTCCGAAATAAAAATAAGCGTTTACAAGGAACAGATTGGTGACGGGCAAATGCCAATAGACTTATTTGCACGCTTATATTTGAGTCATGATGCTATTTTAGTTGGTTGCGTTGACAATAATCCAACGCGCGCATATGCGAATAGATTTGCAGTTGAACATAAATATCCATTAGTGTCGGGCGGAACACAGGGCATGCAAGGTTGGTACTCTGCATATGTTCCGGGGAAAACAAATTGCTTAGATTGTGTTAAAGATATTTACTCACTGGCCCAACGAAGGCCACAGCGCGCACCTTGCGCGGCTAATCCTAATCCAGCTGTTGCTGAAACAAGTCTGCTGATAGCAGCAGGCATGGCAAACTTGGTTAGGAAAATTGTTGCACCAATTGATGAGGACGATGCTGTTCCAAAAGGAATAGTTAGTGTCGATCTGCACATGAATGCAATTAATTTTGCAGACGTTCCGAAGAAAGAAGGTTGCAAGTGCTAGTTCACAAACTTTAAATAATCATAATAATATTAATAATTGACCATGAAAAAAACCATAATCACATTACTGATTATAGCAGTCCTATTGGTTTCCGGCTGTGCTAGCCAGCCATCCGCACAGACAGCAGCCCAAGAGCCAGCCAAGACAATCAGCCAAACGCAAACCCAAGGAGCAGGTCACATAGGAACAGCAGATTCCATTTATATTTCGCTGAAACAATTCTCAGGCAAAGCAGACAGCATCGCCACCGACAAATATCCAGATGCCTGCCTGATTAGCGCAATAAGCCGCAGCGTCGCATCGGTGCAGGACGGAAAAGGCGATGACTGGTCATACAAATACTATTCCAAATTGCAGAACAAGGCGCTGACAGTTGAAGTGCAGACAAGGCATACTGCGGGCAGTTTTGATGTCTACGCAAAGACAACTGATAATGTTGTTGTATTCAAGGACGAGCCGTACAAAAAGTGCGTTCAGCTGGCAGGCGATGTGGACAGCACAGATGCGGCAAAATCTGTAGCTGGTTTATCTGGCCCAGTAACAATTTCATTGGAAAACAATGCCGAACTCCTGCGCGATGAATATGAATTTGCAACAAACACAAAGTCAGTAAGGGTTAATGCTGTGACTGGCGATGTTTTAACTTAAACCTTGCAATTTTCAGAGCATGGATTTGGGATTTTTAATAATTATATTTCCAAGCAGATCTGTTTCGAGCACAACCTTCTTTGCCTTTTTAATCTGCGGTGCATATTTTAGTATTTGTTTCGGCAAAACAATTTTGCGAATGGTGTACTTACCATTGTGGACTTTAACCCTTTGCAGCTTAACCTCAACTCGATGCATATTGATATATATCAGATGTATATCATTTAAAAACCTTATGGCACCAGCACCGCGGCAGCAAAAGCTATTTCTGGAACTGTGAGTGAGATCTCACTGAAGAATGATTTCGACACGAAAATAGATAAGTATACATTTACTGCGGCGGCTGGAGAAGCAAAGGTTAGCGCAGTAACTAGCGTCGCTTTGGTTTAGCGAGCCACTTCATAAGGTTCGGCTTTCTCTAGCACGTACCAGGATTCTGGATTGCCACCGCGCACGAACCTGGAACTTATTATGCAACCAGTCGTTTTTCCACGAGAGTCAAGAACGTGTGCATAGCCAATGCCATTTTTAAGAGTCCATCTATCCGTAACGCTCTGAACATTGAGTTTGTAGCCGAGCCCTTTTAATTTAGCTAAATCGACTTTTTCGCCCGGTTGGTATGCTATGGGCGGTTCGCCGACAAACATAACTGCATTAGTTGGGATGGGAATCTCGCTGTGGCCTGCTAAGGCCATATGTGCATTGACAAACGCAACAAAATTAATTTCATCATCCGAATGAAATGGAACTTTAACGTCATAACTTTTTTCGGCAAGATGCTCAATAAAATCATCAAGGCTTACGATTGGCATGTTAATTATGAAATAAATTATTTTAAAAACCTTACGGCACTAGCACTGCCGCCGCAACAACAGTCGTCCACATTCCAGTTTTATCGCCAAGGGCGGACTGAGTTGTGTTGAATGTTTTGACGATTTGTCCGCTGAGCTTGTATTGTTTCTCCCTTTCATCCCAGCTTAATTTGTCATCAATGCTAAGGCCAAGTGTTCGCGCCAGCATCTGTGCTGCAAGGTCTTCTGCAAACTCGCCAGCCTTTTCATCTGTCTCGCCGAATGGATGATGCTCTGAGAGATAGCCGTAAAGTGTGCCATCCTTTGGAAGGGCACAACCAATTGACGCTGCAACCAGTCTATTCGGCTCGTTTGTTGCATTTCTTGCCATAACTGCGAAAACAATTTCTCCCGGCTTCAGATTTAACAAACCCTCTTCCTTGGTAACAATTTTACAGTTCGGCGGAAAAATGCTCGAGACAGAAACGAGATTGAATTTTTCTATGCCAGCATCCCTTAATGCTAGCTCAAAAGAATCGAGCTGTTCTTTATCCCTGCCTACGCCTTTCGTAAAGAATATTTTTGTTGGTATCACTTTTATTTGCACCGATTGATTTTTAAAATATCTGCGTTTAAAAGTATTTGTATGGAAGTCGCGCCACAAGAACTGAAAAAAGAATTGGACGCAAAGAAAAAAATCCTTCTGATTGACGTAAGGCAGCCAGAGGAATTTGATTTTGTGCATCTGGACGGCTCAATAAATATTCCTCTGCCGGAATTCCAAAACCGAATTTCCGAAATTCCACGCGATAAAGAAATCGTAACAGTCTGCCATCACGGAAACCGAAGCATGCAGGCTGCAGTAATCCTAAACTCACTGGGCTTCAATGCGCGGAGCTTGAAGGGCGGCCAGTATGAATGGTCAAAGCAGGTTGATAAAAATATGAAGAACTATGATGCGAAGACTTATTACGAAAACGGAAAGATAAAGTGCGAGGTTTGGGAAGTTAAGGACTAAACAACCTATTTCTGCGCAGGTCTAG
>Ga0209541_10015036_pt1 | contig 11617 bp, 12 predicted proteins | sample RifCSPlowO2_01_FD_184027 | JGI IMG/M metagenome (GOLD analysis project Ga0209541, IMG submission 184027) | Groundwater microbial communities from Rifle, Colorado - Rifle CSP2_plank lowO2_0.1 (SPAdes) (version 2) | ecosystem: Environmental > Aquatic > Deep subsurface > Groundwater | place...
AATGGCTGATCGAGTACAACTTCCGACGTCCGCATCAAGCCTTGGGTTATCTGCCGCCCATTAATTTCCTATACAAGTACCACCGTTTGTTACCGATGTACCCGTCTAGTACATGGCATTGAAAAATCCTCCAGAAATGCTACGGTTCACGTGTCTATGACGACACCCGTGACCATCGCTCAGCCAACACCCCAACCGGCCACGCCCGCACCTCCAAGGACGATTCGCCAACGACTTCGATGGTGGCTGATTGAAATCATCGCAATCAGCGCGTGGCTGTACGCAGTTCTGACGCTGTTCGTATTTGACGTCGATGCGTATGTGCTTCGGCTAACCGCTCCATCGTACGCTTATCTACTGCCTTTCAAAGTACTGTTCATCGTTGGTGTCCTCTCCATTCTGCTTCTCACTGTCAAGCGCTCAAGGCTCGTCGGTTACATTCTGTTCGTCCTGTTCTATCCGATCATCGTTCTTCTCATTAAGCTCCCTGTCTTCATATTTAGGCAACGCAGCTGGGTGTTGGCGTTCGTCTACGCCAACCTGGTCGTATCGTTCTTCCAATCATTCAAGCTGAACTTCACGGCCTTGTCAGCACTCGTGATTGCTCTTGTACTCGCACGCACGGGTACACACCACGCCGTCCTCTGGGGCAGCATCATCGTCGTTCTCACTGTTCTGGGAGTGCTCTACGTGCGGCGCTTCATAGTTGTATTCAAGCCGTCGTTGGTATTCGAGGCCTACCTCCGGTTCTTCCCTAGCATGCGTGCCGCGGCGCCACAGAGTTTCGCGCTAGACGCTGATCTGAAAGCAATATCGTCGGATAAGTGGTCGAAGCCACAAATGGAGAAGTGGACGACAAACCTTCAGACCGCCGTCCTGTACAACCGCGGCTGTTTGTTCGTGGCGAAGAAACTCCAGGACTACCAAAACAGCAAGCTAAATTTTCTTGGATACGTGTTTGGCTTGATCCTGCTGACGCTTGTCACGGTTGTTGCATTCGCTGGCGTCAATCTCGCCCTGTTCAGAATGGATCACGCTCTGTTTACATACTCGAACCCGCCAGATACGTTTGCCTTCTTCTACTACAGTTTTCTGAATTTGCTTCGAGGATCGTCGACGGAAATTGCGCCTGCCCAGCCATTATCACAAGCTGCATTCATGCTCGAAACCTTCTTTGAGTTCATGCTGGGCGGTTTGTTGGTGACATTGTTCTTCTCTGTGCGCAATGAGCGCCACGCTGGAGATCTGAACAAGGTAGTTCTCGGTCTAGAGCGAGAAGGCAAGTCGATGGAACAGTTTGTCAGTGAGGAGTACATCGTACCAGGCGGTCAAGGTCGGTCCAGCTACCGTCGCAGTCGTTCCACGGGGCTCGTTCTACCGTTGACTACGCCTGGGCCGTCTCAGGCGCAGTGAAGCGCCACTGCATCGGGAGGTGGTCGAACCCCGAGACCTAACCAATCAAATTCGCAATGAAAAAGAAACTGACATATTTGGACAAGCTGGACGACTGGCTCACCATCAGGATTGATGAGTTCTACGACTCAATCGTTGATGACTACGATTTTCCTGGTGGCGGCGCCACTGGCGACGAGGCCTTCAAGAAGGCGCTCAAGAGAAAGATCGTTGAGTCGTATCGCAACGGCCAACGTTCAAGAGGGAAGCTACCTCCCTCAGAGAAGAAGTAGGCGGAGAAGCCCTGGCCGCTCGGTGGCGGCTGGGGCTTCTTTTGTGTTCGCGGATCTCGTTCCCACCCCGTCTTCCGAGATTGGCAGAATCGTTCGGACTTGGTACGATGAAGTCATCCTCGTCAGGACCAACGAACCTCCTACGCTGCCCGCTTTTCCGGATGATCAGCGCCACGGAGAAGCCCGAGAAACTTGCGAATCTCAGCGATCAAGGGGTTCGTTTTATCTCTAGCGAGGCGCACACAAACTAACTAAATGGTTGGGATAGCTTACAGATCCTTCTCCCAAAGAAAGAAGTCCTGTTTGTACCAGCCGTTTCGGAAAAATCCGAGCTTTCGATGACCCATTTTTCCCAGCAATGCTATGGATTCTTTGTTAACCGATCGTGTGTCGCTCCAAATTTTGTGAATCTTTTCTTTTTTTAAAACCTGATTCCGATATTTCAAAATCGCCAGTGCAAAACCTCTCCGCCGATAGTTTTTCATAACACCAAACCAGTCACCCCAATAGACACCTGCCTCGTTGCGACCGATTGAGAAGCTGACGATTTTCCCATCCTCCAAACCAACAAAGCAATAGTAATACTTAGGCTCTCCAAGCATCTGTCTAAGGGCTCGTGCGTCATGTTTCTTGATTTCTTCCTTTCTTGCGAGTGCCGAATAATATGGCGTCGTAGCAATGATCCTCCGGGTCAGTTCGGATAGATTGGGAATATCCGAAAATTTAGTTCGTCTAATTTCCATGTGCCGCGGGGGTGAATCGAACACCCGACGCCAGCCTCTTCCAAAGCTGATTTGGACTATATCACCCCCCATCTTTCAATTGAAAGGTGGGGGCCGGGCGCTGATGCAGGATTATTGTTGGGACTCACCTGCTAGTCTCTACACCTTCTCCGAAACCTAGGCCCTTCGGAGCTTGGCTCGGGATTGTTCCGTTTTGCGGAATGTTCCCCGAATTCACCCAGTTATTCAAGTCGCCTCTCGACGACAGGCCCCAAAGATTCAGGGCTGCGCTCTACCACTGAGCTACCGCGGCATTACCAACCTCATAATACTACCATTTTGTCTCGCTATTTTCAATTGTTATCCCCTTTTATCACCACTTACCCACTTGTCCTCTTTTCAGGCCGAACCCCTTTGTTATACTAAACATACCAATAGTAGACTAGTTCCATTAATTACCCACAAAATGCGAAAAGACAAAGTAAAAGCATACGAACTAAGACGACGGGGCAAAAGCTACAAAGAGATCAGGAAGGTTCTTGGAATACCCTTGGGCACTATCGCTGGTTGGCTCAAAGGCGAAGAATGGTCCCGGAAGATCCGAGACAAACTCGGGGCAAAAGCGTCTCTCGCCTTTCCGGAAAAGATGGAGGCAATACGCAAAGCGAACAAGGCTCGCTGGGCAAAGAAATATAGAGAATATCAGCAAGCCGCACAATTAGAATTTCCGAAACTCCATAACGATCCTCTTTTCATATCGGGACTTATGCTCTTTTGGGGAGAAGGAAATAAATCCCCTAAGGACAGTACAGTTACTTTGGCAAATAGTGACCCACTCATGATTAGAATATTCTATCGTTTTCTGACTGAAACCATGAGCATAAAACCTGAAAAGATAAAATTACACCTGCTCCTTTACCCAGACCTGGTAGATAACATGCAAAAGTCATTCTGGAGTCGGGCTACTGGCATTCCGTTGTCGCAATTTATAAAATCCACATATATAAAAGGCAGACACCCAACCCGACGGTTGTCGTACGGGGTTTGCAGTATTTATGTATGCAACAGAGAATCTAAAGACAAGATATTAGCGTGGCTAAATATGTATCAAAAACTTCTTGTGTAAAAGCTGATTTTCGGATACCATAAGACATATAAATCGCGGGCATGGTCTAGCGGTATGACGCTACCTTGCCAAGGTAGAAGTGTGGGTTCGACTCCCATTGCCCGCTCATGTTGTTGAATATTTTTTCTAAGATAACTCGGAAAAATAAAGTCACGGAGAGTCTTGAAAGAGATGAGCCGGTCGCTCTTTATCTTCTTTTTCCGATCGCGGTCGCTTTTTTGATTACTTTTGGTGGCGCCCGCCTTATCAGTCATTACACTCCTGATTTCTTTATTCGTATCATACCCGGTATCCGTGTCCATCATTACTCATATGGCTTTTTAGTCTTAGCCGCCTCCGGCTATCTGGCAATGATAAATAATCGCCCGCGAGAGACTTACCTCATTTCCCTGCTTCATGGCTTTGGCCTAGGCATGGCCTTTGATGAGTTTGGCATTTGGCTTCGCTTAACTGATGACAGCGCCGCCCGCTTCAGCTACGATGGTATCATCATTCTGGTGGGCTTATTTTTCCTAATCATCTCCGCCGATGCCGGCGTTCGGGCCTGGCGGAAGCATGTCCTCAAAAAGACTCTTAGAAACAGGTCTATTTTGGCTTCAAAAGAGGCCCTTGACAGCCCCTTGACTTTTGAGTCTGAATCTGATAAGATAGAGGGATAACCATAGAGAGGTAACGTAGCGCAGTAATCGGCTAGATAGGCCGTTTTTTGTTACAAAAAACGGCTGCGAAACGAACCCTGTCCACACATACACAATGAATACCTTACAAAAGATTTCAGGCATCCTAATCGCCTTGGTCATAGTGAATATTGGTATCGTCGCCCAAGCCCATGCTTCTGATTCGGCGTGGTCGTTAGATTCGTTCTACCAGGCCATTAACAACATCTCGTTAAGTAATATTACCGACTCCGATTCCAGCCAGACCTCGGTCACTGCCCAGAATAAGCCTTCCGATTCAAAAACTAAGGCCAAGACCGTAGCTAAGACGTACTCGGTAATCGCGACTGCCTACTCATCTTCGGTGGATGAAACCGACAGCACGCCATTCATCACCGCCAAGGGTACCTATGTCCGCGATGGTATTATTGCCGCTAACTTCTTGCCTTTCGGTACGGCGGTTAAGATTCCGGCAATCTACGGCAACAAAATCTTCGTCGTTGAAGACCGGATGAACCAGCGCTTCTCTGATCGTATTGATCTCTGGTTTCCGTCCAAACAAGCCGCCCGCCAGTTTGGCAAAAAGAAAGTGATTATAGAAATCGTCTCGTAAGAATAGCTACTAGTGAGCAAACAATAATCGCGCCGCAAGGCGCGATTATTGTTTGCGATAACCCAAAATTGATGGTATGATAGCTACGTTTTCACGCGCCCGTAGCTCAGTTGGTAGAGCAGATCCCTCTTAAGGATACGGTCGTCCGTTCGAATCGGACCGGGCGCACAGACTAGTAATTTTTGCAAGCGCCCGTAGCTCAACGGATAGAGCAGCAGCCTTCGAAGCTGTTGGTGGGGGTTCGATTCCCTCCGGGCGCACACGCTATCTATGCCTCTTGACCAGATTAAAAATAACTGTCTCCAGCGTTTTTACTAAATAATCAATGTTTGATTTGGTTGTACTGCGACCAAGAGAGAAACGGAGGGCGCCGTTGATGTGGGTAGCGGGCACGCCGATAGCCTTTAGGACGTGCGAAGGCTCTACGCTATGGCTGGTACAGGCGGAGCCGCTACCAGCCGAGATGCCATACTTATCCAGCTCTAGAAGTATTGTTTCGCTCGTCAGATGTGGAATGCAGATATTTATATTGTTGGGCAATCGGTCGTCTCCTGTTGGGCCAACAAGTAATGCATCAAGGATTTCTTTTTGTATTTTATTGATAGCATAGTCTCGCAAAGCAGAAAGTTTTTTTGCTTCAGATGATTTGATGAACTGGATAGCTTTGGCCAGACCGACAATAGCTGGCAAGTTTTCAGTACCGGCTCGCAGGCCACGTTCTTGGCCGCCACCGCGGACGAGCGGTTGGAGCGCGAGACCGCGATGTACATAGAGCACACCGATGCCCCGCGGACCAGATATTTTAGAGCCATTAAACGTAACGAGGTCGGTATTTAAATTTTGGACATTCATATCTAAAAATCCAACAGCCTGACAGGCATCTACGTGGAATACAATATTCTTACTAAACTTTTTGATAATACGTCCAGTTTTGGCAATAGGTTCTATGGTGCCAATTTCGTTGTTCGCGTACATAATGGAAACCAGCAATACATCAAGGCCGAGTTTCTTTTCTAGTTCCTTGAGATTAATGAGGCCATCCTTATCTACTGACAAAAAGTCAACCTTGATACCGGGCAGAGCACGCAGACATTCCAAGACCGATGGGTGTTCAATCGGCGTCGTGATGACTCTCCCCTTTTTACCTTTTAAGTAGCCGGCCAAAGCAAGATTATTTGCTTCTGAACCGGACGAAGTGAAAATTATTTCATCAGGACGAGCATGTAAAAAATCTGACACGGCCTTGCGGCCTGTTTCTAAAAGTTTTTTTGCCCGACGACCGGCATTATTGAACGCAGACGGATTACCATATTCTTTTGAAGCCTGGGCCATAGCCGAAACCACCCGGGGATCTATGGGTGCGGCGGCAGCATGGTCTAGATAGATGTGTTTCACCGGCTAATGGTAGCGAGATTTTGGCCAAAATACAAGCGAAAGTAGAGCGCCAATGAGGCCGATGTCGCGGACGATGATTTCGTTGAAACCTTGAAAGAACGGCATAGCGGCCAGAAACAAGACTGCCAAAGAACCAAAAAAACCAACGTACATGTTGGCCAGCAAACTAATGCCGACTAACAGTTCAAATACGCCGATAGCGTAGACCAACGCGTTGGCGGAAAGGTAGATCAACCCTGCTAGCTGAACAATGGAGGCGGGCACCCAAGCATTGAGCCAGTAGGCCGGGTGAAAAAATTTATCAATCCCGAACCAAAAAAACACGAACGCCAAACCAAGGCGTAAGAAAAGATTAGAGTATTTGAGAGATTGCCACATCGCCCATCCATTGTACTACGAAACGCAAGTACGCTCCAAGTATTGGAGAGTTTTTTCAGTCAGGAGTCGTGATTCAAGACTACGCCGGAGAGATTCAACGTCCAGATTGTTGGGTACCTGGCCCTCGGTCGTAAGCGCCGACTGGACCAGTGATTCCAGGGCGGCACTAACTTCTTCGGGCGGGACCTGAATATCCCCGACGCGGGCCAAAGCATGCAATACCAGAGTCATCGCTACCTGACGTTTAGCGTCAGCTTTCCAGTCTTTGCGCATATCGTCTTGGGTCTTGCCAAGTTTGGCCAGATACAAACTTAATTCCATATCATGTTTGTGCAGGTCGTTATCAAAGTTTTGGACCATTAGGTCTAACTGGATATTAACCATATCTTCGGAGATATCACACTTGGCACCATCAATGAGCTTGTCTATGGCCGCTAGTCGGACACGCTGGCTTTCTTTTTCTTCTTTTTCTTTTAGCAGACCATCCTTAACGCTCAAAATGAGCTGGTCTACATTGGTGAATTTCCCAAGCTTCTGGGCGAAAGCGTCATCAATCGCGGGTAGGGTGACCTGTTGCACTCTTTGCATCTCAACTTTCATGTCTAATTTTTTGCCGGCAATAGATTTGTTGGCAAAATCAGCCGGCGCGGTCAGTGAGAATTCCTTGCGATCCCCTTTTTGCAGGCCAATGAGTTGTTCTTCAAAACCGGGGATGAAATTATTTTTGCCAATGACCAGCGGATGGTTCTTGCTGATACCGCCGTCTATAACCTGGCCCATATCGCGGACTTCAAAATCAACTTCCACGCGGTCGCCGGAGGCAGCCGCGCGGTCGGCATCAGCCACATCCGCGCGGGACGCACGGATGGATTCAATCGCATCATCTAATTCTTTTGATTCTACACCCACGGGCCGACGCTCAATTTTGATACCTTTTAACTCTGGCAATGTTACTTTAGGAAACAACCTCAAATTTACCATAAAAATTAATTTGTCAGTTGTATTATCCTTAACTTCCAACTTGGATGCTTCAACGACATCAAGCGCCTGTTCGGCCAGTATCTGGCTAAGACTGCGTTGCATCGCGGTCTGGAGAGCGGCCTCACGGATAGCTGATTCGCCAATCTGTTTGCGGATGGCATCGCGAGGCGCTTTACCCTTGCGAAATCCGTCAACAGACAACTCACCGCCAAGCGAATCCTCGGTCTCACGGACATAGCGCTCCAGGTCTTCATGATTGAGTTCAACTGTTAACTCCCGATTTTGGGAGTCTTTTTCTTTAATCGTAAACGTCATTCTACTTTTTTGGCTTCTTCTTCAGCTTGAGTAAACTCTAGGTTTTCCTTGGGTGAGCGAACATCAATTTTCCAACCGGTAAGTTTGGCGGCCAAACGGACGTTCTGGCCTTTCTTGCCAATAGCCAACGAGAACTGATCATCAGAAACTTCTACCAATGAGTGTTTATGTTCTTCGTCTACTAATTTAACATTCAAGACCTTGGCGGGCGAAAACGCATGAGCGATAAATTCTTTTGGTGAATCATTCCACTGAATAATGTCTATCTTCTCACCTGAAAGTTCATTGATGACGGTTTGGACACGAACACCTTTTTGACCGACGAGCGAGCCGATGGGATCAATACTGTCTTCTTTTGAAGAGACGGCGATTTTGGTCCTGGAGCCGGCTTCACGGGCGATGGCTTTAACTTCAACGCTCCCCGAGTCAATCTCCGGCACTTCTACTCGGAAAAGGCCGAGGACAAGCTTCGGATGGGCGCGAGACAATATCACCGCCGGCCCGCGGGAGGTTTCTTCTACTTTTAATATCATAAACCGATAACGCTGACCGAGACGATAATTATCGGTATACATTTGCTCGGCCGGCGGCAAGAGACCATTGGTCTTACCCAGGTCAATGAAGACCAACGAACCCTCGCGGCGTTGGACGGTGCCACTGATAATCTCGCCTTCGCGACCCTTGAATTCAGAAAATATCGCCCCGCGTTCAGCTTCGCGTAGACGCTGGATAATCACCTGTTTGGCCGTCTGGGCGGCAATGCGGCCAAAGTCCGTCTTGGGCTCAAGCTTGGTGATAACCTCGTCTCCAATTACCGCTTTTTTATTTTTGCCTTTAATTTCTTTAAGCAAGATATGTTTTTCGACATTGAACTTTATTTTCAACTCACCGGTTTCCTGGGGTGTAGGTTCCTCGCCTCGGCGCGGACGACGGGTGGCTTCCATGTCCTGAAAGTCCGGCTTTTCTTCAATTAATTTGTCAGGTAGAGTGCCGGTGATATTGCCATCTTTGTCCACGCCCTCTACCACATAGTGAACTTGGGTGATATCTACTTTGCCCGTCTCACCATTCAATTTGGCTCGGATGACCTGGCCTTTTTTGCCGTACTCACGCTTGTACGCCGCAGCGATAGCCGCTTCAATCGTCTCAAAAACACTCCCCTCGGAGATGCCTTTTTCTTCCGATATTTGTTTGATGGCTGACGCAAACTGTTTGGTGTCTAACATGACAATGTGGTTATTGGGTTATTTAAGGAGAAAGGCCCGCGACGCGGACCTTAATCAAGTACTTATATGATAGCAGGCACTTACCAACAAGTCAAATTTTTAACTAACAAACATATCGCTACTCAAAAACCTTCCATGTTTTAAGATTAACCCCAGCATCAGCGATAGGGATATTATCAACAAGAGAGGCCTGCGGACCGGTGCCATTCCATTGGCCATCTTTTATGTATGTGCTGTGAATTTCTGTTTCTGCGGCTTTGTCACCCGATGGATAAGAACCTTTCCTTAAATAAAACAACTCAAGAGTCTCTCCCTCTTCTCTGCCCGGTGCAACCGCATCCAAGCGGTATAGTTTGCCTTCTGCATCCAAATACGTTTGAGCTATCTGGCATTCCCCTTTGACCATCATGCTCTCTATTATTTGACGCACATCTCCAACAGTTGGAATATGTTCCGAGTTTTCTTCAACTGGCGGCGGGGTTTGTCCTGGTGGTCTTTCACTCATATCTTTATTTAATCACAAACAAATTACTTAGAATAGGGCTTATCCACAAAAAATCATTTACAAACAGGTTGCGTTCGTTAGATTAGGGCAACGGTGGTACAATAAAAGTGAAAATGGCCAATCAATTAAAGGTTTCCGAACAAAAGGAGCAGGAGCTAGAGAAAAAGCTGGTCCAGGCTCATTCTCATGGCCGCGAAGATGAATACAAGGCTAAATCCCAGAAGCTCGGCTTGCCTTTTTCTACATTTTCTTCGGTGCCGATTGACGCCAATGCTTTGACCCTAGTTACCGAGGAAGCAGCGCGCGCGGGCCAGTTCGCCATAATTCTGCGCAATGGCACCGAATTGACCGTTGCCACCACCGACCCCGAAAATACCGCCGCTAAAACTGCTTGGGCCGACCTAGCCGGCAGGGGCTTTAAGATAATACTCGTCATGACTAGCCCCGCGGCGCTGGAAAACTTATTAAAACGATATGGCACTATCAAAGCACCCGAAATGTTTGAGGTCGGGTCGCTAGACATCAGTGAAGACGAACTCACGACCCTCCAAGATCAAATTAAAAACGTTGCCGACCTGAAAAACCAGGTTTCGGCAGTATCGGCCACCAAGCTTCTGGAAATATTGTTAGCTGGGGCTCTAAAGATTGGCGCTTCGGATATCCATTTTGAACCTGGCGCCGATGCGACACGTCTTCGTTATCGCTTGGACGGCGTCCTGCAGGATGTAACGGCGGTAGATACCGGTTCGTACGAAAAAGTTCTTAATCGCATCAAAGTCTTGGCGCGTTTGAAATTAAATATTCACTCTGCGCCCCAAGATGGACGCTTCACTATCAAACAACAACGCATGGATATAGAGGTGCGTGTTTCTATATTGCCCAGCGAGTATGGCGAGACGATTGTGATGCGACTTTTAGATCCGCGGGAAATCAAAGGTACTCTGCAAGATTTAGGAATGCGAGCAGACCTCTTGGAGCTGGTCAAAGCCCAGCTGGATAAGCCAACCGGAGCAATATTGACCACCGGCCCCACCGGTTCGGGCAAAACCACTACTCTCTATGCTTTCGTTAATTATTTAAATTCCACCGGTAGCAAAATCATCACCATTGAAGACCCGATTGAATATCACATCACTGGTATTTCCCAGACCCAAGTAGAGCCCAAAAAGGGCTACACTTTCGCCAATGGCCTGCGAGCTATCATCCGTCAAGACCCGGACATAATCCTGGTCGGCGAAATCCGCGATGCCGAGACGGCCGATATTGCCCTCCAGGCCGCCCTCACTGGCCATCTGGTGCTCTCTACTATCCATACTAATGATGCCGCCGGCACTATCCCCCGTTTGATTGATATCGGCATCACCCCGCAAGTCATCGCCCCCGCCATCCGCATTGCCATGGCCCAGCGATTAATCCGAAAATTATGTCCAAAATGCAAAAAAACTCATCCGGCGACGGCGGAAGAATTAGTAAAACTAAAGACGGAACTTGAGCCACTGACCAAACGGGTCAAATTGCCTATTTTTGACGCAAACTTAAATATTCCTGAAGCTGTCGGCTGTGCCGTCTGCAACAACACCGGCTACCAGGGCCGCGTGGGCGTATTTGAGGCCTTTACCATCACCAACGAAATGGAACGATTAATCCTCTCATCCCCGCCGATATCGGCGATGCAAGAATTGGCCGAAAAACAAGGCATGATTACGATGCGTCAGGATGCATACTTAAAATTGATTGAGGGGTTAACGTCCCTGGACGAGATAACGAGAATTTTAGGATAAACAGAAAGAACCTTTTAATCTGCAGGCAAAACCCGGATACAAAGAAACGGGGTAGAATACATCAGAGAAATAGTCCAGCCGGAGCCAAGCTACCCGTCAAAATAGTATTCCGATTGAATCGCGTGTTTAGGGAGATCCAATTGCCTGCAGATTAAAAGGTTCTTACCCACATATTCTAATCTAAATAACCATGAATGTCAAGCCCTCAGCCGTGGCCCCTAAAACAACCCTGGA